>Ga0187784_10000009_pt1 | contig 150330 bp, 129 predicted proteins | sample 1015_SJ02_MP15_2_FD_132964 | JGI IMG/M metagenome (GOLD analysis project Ga0187784, IMG submission 132964) | Tropical peat soil microbial communities from peatlands in Department of Meta, Colombia - 1015_SJ02_MP15_20_MG | ecosystem: Environmental > Terrestrial > Soil > Wetlands > Peat...
CCGCGAATGGTTCGCGGGCCTGCCGGAATCGCGCGCGCGCGGCTACGCGCCCGGCCGCTTCTCGTTCAACGTCAAGGGCGGGCGCTGCGAGGCCTGCCAGGGCGACGGCGTCATCAAGATCGAGATGCACTTTTTGCCCGACGTCTACGTCACCTGCGACGTCTGCAAGGGCAAGCGCTACAACCGCGAGACGCTGGAGGTGCTGTTCAAGGGCAAATCGATCGCCGACGTGCTCGACATGACCGTCGAGGAGGCGCTGGAATTCTTCAAGGCGGTGCCGCGGGTGCGCGACGTGCTCACGCTCCTGCGCCGCGTCGGCCTCGACTACATCCATGTCGGCCAGCAGGCGACGACGCTTTCCGGCGGCGAAGCGCAGCGCGTCAAGCTCGCCAAGGAGCTGAGCCGGCGCGCGACCGGCCGCACGCTCTATATCCTCGACGAGCCGACCACGGGCCTGCATTTCCACGACGTGGCCAAGCTGCTCGATGTGCTGCACGAGCTGGTCGAGAGCGGCAACACCGTGGTGGTGATCGAGCACAATCTCGAAGTGCTGAAGACCGCCGACTGGATCATCGACCTCGGCCCCGAAGGCGGCGACGCCGGCGGCGAGATCGTCGCCACCGGCACGCCGGAGGACATCGTCAAGGTCAAGCGCAGCTATACCGGGCAATTCCTGGCGCCGGTGCTGGCGCGCGGCGACGCCGGCAAGCGCAAGCGGCGCATCGAGGCAGCGGAGTGAGTCGCCAACTAAGCGAGCGTAGGGTGGGTTGGCGCCGAAGGCGCGTAACCCACCGCTTACGATGTGGCGGTGCATCCGAGGGTGGGTTACGGCGCTTCGCGCCTTTGCCCACCCTACGATTCAATACGATTCACGCTGCATCCGCCGGCCGCACGCGGCGGGTGATCTCCGCCCCGCGCTCGCGTTCGACCAAAGCGATGTCGTACTGGCTCTGCAGGTCGAGCCAGAAATGCGCATTGTTGCCGAAGTAGCGGCCGAGACGAACGGCGGTGTCGGCGGTGATCGATCTGCGTCCGTTCAAAATGTCAGTGATGCGGCCGGACGGCACACCGATATCGAGCGCAAGCCGATTGGCGCTCAGCGCACGGGCATGCAACTCGCGCTTCAACAAACGGCCCGGGTGTACAGCAGGAGGCATCGTTCTCATCCCCTATGGTAGTCCGTGATCTCCACCTCGTAGGCGTCGCCTTTGCGAAACTCGAAGCAAATGCGCCAACGCGCGTTCACCGTCATCGCCCATTGATTTTTCCGCTCGCCTTTCAGCTTGTGTGACCCGACGCTTTTCAGCGGACTGACGTCGGTGAGCGGTAGGGTGGGTTATGGCGCTTCGCGCTTTTGCCCACCCTGCTGCTCCAATAGTATATGAAATTCATGACCATCGAAGACATCGAGAAGGCCGTCGCCCAACTGCCGCCGGAGCAGCTAGCGCGGTTCCGCGCCCGGTTCGAGGAGTTCGACGCCGCGCGTTTCGATCAGAAGATCGAGCGTGACGCCAAGGCCGGCAAGCTCGATCGGCTAGCCGATGCGGCCATTGACGATTTCCGCAAGGGCCGCGCCCGCGAGGTATGAGGCACTGGGCGCTGCGCTCAACCCATCTACGTGCTACTGCCCCCTTCGCCCCGCGCTGGCGAAGCGTTTCGCTTCCTCGGCGGCGCGGAACAGCGCCTTGGCCTTGTTGATGCATTCCTGCTGCTCGAATTCCGGATCGGAATCGGCGACGATGCCGGCGCCGGCCTGCACGTACATGACGCCGTCCTTGATCAGCGCCGTGCGCAGCACGATGCAGGTGTCCATCTCGGCGCCGGCGGAGAAATAACCGACGCAGCCGGCGTAGAGCGCGCGCTTCTCCTTTTCCAGCTCGTCGATGATCTGCATGGCGCGCACCTTCGGCGCGCCGGAGACGGTGCCGGCGGGAAAGCCGGCGGCGAGCGCATCGAGCGGATCGCAGTCTCCCCGCAGCTTGCCTTCGACGTTGGAGACGATGTGCATCACCTGGCTGTAGCGCTCGATGAAGAATTGATCGGTGACATTGACGGTGCCGATCTCGGCGACGCGGCCGACATCGTTGCGGCCGAGATCGAGCAGCATGAGATGCTCGGCGCGCTCCTTTGGATCGGCGAGGAGCTCCTCCTCGAGCGCCTTGTCCTCGTGCGGAGTGAGCCCGCGCCGCCGCGTGCCGGCGATCGGACGAATGGTGACGGTGCCGTGGCTTACCTTGACGAGAATTTCCGGGCTCGAGCCGGCGACCGCGAAGCCGCCGAAATCGAGGAAGAAGAGGTAGGGCGAGGGGTTGACGCGGCGCAAGGCGCGGTAAAGCGCGAAAGGCGGCAGCGCGAACGGCGCCTCGAAGCGCTGCGACAGCACGACCTGAAAAATATCGCCGGCGGCGATGTAGTCCTTGGCGCGCAGCACCATGCGCTTGAATTCTTCCGCGTCGATGTTCGAGCGCGGCGCGACGTCGAGCGGCCCGGCATCGGGTTCCAGCACCGATTTGTCGAGCGGCCGATCGAGCGCATCGACGACCGCCGACAGGCGCTCGACCGCGCGCGCGAGCGCCGCCTTGGCGCTCACGCCCGCTTGCGGCCGTACCGGCGTGACGACGGTGATCGTGTCCTCGACCGCGTCGAAGACGATCACGAGAGTGGGGCGGATGAGGATCGCGTCGGGAATGCCGATCGGGTTCGGGCCCGGGGCGGCGAGCGAATCCTCCATCAGCCGCACCATGTCGTAGCCGAGATAGCCGAACACTCCGGCCGCCATCGGCGGCAGGGCTTCCGGCAAGGCGATGCGGCTTTCGGTGATAAGCGCGCGCAGCGCCTGCAGCGGCGGCTCGCGTGTCGCCGTGAACGCGGCGTGATCGTTCTGCACCGTGCGGTTGATCTCGGCGCGGGCGCCGCTGGCGCGGAAGACCAGGTCCGGCTTAAGGCCGATGATCGAATAACGCCCGCGCACTTCGCCGCCTTCGACCGATTCGAGCAAAAAGCTCATCGGCAGCGAGCCCTTGCGCCGCGCGCCGGTGATCTTGAGAAAAGCGGACACCGGCGTCTCCAGGTCGGCGACGAGCGTCGTCCACACGACCTGCGGCTCGCCGGCGGTGTAGCGCGCAGCAAACGCCGCTGACGACGGCTCGATCTGCATCTGACGTCCCGATTGTTCGCGCGGAAGCTAAAGGAACCAACGGAGCGCAAATCGCTTCACGTTGAATCGATTTGCGCTGCAGTTTTCTTCAGTGGAGCATGATCTTTTCGGAAAACCGGTTTCCACTTTTCCGGATCATGCTCTAGTTTGTATCGGGAGCGCTGGCGCCCAGCGCCTGCGCCAGCGCCGCCCGGTTGATGCTGGTGCCGAGGTCATCCTCGAGCCAAGCCATGTATTCACCAAAGATTTCGTCGGCCAATTGGCGCTGCACGGCCTCCGCCAGCTGCTTGGCCTCGGGCGAATTGGCGTCGAGTTTCGGCGTCGTCACGTTTGCCACGCGAAACACGATCCATTGGCCGGGCTTGTCGCCCGCCGCGCTGCCGAAGGCGCCATTGGCGGTGTGAAAGACCGCGGCGATCGTCTTGGCCGACATGTCAGCTGTCGCCTGGCTGCGTTTGAGCTTGTCGGCGGCTTCGACGTTAAGATTGTTGGCCTTGGCGATCGCGTCGAGCGGGTTGCCGCTCTTGAGTTTGTCGAGAAGGTCGGTCGCCTTGGCTTTCAGCCGCGAGGCGATCTCGTCTTCGCGCCAGCGCGCTTCGACCTCGCTTCTGACCTCGTCGAGCGTGCGATCATGGCTCGGCGTGATTCCGGCCACCTCGTACCAGATGTAGCCGCCGTCGGCCTCGATGGGCTCATTGTCGACGCCGACTTCGGAGGCGAACGCGACGCTGATCATGTCGCCGGCATGGGGCAGGTTGCCGACGAGCTTGCCCTGTGGATCACGGCCCGAGCGATCCACCGCCTCATAGGTGACAATGGGCAGCTGCGCCTTCTGCGCCGCTTCCTCCAGCGTGCTGCCGCCGGCGCGCTGGTCCTCCATCTTGTCATGGAGGCTGCGCACCTCGGCCTTCGCGCGCTCGGCGGCGATATCGGCGCGGATTTGCGGCGCCACGTCGGCGAACGATTGCGTCGCCTCGGGCTCGATCTTGGGCACGGTGACGATGACCCCGCCGAAGCGCCCCTTGACCGGCGCGCTCACTTCGCCCTCTTTGAGCGAGAAGGCGGCGTCGGCCACGGCCGGATCGATGATCGCCGTTTTCGCAACGGTGCCGAGGTCGATGTCGTGCTCCTTGAGCCCGCGTTCGGCGGCGAGCGCGGCGAAGCTGAGGCCGTCCTTGATCCGCGCCTCGGCGGCCTCGGCCTCCGCCATGGTCGGAAACACGATCTGCTCGACGTGCCGCCGCTCCGGCGTGATATAGCGGCTGCGGTGCTCGTCGAAGGCGCGTTTGACGTCCGCGTCGGAGATTTCCATCCATCGCGCAAGTTCGGCCGGCGTCACCTGCACGGTCACGATCTTGCGGTATTCCGGCGCGCGGAACAGGATCTTGCGCGCCTCGAAATATTTGTTCAGCTCCTCGGCGGTCGGTTGCGGGATCTCGCCCGCCTGGGCTGGGCCGAGCGCCAGGTATTCGATGCTGCGCTCCTCGTTCTGGAATTGATTGATGGCGTCGAACCAGGCTTTCGGCGCCGGGATATCGCCCGATATCGAACCGATGATCTGCCGGCGCAGCATCACGCCCCGTTGCTCGGCGACGAAACGCTGCTCGGAATAGCCGGCATTGCGCAGGAGGAGCTCGAAGCGCAACCGGTCGAACTGGCCGGTCGGGGTCTGGAAGTTGGGATCGGCGGTGATGCGCCGCACGATCTCGGCATCGGAAATACCGAGCCGCATCTGCCGCGCGCGCTGGTCGAGCCCGGCTTCGACAAGCATTTCGCTGAGCACCTGCCGGTCGAGACCGAGCGCGCTCGCCTGTTCGGGCGGCAGCGGATGGCCGAGCTTTTGGCCAATCTGCTGCAGACGCTCGTTGTAGGTCCGTCTGAACAGCTCGATCGGAATCTCCGTGCGGCCGATCTTGGCCAGCGTCGAGCGGCCGAAGCCGCGAAAGATGTCGTTGATGCCCCAGACGGCGAAGCTCACGGCGAGCAAGCCCATGACCACGCCCATCACGGTGCGGCCGAGCCAGTTGGCGGAGGCTTTGCGGAGACCTCGAAGCATGCGATCCAGCGTTGGAGTGATACCGGTCGGGCTTCCGACCGGGCGAGCGCGGCGCATCATAAGGAGCGCCGCTCTGCCCCGCAACCAATGGAATTCCCTGGTAAAACGCCCTTTTTCCGCAGGCAAGGCGTCGGCTAGCGGCGCTTTGTCCTACCTGCGCGCCGGCCGCGTGCTGCGGACTCTCCTCTCGTTTTCGCGGCGATCAGCCCCTAATGTGCCGGCATGAAGAGCCGCCCCATTAATCTGCCGGCGCCGTATCTCAGACGCGTATGGCTTGACCAAACGCGGATCACTGACGCGGCCACCTATCCTTTCTGTTTGCCATTTCTCTGCAACGGGTTCGCGCTCGATTTTGAACGACCCATTACCATCATCATCGGTGAGAATGGCACCGGAAAATCGACGCTGCTGGAAGGGATTGCCGCTCTCGCGGGATATGACGAGGCGGGCGGCGGCAAGGGCTACCGGCCGGTCGATCATTCCCGCGCCTTCGAGGTCATGGGTGGGCGACTTGCGCAAGCGCTGCGCGGCTCATGGCTGCCGCGGATTACGAGCGGATGGTTCTTTCGCGCCGAAAGCTTCTTTTCGGTCGCGCGTTATCTCGACGTGGCAGCACTCGACGGGCGCGGTGTGCCGCCGGACTTTCTGTCACACTCTCACGGCGAAGGATTTCTGCGGCTCTTTGAGGAGCGCTGCAATCGGCAAGGCATCTACATGTTCGACGAACCGGAATCGGCTTTGTCGCCCTCGCGTCAGATGGAATTTCTCAAGCTCCTTCGCCGGATGGAGAAATCCGGGAGGTGCCAAGTCATCATGGCAACCCATTCACCGATGCTGATGGCGTATCCCGGCGCGCAACTGCTGCGGCTGTCCAAATACGGACTCGATTCCACCAGGATCGAGGAGACGGATCACTATCGGCTTATGCGTGAGTTTTGCGCCGATCCGAAAGCCTTTGTCGAGGGCGTTCTGGCAGATTGAGGCCAGGGAAGTTGAGCATACTCATGATGGCGCGCCGGCCGCTGGTTGCGGGCAACTGGAAAATGAACGGGCTTTCCAAGGCCTCGGCGCAGTTGGACAAGATTATCACCGGGGCGGCCAGGCTGTCCGCCGATATCGACCTGTTGGTGTGTCCGCCCGCTCTGCTGATCCCAGCTTTCGCCGCGCGCGCGCGCGGATCGCGGGTCGCCATCGGCGGACAGGATTGCCACGCCGAGCCGTGCGGCGCGCATACCGGTGATATTTCCGCGGAGATGCTGGCCGATGCCGGCGCGGTCGCGGTCATTGTCGGGCACTCCGAGCGGCGGCGTGACCATCACGAGACCGACGCGATGGTGCGCGCCAAGGCGCTGGCGGCGCGGCGCGCCGGGCTCCTCCCCATCGCCTGCGTCGGCGAGACGCGCGCCGAGCGCGACGGCGGACGGGCGCTTGCCGTGGTGGGCGCGCAGCTCGACGGCTCGCTGCCGGACGGCGCGGGCTCTTTCGTCATCGCTTACGAGCCGGTCTGGGCCATTGGCACGGGCTTGACGCCGACCGCCGCTGATGTCGCCGACATGCACCGTTTCATCCGTCAGCGGCTCGGCACGCGCTTCGGCGACGCAGGGCAGGGGGTCCGCGTTCTCTACGGCGGCTCGGTGAAGCCCGACAATGCGAAAGAACTGCTCGCGATAGCGGACGTCGACGGCACCCTGATTGGCGGGGCGAGCCTCAAGGCCGATGAGTTCCTGGCGATCGCCGGTGCCTATCGCTAAGGGACGCGCGATCCGCCCTTGGCATCCCCCCTTCGGCGGCTTGCCGGGAAATCCGTAAAAAGGCCCGGCCACGACCGCCATAGAAAGTTCCCGCCGGATCATGTAGAGACGCGCGCGACTTCCTATATCGGGCAGGCAAAGGCCGGCTGGCCCCGCCGCAAGCGGAAATCATCGATGCTGACAGTTGTTATCGTCATTCACCTGATGTTCGTGGTCGCCATGATCGGGGTCGTTCTGCTGCAGAAGTCCGAGGGCGGCGGCCTCGTCAGTTCGACCAGCGGCTTTCTCACCGGCCGCGGCACGGCCAATGTCCTCACGCGCACGACCGCGTTGCTGGCTGTCGGCTTCTTTGTCACCAGCTTGGCGCTGTCCTGGCTGGCCGGCCTCGGCCGCAAGCCTGCTTCGATTATCAATCCCGGCGCGCCGACGACGCGGGAGGCGCCTGGCACGCCTGCGCCGCTTGCGCCGCTGAGCCAAGGCGGGCGGGGCGTCCTCGATCAGTTGGGCGGCAATGCGCCGGGTAATCCACCAGCAGCGCCCGTAGCGCCGACTCTGGCGCCGAGCGGGCCGCAGGTGCCCCAGTCGAAATAGACGCTCAGATCATGGCCGAAGGAACCGCCGCCGGGTTAGTCACAATCTCAGCGGCGGCGCCTTCGGTGCGGCGTGAGGATTTCGGCAGAACCGCCTGCGAACTCGTCGCTTTTCGAAATTCTCGCCGCGCCCGCACGGCAGCTATTCCGGAAAGTGGCTCGTCGAATCGTGCGGTTCGGGCTAAAGGTTAGGCCCCATGGCGCGGTACATTTTCATCACCGGCGGCGTGGTCTCATCACTCGGCAAGGGTCTCGCTTCCGCGGCGCTCGGCGCGCTCCTCCAGGCGCGCGGCTATAAAGTCCGCCTGCGCAAGCTCGACCCCTACCTCAACGTCGACCCGGGCACGATGTCGCCCTTCCAGCACGGGGAGGTGTTCGTCACCGACGACGGCGCTGAGACCGATCTCGACCTCGGCCATTACGAACGCTTTACCGGGCGTCCGGCGACCCGGGCGGACAACATCACCACTGGCCGCATCTACCAGGAAATCCTCTTGAAGGAGCGGCGCGGCGACTATCTCGGCGCCACCATCCAGGTCATCCCGCATGTGACCAACGCGATCAAGGACTTCATTCGCGATGGCAATGAGGGTTTTGACTTCGTGCTGTGCGAGATCGGCGGCACCGTCGGCGACATTGAGGGCCTGCCGTTCTTTGAAGCCATCCGCCAATTCGGCAATGAGCTGCCGCGCCGCCATGCTGTCTATATTCATCTGACGCTGATGCCGTTCATTCCGAGCGCGGGAGAGCTCAAGACCAAGCCGACACAGCACTCGGTGCGCGAGCTGCGCGCCATCGGCATCCAGCCCGACATCCTTTTGTGCCGAACCGACCGGCCGATCCCGGAGAGCGAGCGGCGCAAGCTCGCGCTGTTCTGCAACGTGCGCGAAAGCGCGGCGATCGAGGCGCGCGACGTCGACAACGTCTATGCGGTGCCCGAGGCCTACCATGCCGGCGGCCTCGACGACGAGGTACTCGCCGCCTTCGGCATCGAGTCCCCGCCGCCGCCCGACCTCGCCACGTGGCGGCTGATCAACGAGCGCATCCGCAATCCCGAAGGCGACGTGACCATCGCCATTGTCGGCAAGTACACCGGCATGAAGGACGCCTACAAATCCTTGATCGAGGCGTTGTCGCACGGCGGCATCGCCAACAAGGTCAAGGTCAATCTCGACTGGATCGAAAGCGAGGTGTTCGAAAACGAGGACCCCGCGCCCTTCCTCGAGCATGTCGACGGCATTCTGGTGCCGGGCGGCTTCGGCCAGCGCGGCGCCGAGGGAAAAATCCGCGCGGCGCGCTTCGCGCGCGAGCGCCAGGTGCCTTATTTCGGCATCTGCTTCGGCATGCAGATGGCGGTGATCGAGGCGGCGCGAAATCTGTGCGGGATTGAGGAGGCGAATTCGACCGAATTCGGTCCTACGCGCGAGCCCGTCGTCGGTTTGATGACCGAGTGGATGAAGGGCAACGAGTTGCAGAAACGCGGCATCGGCGGCGATCTCGGCGGCACCATGCGGCTTGGCGCCTATCCGGCCGTGCTGCAGCGCGGCAGCCGGATAGCCGAGATTTATCACGCAACCGAGATTTCCGAGCGCCACCGCCATCGCTACGAGGTCAATACCGCCTACAAGGACCGCCTCGCCCAGCACGGCATGCGCTTTTCCGGCATGTCGCCCGACGGGCTTCTGCCGGAGACCATCGAATACGACGACCATCCCTGGTTCATCGGCGTACAGTTCCACCCCGAGCTGAAATCACGCCCGTTCGCGCCGCACCCGCTGTTCTCCTCGTTCATCGAGGCGGCCGTGGAGCAGAGCCGGCTGGTGTAATACGCGATCCGTCCTTCCATATTTGACAGAGTGGCACCAGCTTCGCGTGCGGGCAGGCTATTCAAAACGCTGGCTGCTCAATAGACCTTGGGAACGAAGCGCTGGGTCGATTTCTTGGGTCGCCGATAGCCGGTATCCGGCTGGCGCGGCGGAAGCTCAATCTCGATCGGCTTCATGTCCCGATAGGGAATCTGCCTCAGTAAATGTCGAATGCAGTTGAGCCGGGCTTGTTTCTTGCGATCGGCATTGATGACGTACCACGGGGTCTTCTTGCGGTCGGTGTGCTCGAACATCACGTCCTTGGCCCTGGAATACTCCACCCAGCGCTTGCGCGATTCCAGGTCCATCGGGCTGAGCTTCCAGCGCTTTATCGGATTTCTGATGCGCTCCTGAAAACGACGCTCCTGCTCTTCGTCGCTCACCGAGAACCAATATTTGATGAGATAGATGCCGGAACGTATCAACATTTCCTCGAACAGCGGACAAGCACGCAAAAACTCGCGATATTCCTCCTCCGTGCAAAACCCCATGACGCGTTCGATCCCGGCGCGATTATACCAGCTGCGATCGAACAGAACGATTTCGCCTGGCGCGGGCAGCTCGGCGACGTAGCGTTGAAAATACCATTGGCCGCGCTCGCGTTCCGTCGGCGTTCCCAGCGCCACGACGCGGCAAACACGCGGATTCAGGCTGTCGATGATGCGTTTGATGACGCCGCCTTTGCCGGCGGCATCACGGCCCTCGAAGACGACGACGACCCTAAGCCGGTTCAGGCGGACCCATTCCTGGAACTTAATGAGCTCGAATTGCAGATGGGCGAGTTCCTCGATGTATTTGTAGTTCTTTGAGGGTTTGCGCGGCTCGGCCAGTTCGCCGGTGTGCCAATAGTGTTCGATTGCCGCTTCTTCCTTGGCGCCGCGCCGCACGGATTTCTCAGGCTCAGCTGATTTGCGCTTCTTGCCCATTGGCCCCCCTTTGCAGACACGCATGGCCAGGTGATTCGGCAGATTCTAGCAGCATGACTGGCATGATGGGCGACAAGCCCGACAGGTGCATTGCGGCTGTCGGAGTTGACCCCCGCCGGGCGGATGGTCATGGTCACCGGCGAGGATGCTGATGACCGTAAGCCCGAACCCCGTCGTTACCGTGGGCAAAGCCCGGTTCGGTAACAATCTGCCGCTCGCCTTGATCGCCGGTCCCTGCGTGCTCGAGAGCCGCGCGCATGCGTTCGACATGGCCGCGGCGCTCAAGGACATTGCCGCGCGGCTTGGTATCGGCTTCGTCTACAAAACCTCGTTCGACAAGGCGAACCGCACCAGCGGGAAAAGTCCGCGCGGCATCGGCCTCGACAAGGCGCTGGCGATCTTTGCCGAGCTGCGTGAAAAGCTCGGCGTGCCGGTGCTGACCGACGTGCACGAGCCGGGTCAGTGTGCGCCGATCGCCGAGGTCGCTGATATTTTGCAAATACCGGCCTTTCTGTGCCGGCAGACCGACCTGCTGATCGCCGCGGCCAGGACGGGCCGCGCCGTCAACGTCAAGAAGGGCCAATTCCTCGCGCCCTGGGACATGGCCAACGTCGTGGAGAAGATCACCGGCGCCGGCAACCGCAACGTGCTCGTTACCGAGCGCGGCGTCTCCTTCGGCTACAATACGCTTGTCTCCGACATGCGGGCGCTGCCGGTTCTTGCCGAGCTCGGCACGCCGGTGATCTTCGATGCGACGCATTCGGTGCAGCAGCCGGGCGGGCAGGGGACGTCCTCCGGCGGGGAGCGCGAATTTGTGCCGGTGCTGGCGCGGGCGGCCGTGGCTGTGGGCGTCGCCGGCCTGTTTATCGAGACCCATCAGAATCCTGACCGCGCACCTTCGGACGGACTGAACATGGTCCCGCTCAAGCAAATGGAACCGCTTCTAGCGCGGCTCCTCAAATTCGACGCTCTGGCGAAGGCTCCGGCGAAGCCAAAAGCCGTCAACTCGGCCCTTGTCGGCGCGCGCAAAAACGCCCATCATTGAATTATCGGCCAGGGGTGCCGCGGAACAAACGCGGCTGAGATCACACCCGTCGAACCTGTCTGGATCATACCAGCGAAGGGAGCCGCGATGACCGAGACGGCATTTTCCATCACGACTCGTCGACCGCGCGTTGCCATCATTGGCGCGGGCGTCATTGGCCTCGGCATCGCCTGGCGGCTTGCCGGCCGTGCCGCGGTGACGGTGTTCGACCGTGGCAAAGCTGGGTCGGGCGCGAGTTATGCCGCCGCCGGCATGCTCGCGGCCTGCGTCGAAGCCGAGCCGGGTGAAGAGGCTCTGGTCGCGCTCGGCCGCGAGAGCCAGGCGCGCTGGCCCGACTTTGCCGAGGAACTTGAGCGCGCCAGCGGCATCGATGTCGAATTGCGGCGCGAGGGCACGCTTGTCCTCGCGCTCACTGCCGATGATCAGGCCGAGATCGCGCATGGTTTGGAGTTCCAGCGCCAGCTCGGCCTGCCTTTGGAATGGCTCTCGGCTGCGGCGACGCGGGTGCGCGAGCCGCACCTTGCCGGCAAGATTGCCGGTGCGGTTTTTTCGCCGGAAGACCATCAGGTCGATAATCGGAAGCTGGCGCAGGCGCTGCGCGTCGCCGCCGAACGCGGCGGGGCGGAAATCCGCGAGCATCGGGCGGTCAAGGAAATCCTGGTGCAGGGCGGCCGGACCAAGGGCGTCCGCCTGGAAGACGGCACCATGGCGCCGGCCGATGTCGTGGTACTCGCCGCGGGCGCTTGGTCGCGCGGCATCGCCGGCCTGCCGCCCGATCGGCTCCCGCCGGTGCGGCCGATTAAGGGTCAGATGCTGGCGCTGCGCATGGACGCGGCGGCGCCGCTTCTCTCCCATGTGCTATGGGTCCCCGGCGCTTATCTCGTGCCGCGGCGCGACGGCAGGCTCATCATCGGCGCCACCGTCGAGGAGCGAGGCTTTGACGACAAAATCACCGCCGGGGGCTTGATCGCGCTTTTGGACGCGGCGTGGCGCGCGGTGCCCGCGATCGAGGAATTGCCGCTTGAGGAAATGTGGGTCGGCCATCGGCCGGGCAGCCGCGACGACGCGCCGATCCTCGGGTCCGGGCCGTTCGAAGGTTTGATCTACGCCACCGGCCACCACCGCAATGGCATCCTGCTGGCGCCGATCACCGCCGATGCGATCGCCCGCCTCGTGCTCGAGGGCGTCATCGAGCCGATGATCCGGCCGTTCGCTCTCGAACGCTTTCTGCCGCGGGCGGCGGAGTAATCGGAGAGCACGATGACCGAGGCGCTGATCCGGGTGAACGGTAAAAGCGAGCCGCTTGCGGCCGCAACGCTCGAAGCCCTTCTGGCGGAGAAGGCGGTGGATACCGGCCAGCGCGGCATTGCGGTCGCGCTCAACGGCGCCGTGGTTCCGCGCGCGGCTTGGCCGCAGACGGCGTTACGGTCCGGCGACGCCGTCGAGATCGTGCGCGCACGCCAAGGGGGATAGGACATGATCCGGAAAACAGGCGGCTGGTTTTTCGCAAGAATCATGCTCGCCAAAATTGAGGAGTAGCGAGGAATGTCCGACCCGCTCGTCATTGCCGGCCGCGAATTCGGCTCGCGGCTCTTTCTCGGGACCGCCGGCTATCCCAATCGGCAAATCATGCTCGACGCGATCGCCGCGAGCGGCGCCGAGATGGTGACGGCGTCGATCCGCCGCATCAGCCTCGCCGGCGACGACGAGAGCTTGGTCGATCTTTTGGCTGGCCGCGTGTGCTTTCTGCCCAACACTGCCGGCTGTCAGACTGCCAAGGACGCCGTACTCACCGCCGAACTGGCGCGCGAAGCGCTCGAGACCAACTGGATCAAGCTCGAGGTCATCGGCGACCGCGAACTTCTTTATCCCGATGTCGAGGAACTCGTGCGCGCGACAGAGATGCTGGTGGCGAAGGGCTTTGTCGTGCTGCCCTATTGCACGGAAGACCCGGTGACCTGCCGCAAGCTTGCCGATGCCGGCGCCGCCGCCGTGATGCCGCTGGGTTCGCCGATCGGCTCAGGTCTCGGCATTTCCAATCCGCACCTCATCGAGCTTGTCTGTGCGCGTTCGCCGGTGCCGGTCGTGCTCGATGCCGGCATCGGTACTGCCTCCGACGCGACGTTGGCCATGGAGCTTGGCTGCGCCGCCGTGCTCATCAACACGGCGGTGTCCAAGGCGCGCGACCCCGTGGTCATGGCCAGGAGCATGCGCGCGGCGGTCGAGGCTGGCCGATTGTCGCGGCTTGCCGGCCGCATCGCCAAGCGCACTCACGCCGAGCCGTCCAGCCCGCGATTGGGTTTGGTGGGCACGTGATGACGCTGCCATCTATGATAGCAGTTTGGGGCCGCAGGTTCGGCTTGATTAGCGCCCCGCGTCGCGGTCAAATCGGCAACGAACTGGAAAAACCCCCGAAAATGCCCCGCACTCAGTAGTGCACTAACCGGGAGGAACAGACCCGATGATCAAAACAGGTGTTCTCGCCGCAACCGTGCTCGCGCTTTTGGCGGCGCCGGCCGTGGCCCAGGAGAAGAGCGTCAAGATCGGCTTTATCAGCACGTTCAGCGGCCCGACCGCCGCCATCGGCAACGATATGCGCAACGCCTTCGAACTCGGCCTCGACCATCTCGGCCGCAAGCTCGGAGGCTTGCCGGTCGAGGTGATCTACGAGGACGACCAGCAAAAACCCGAGGTCGGCGTGCAGAAGACCCAGAAGCTGATCGAATCGGACAAGGTCGACTTCGTCGCCGGCTACATCTGGTCGAACGTGATCCTGGCCTCGCTCAAGCCGTTGGTCGACAGCAAGACCATGACGGTCGACACCAATGCCGGCGCTTCGCCGCTCTCCGGCGCGCTGTGCTCGCCCTACGTGTTCTCCACGTCGTGGAACAACGATCAGACGCCGCAGGCGATGGGCCTGTACATGAATCAGAAGGGCGTGAAGACAGCCTTCCTGATCGGTCCGAACTACGCCGCCGGCAAGGACATGCTGGCCGGCTTGAAGATCACCTACAAGGGTCAGGTCGTAGGCGAGGAATATACGCGTTGGCCCGACCAGCTCGACTTCTCGGCCGAACTGTCGAAAGCGCGCGCGGCCAGGCCGGATGCCATCTACGCTTTCTATCCGGGCGGCGCCGGCGTGCAGTTCATCACCCAATACGTGCAGTCGGGTCTCAAGGATCAAATTCCGCTCTACACCGTCTTCACCATCGACGAGCTGTCGCTGCCGCGGCTGAAGGACCTCGCGGTCGGTATTCCCGGCGCCCAGGAATGGGTCAATGATCTGCCCAACGAGGCGAACAAGAAATTCGTCGCCGACTACATTGCCAAGTACAAATCGCGGCCTTCGTTCTACGGCGCTCAGACTTATGACGGGGTCTCTTTGATCAACAGCGCCGTCACCGCGGTCAAGGGCAACCTCGCCGACAAAGAGGGCATGCGTAAGGAGATGGAGAAGGCCAACTTCAAATCGGTCCGCGGCAATTTCAAGTTCGGCAATAATCACATCCCGATCCAGAACTTCTATCTCCAGGAGGCGATCAAGAACGATCAGGGCGAGTATGTCCTTCATACCGTCGCGACCATCGTCGAGAATGATCAGGATCGATTCCATGATCAATGCCCGATGAAGTGATCGTCCCCGGGCCAAACGAAAAACACCGACGCTAGCTCTATTCCTTTCCCGCCGCGGTGCCGAGGCACGCGGCGGGAAGTTTCTTGACGGCGCAGCTGCGGCCCGATCCGCTACGCCTCTTTCAGGCGAGCGGCATTGTTGCTATGTTTCGCGTCTGTTTGCGGTTGTCCGGGGGCTACGCTTGCGCGGGAACGCTCACATGCGTGTTGCCGTTGTCGGCGCCGGGCCAGCGGGACTCTACTTCACGTATCTTTGGAAAAAACGTCACCCGCAATCCAAAATTGAGCTCTACGAACAAAACCCCGCCGACGCGACGTGGGGCTTTGGCGTCGTGTTTTCCGACCGTGCGCTCGAATTTTTGCGCTCGGACGATCCCGAAACGGCTGATTTCATTGCTCCCCACATGGAGATCTGGCGAAACATGACGCTGGATCTCAAGGGCGAGCAGGTCGTGCTCGACGGCGTTGGCTTTTCGGCAATCGGCCGCCTTAGACTTCTGCAATTACTTCAGCAAAGAGTCCACGCTGTCGGCGTCGAGCCCAGATTCCGCAAGCTCGTCAATTCTGTCGAGGAGCTCGGCGAGGTCGACCTCATCGTCGGCGCCGATGGACTGAACTCAGTCGTGCGCCGTGCGCGCGAGGGTGAATTTGCGACCTCCCTGACCTATGCCGCCAATAAATTCGCCTGGTTCGGGACCACCAAGCGCTTCGAGACATTGAGCCAGACCTTCGTCGAAACCGATTTGGGCACGTTCAACGCTCACCATTATCGCTATGCGCCCGACATGAGCACTTTTCTGGTCGAATGCGATAGCAAGACCTGGGAGCGCTACGGTTTTGCCGGCAAGTCGATCGACGAGTCAAAATCCATTTGCGAAAGCGTGTTTGCCGACACGCTCGACGGCCATCCGCTTGTTTCCAACAAATCTATCTGGCGCAATTTTCCTTGGCTCCGGAACGAGCATTGGCACTTCGGCAACATGGTTTTGGTCGGCGATGCACTGCATACGGCCCATTTCTCCATCGGCTCGGGCACGCGGCTGGCCATGGAGGACGTCATTGCCCTGGTCGAGGCGTTGGAGGAGGAGACGGATATCGCGCGCGGGCTCGCGCTCTACGAAGCACGGCGGCGGCCCCTCGTCGCCACCCTTGTCGAGGCCGCCCAGGCGAGCGCGCAATGGTACGAGAGCTTTCCCGCGCATATGGGGCTTGCGCCGCTGGATTTCGCCTACAGCTATGTCACCCGCTCCGGTCGCATCGACGACGCCCGCCTGCGTGCGATGTCGCCACGTTTCATGGATCGCTATGAAGCCGCGCGCCGGACCAGGATAGGGAAATTGTCGGGGGCGCAAGGGTGACTGCGGCGAAGACCGGATGCCGGATTAACGGCGCGGTTCGGCGCAATTGTGCGCTCGCACGGGAAATGTTTAAAACGAGGTGTGGTGTGCCCCCAGTCGTCATGCGGCGGAAGCCAAACTGATGCTGTACTTCATCGAGCAATGTCTCAACGGCGTCCAGCTCGGCATGTTGCTGTTCTTGCTGGCGGCGGGGCTGACATTGGTCTTCGGCATCATGGACCTCGTCAATCTTGCGCACGGCTCGCTCTACATGCTCGGCGCTTATTTCGCCGCCACCTTCGCCGCCTGGACCGGAAGCTTCGTTGTCGGCGTCGTCCTCGCGCTGGTCGCCTCGCTGGCCGCCGGCATGGCGCTCGAGGTCGTCGCCATACGGCGATTGTATGGCCGCAATCACCTCGACCACGTGCTCGGGACGTTCGGACTGCTGTTGTTTTTCAACGAGCTGGTGCGGCTGATTTGGGGACCGGCGGGCATGAGCCTGCCGCTGCCGCCGCAAATGCTCGCCGCCGTCCAGATCATTCCCGGGGTTTATTACCCGGTCTATCGCTTGGTCATCATCCTGGCCACCCTTGCGGTGGCGCTGCTGCTGTACGTCGCGGTGATGCGCACCCGGCTCGGCATGCTGATCCGCGCCGGTGCCTCCAATCGCGAAATGGTCGGCGCCCTCGGCGTCAACATCAAACTCCTGTACACGCTGGTGTTTGGACTGGGCGCCGCGCTCGCCGGTTTCGCCGGCGCGATGCAGGCACCCATCCTCACGGTGCAGATCGGCATGGGCGAAAATATTCTCATTCTTGCGTTCGTGGTGATCGTCATCGGCGGCATCGGTTCGATCCGCGGCGCGTTCGTCGCCGCGATCATCGTTGGCCTCATCGATACGATTGGCCGCGCCTTTCTGCCCGACATGCTGCATCTCGTCCTGAGCACCAACGCCGCGCACACGCTCGGACCGGCGCTTTCTTCAATGTCGATCTACATGTTGATGGCAGCGATTCTGGTGTTTCGGCCGGAAGGTTTGTTCCCGGCAGCGAGCAGATGACTGCGCCGCTCGATACCTCGCTTGATTCAGCGCTCAAGGCCGCGCCCGAGTCCTGGCTCGCTCCGCGCACGGTGGTCACCGGCATGCTCCTGACGGTTCTCGCGCTTGTCCCAGCCTATGCGGGCCTGACTGGCCGTATCTTCGTGATGATCTTTTTCACTCGCGTCTTGATCCAGGCGCTCGGCGCGGTGAGTCTCAACCTCATCATGGGGTATGGCGGGATGGTGAGCTTCGGTCATGCCGCTTATCTCGGCATCGGCGGCTACGCCGTCGGCATCCTGGCGAAGGAAGGCATCGCCTCGGGGTTCGTGCAATGGCCGGTGGCGATCGCCGTTTCGGCGCTGTTCGCGCTCGGCGTCGGCGCGCTCAGCTTGCGCACGCGCGGCGTCTATTTCATCATGATCACGCTCGCTTTTGCCCAGATGATCTACTACGTGACCATCGGGCTCGACCGCTACGGCGGCGACGATGGCCTGACGATCTACCGACGCAGCCAATTCGGCGGCCTCATCGACCTCGAAAACAAGATGCTGTTCTATTACCTGTGTTTCGCGCTGCTCATCGCCGCGGTCTATCTGGTCGCGCGCCTGATCAATTCGCGGTTCGGCTTAGCGATCCGCGGCGCCCGCTCCAACGACCGGCGCATGCTCGCGATCGGCTATCCGACCTTTCGCTACAAGCTCGTCTGCTTCGTGATCGCCGGTGCGCTCTGCGGACTCGCCGGCGCCCTGCTCGCCAACCACACCAATTTCATCAGCCCGGCGCTGATGCACTGGACGCGTTCGGGCGACCTCATCGTCATGGTGGTTCTGGGCGGGTTGGGTTCGCTGTTCGGGCCGGTGATCGGCGCGGCGACTTTCCTGCTGCTCGAGGAAGGGCTGTCGCGCCTCACCGAATATCCTGACCTGATCCTCGGACCGGTGCTGCTGCTGGTCGCTGTTTATGTGAACGGCGGCATCGAGGGGCTGCTCGAAGGCAGGCGCCGTGGCTGATCCGCTCCTGCAAATCGAGGGCTTGAGCAAGCGCTTCGGCGGGGTGGTGGCGGCCGACGCGATCACGCTCGACATTCCCGCAGGCGAATTTCATGCCGTGATCGGCCCTAACGGGGCGGGGAAGACTACGCTGATTGGCCTACTCGCCGGCGAGATTGCGCCGCAGGAAGGAACGGTCCGCTTCGACGGCAGCGACATCACCGGGCTTCCGGTCCATCGCCGCAGCATGCTTGGCATCGCGCGCTCGTTCCAGATCACTTCGCTTTTCCCCGACTTCACCGCGCTCGACAATGTGGCGCTGGCCGTGCAGGCCCATTGCGGGCACTCGTTTCGTTTTTGGCGCGACGCGCGCCACGACGAGGAATTGCGCAAGCCGGCGCGGGCGGCGATCGAGCGCGTCGGGCTCGTCCAGTGCGCCGGCGTGCGCGTCGATCGACTAAGTCACGGCGAACACCGGCAACTTGAAATCGCGATCGCGCTGGCGGCAAAGCCGCGTCTCTTGCTGCTCGACGAACCCATGGCCGGCATGGGGCCGGAAGAATCCGCGCAAATGGTGCGGATACTGCGCCAGCTCAAGGGCAATATCACGATCTTGCTGATCGAGCACGACATGGAAACGGTGTTCGCGTTGGCGGACCGCATTACCGTGCTGGTCTACGGCCGCATCATTGCCTGCGGCCATCCGGCGGCCGTTCGGGCCGACCCGGCGGTACGCCAAGCCTATCTTGGCGAAAAGCACGGCGGCGGTCATGGCTGAGGCGCCGCTGCTGCAAGTGGACGACATCGAGACGAGCTACGGCTTGAGCCGCGTGCTGTTCGGCATTTCGCTCTCCATCGCGCCTGGTGAAATGGTCTCGCTGCTTGGCCGCAACGGTATGGGCAAAACCACGACCGTGCGCTCGATCATGGGGCTAACGCCGGCGGCGGCGGGCTCGATCCGGTTCGACGGCACGCAGATCCGCGCGCTGCCGGCCTATCGCATTGCCAAGCTCGGCATCGGATTAGTGCCCGAAGGGCGCCGGGTCTTTCCTAATCTCACCGCGCGCGAAAACCTGCTCGCCACCGCCGCCAACCGCAGCGGCACCGCTGATCCGTGGACGTTGGAGAAGGTTTTCGCGTTGTTTCCTATTCTCGCAGCGCGCGCCGGCGCCATGGCCAACCTGCTCTCCGGCGGCGAGCAGCAGATGCTGGCGATCGGGCGCGCGCTGATGACCAATCCGCGCCTGCTCGTCCTCGACGAGGCAACCGAAGGACTGGCGCCGTTGATCCGCGACGAGATTTGGCGCTGTCTCGAACTCCTGCGCGCCGGGCAGTCGATCCTGGTCATCGACAAGAATGTCGACGCGCTGAGCCGCATTGCCGACCGTCACTACATCATCGAACGCGGCCGCGTGGTGTGGGCGGGAAGCTCGAAGGAACTGGCGAGCGCACCCGACATCCAGCATCGTTATCTTGGCATCTGACGGAGGCAGGGCCTGGTGATCTCGCGCGAAGGGGCGAGGGTGGCCGGCAAAGGGAGGAAATGATGTTCAAGGACGGATTGTTGCGGGGTCGGCGCATTCTGGTGACCGGCGGCGGCACCGGACTAGGCAAGGGCATGGCCGAGAAATTTCTCGCGCTCGGCGCCGAGATGTTCATCTGCGGACGGCGAAAATCGGTCTGCGAGGCGACAGCCGCCGAGCTCGCCGGCAAGCACGGCGGCAGCGTCAAGGCCTATGGCGTAGACATCCGTGACGCCGCGGCGGTCGACGCCATGGTTGCCGACATCTTTGCCTCCGGCCCGCTCACCGATCTCGTCAACAACGCCGCCGGCAACTTCATCTCCCGGACCGAGGATTTGAGCCCACGCGGGTTCGACGCTGTGGCCAACATCGTGCTGCACGGAACCTTCTACGTCACCCACGCGGTCGGCCGTCGCTGGATCGCGGGCGGACAGCGCGGCAACGTGCTCTCGATCGTGGTCACCTGGATCTATAACGGCAGCCCCTATGTGGTGCCCTCGGTCATGAGCAAGGCCGGGGTCCATGCCATGACCCTGTCGCTCGCCAGCGAATGGGCCCATTACGGCATCAGGCTCAACGCCATCGCGCCGGGCGTCATCCCGACCGAAGGCGCCAGCAAACGCCTCAGTCCGGGCGGATCGCCGACCGAGCGAACCGAACGCGCCAATCCGATGGGACGGGTCGGACGCATGGATGAGCTGCAGAATCTCGCGACCTTCCTCCTTGCCGACGGCTGCGAGTGGTTGACCGGACAGACCATCACGCTTGACGGCGGCCAGAGTCACGCCACTGGCTCCAACTTCTACGAGCTGCGGCACTGGACCGACGCGCAATGGCAGGCGGCGCGCGCGGCGATCAAGGCGCAGAACGAGAAGGATCGGGCGCAGCGCGCCGTGTGAATGGGTGTCAGCCGATGATCGAATTCTTCTTTGATTGTTCGAGCCCGTGGACCTATCTCGCCTTCCACAACATTCAGCCGATGGCGGCCGAACTCGGCGTCGACATCGCATGGCGGCCGATCCTGGTCGGCGGCGTGTTCAATGCGGTCAATCCCAGCGTCTACGCGGCCCGCGACAATCCGGCGCCGGCGAAGGCCGCCTATATGCGCAAGGATCTGCAAGACTGGGCCCGCGCCGCCGGGCTGAAAATCGTGTTTCCGCCGCGGGTTTTTCCGGTCAATAGCGTCAAGGCGATGCGCGGCTGCGTGCTCGTCGCCACCGGCGGCAAATTGGTGCCGTTCGCGCGCGCCGCGTTCGAGGCATATTGGGGCGAGGACGCCGACATTTCCCAGGATGACGTGCTGGCGCGGGTGTGTGCGAGCGCTGGCGTCGATCCCGCCTATTTGTTCGCCGGGCTGCGCGAGCAGTCGGTGAAGGACGCCTTGCGCGCTAATACCGACGAACTGATCCGTCGCGGCGGCTTCGGTTCACCGACCATGTTCGTCGATCGCGCCGACATGTTTTTCGGTAACGACCGGCTGGCTCTGGTGCGCGCCGCGGTCGAGCGGTCGCAACAGAAACAAAGGGCGGGCTAGGTAAGACGCAACGGTCGGATCAGGATTTCTTCAGCGTGCGCTGCACGTAGTCGCGGACATGATCGAGGGTTTCCGGTGCCGCCCAGATCCCGGTGACGGTCTCGTCGACTCCGGCTCCGCTATGCGCCAGGCGTTCGCTCACCGGCTGGCGCATTTGCCTCTTGGTTTGCGCGAAGGCGGAGGGTGAAAGCCGTGCCAATTTCTGGGCGGCGGTCATCGCATCTTCCATCAGCGATGTCGGGTCGACGACCTGATCGACCCAGCCGCGTCGCGCCGCCTCATCGCCGTCATAGGTCGCCCCGCCGAACATGAATTCAGACAGGTTGCGCGGCGGCACGGCGAAGCGCACGATTTCGAAAGCAAGCGCAGGAAACGGCACGCCGACCAGCAATTCGGTCACGCCGATGCGCCCGCTTCCCCGCGCCATGATCCGCCGGTCGGCGCAGCAGGCGAGCACACAGCCGCCGGCAATGGCATGACCGTTGATCGCCGCCACCACGGGCCGCGGATGGAAGAACACCGCGTCAAAAGCGCGGTGAAGCGCCGGCAGGAACTTGCGCACGTAGTCCGGCCCGCCCGCGCTCAATCGGATCAAATCGACTCCGGCGGAAAATATGCCGCCCTGGCCGGTGAGCACGACTGCACGCGCGCTCGAGGCGGACAGTTCGCCGAAACACTCTGCCAGCGCCTCGCACAGTTCGATGTCGAGCGCATTGGCCTTGCCGTGCCTGATGGTGACGACCGTGATATTGTTTTCGGTTTTCAGATCGATCATGAACGCTCTGGCAATTTTCGCTGCAACGAACGGGGACGGCATCGCGCGGGGATCGGGCTGCTGTTTTGCCACCCAGGCGAGGTCCATCCCATAATATCAAGAAGTGACTGGCAAGGGATAGCGGCACGCTCGCGTCTTGCGTCGGATGCTCCCGGCCGCCATGCTCGGACCGGAGGAAATGATGGGTCCATCATTGGTCGCGTACGAAGTGAGCGCGTTCAATACCGCGGCGGCTTCGGAAAACAAGATTCACGACGATTCGATCGCGCGCCGCTTCGGTTTCCGCGGCGGGCTGGTGCCGGGCGTGGAAGTGTACGCTTACATGGCGCACATGCCGATGGCCCGCTGGGGTCGCGCCTGGCTCGAAAGCGGCGAAGCGGACTGCCGATTTTGGAAGCCGGTTTACGACGGCGCATTGGTGCGCGTCACCGCGACCGAGGAAAACGACGGCCTTGCGCTTTGCGTCGAGAGCGCCGGCGAGCGCTGCGCGACCGGACACGCCTCCATTCCTTCGGGTAAGCGGCCTCAACCAGCTCTCGAGGCGATGCCGGCGGGAACACCGCCCGCCGAGCGGCCGAAGGCCAGCTTGGCCTCGCTCGCGCCGGGACGCGCGCTCGGCATTGCGCCGCTGACGATCGACCGCGCTGCGCTTGCAACCTATCTTGAGGAGATTCGCGAAACCGATCCGATCTACCGCGTCGAAGGGCTGGTGCATCCGGGTCAGATCCTGCGGCTTGCCAATCAAGCCCTGGTGCAGAACGTCGTGCTCGGCCCGTGGATTCACGTCGGCAGCACGCTGCGCAATCACGCCGCAGCGCGCGTCGGCGAAGAACTGACCATCCGCTCAAAGATCACCTCGAATGCGGTCAACAAAGGCCACGCGATCGTTGAATTCGACGCTATCGTGGTCGCCGACGGCGCAGGGTGTGTCGCCGAAATCACCCATACTGCGATCTGGCGGCCGCGACAGGTTTCGGAGGCCGGTTGAGATCGTGATCGCGTTGCGCTGGATTTCACGCGAGGCGTTTGATCAGCGTCAAATAGCGATGACCGCGGGGGTAGTCGGCAACGCCGCCGACAACGTCAAACCCGAGTTTTTGGTAGAATCCGGGCGCCTGGAAATCGTAGGTTTCGAGCATGATCTGCCGACAGTTTCGCGCTTTCGCTTCGGCCTCGACGGCGTTCATGAGCCGCGTCCCCTGACCTTGCCGGCGCATGCCCTCGGGAACAAAGAGATAGCGGACATAGCAGGTTCCTCCCCAGGTCCAGCCATAGAGGCCGCCCACAGCTGATCCATCAGCGGCGCGGAGAAAAAAGCCGAAGAGACCTCCGTCGGCTATGCCGGTCGTGTGGATGTTGAAGTCGACGAGGCGCTCTTCGAGGAACTGGATGTCCTCGAGACGGGGCTCCGTCTCCAAGACTAGGTCGTCGCTGGGTGAGTCGTTCGATGGGTCTGCCGTCATATATCGCAGTCTACAGCAAGTTCGGCGTGGCCCGCATCGGTCAACGGTGCAACTGTGGACAGATGGCTTGGTGAATTGCTGCTGCGCGCCAGCGCTCGCCGTGATAGGGAAAGAGAACGAAGGTCAGCGGACAAAGGCGGACAGCAGAGAGGAAAAAGGCCATGCGCGCTTACGCCATCGTCATCCTTGCCGGGGCGGCCATTTTGTCGGTGACGATGCCGGCAGCCGCGCAGCAGACGATTAGGATCGGCGAACTCAACAGCTACAAGAGCCAGCCCGCCTTTCTCGACCCTTACAGGAAGGGCTGGGAGATGGCGATCGATGAAATTAACAATGCCGGCGGCGTCTTGGGCAAGAAAATCGAGGTGGTTTCGCGCGACGACGGTGCCAATCCCGGCGATGCGGTTCGTGTCGCCGAGGAATTGGCGACCGGCGACGGCTTGAACGTCCTCTGCGGTACGTTCCTTTCCAATGTCGGCCTCGCCGTGACCGAGTTCGCCGGCAAGAAGAAGGTCTTTTTTCTCGCCGCCGAGCCGCTGACCGACAAAATCACCTGGGCGAATGGCAACCGCTATACCTTCCGCCTGCGGCCCTCGACCTACATGCAGGTGGCGATGCTGCTTCCCGACGCGCTGGCGGCGAAAAAGAAGCGCTGGGCTCTGGTCTATCCGAACTTCGAGTACGGCCAATCGGCGGCAACCGCTTTCAAGACTATGATGAGAGAGCATCAAGCCGATGTCGAATTCGTTACCGAGCAGGCCTCGCCGCTCGGCAAGATCGACGCCGGAGCGGTGGCGCAGGCCATCGACGACGCCAAGCCTGACGCGATTTTCAGTGCATTGTTCGCCGGAGATCTGACCAAGTTCGTACGCGAGGGCGGCACCCGCGGAACGTTCAAGGACCGCGTCGTGGTTGACCTCCTCGGCGGCGAGCCGGAATATCTCGATCCGCTCAAGGACGAGGCGCCGCCCGGCTGGATCGTCACCGGCTATCCCTGGAACGAAGTCCACACGCCGGCCAACAAGGCGTTCGTTGCCGCCTACCAGGAACGCTACCACGACTACCCGCGGGTTGGTTCGATCGTGGGCTATTTGACGATCAAGTCGCTTGCGGCCGGCATCGCCAAGGCCGGCTCGACCGACACCGAAAAACTCGTCGACGCCTTCGCCGGCCTGAAACTGGACGGGCCGTTTGGCCCGTTCGAGTACCGCGCCAGCGATCATCAGGCGACGCTTGGTGCGTTCGTCGGCAAGCTCGCCTTGAAAGACGGCCACGGCACCATGGTCGATTTCAAATACGTCGATGGCGCAAGCGTACTGCCCTCCGATGCCGAGGTGAAAAAGCTGCGGCCGGCAGCCGCGGACTGAGCGTTGCCGGCAACCGTCACCCTGTGCCCTTCGATGTTCGGCCTTCGGCAGCGCACCTTGAAGCGAGGGCAAGCGCGCAAGCGGTGACGCATCGGCCGACCTCTGATATCTTGCCAGAATGAACTGGGAAGGCCTTGCGTTTCAGGCCCTTGACGGCCTGGCCTCGGCGTCCGGCCTGTTCTTCGTTGCAGCCGGGCTGTCCCTCATCTTCGGCGTCACGCGCATCATTAATATCGCGCATGGCTCGCTCTACATGCTCGGGACCTACATCGCGGTGACGCTGGTGACGGCGTTCAGTGGTCCGCTCGGCTTCTGGGGCGGCATCGCCCTGGCTGCACTCATCGTCGGCGTCACCGGCGCGCTGATCGAGATCGTGCTGTTGCGCCGCATCTATGTCGCGCCGGAACTGTTTCAGCTACTCGCCACCTTTGCGCTGCTGCTGGTCATCAATGATGCAACCCTTTGGCTTTGGGGGCCGGAAGATCTGCTTGGACCGCGCGCGCCGGGATTGCGCGGCGCGATCGAAATTCTCGACCGCCGCATGCCGAGCTACGACCTTTTCCTGATCGTCATCGCGCCGGCCATGCTCGGCGTGCTGCACGTGGTTTTCACGCGCACGCGCTTCGGTCGGCTGGTGCGCGCGGCGACCGAGGACCGGGAAATGCTCGGCGCGCTCGGCGTCAATCAGTCCATGTTGTTTACCGCCGTTTTTGCTTTGGGTTCCCTGGTCGCCGGCTTGGGCGGCGCATTGCAGGTCGCGCGCGAACCAGCGAATCTCGGCATGGACCTTACCGTCATCACCGACGCGTTCGTGGTGGTTGTCGTCGGCGGCATGGGTTCGATCGTCGGGTCGTACGTCGCCGCCGTGCTTATCGCCGAGGTCAAGGCCATTTGCATCGGCGTCGGGCTGGTTACCTTCGGTACTTTCGCCGTCAATTTTTCCAAGTTCACGCTGGTCGCCGAGTTCCTGGTCATGGCGGTCGTGCTGATCGCACGCCCACAGGGGTTCCTTGGGCGCCCGCAGCTAGCGATGCGGAGCAGCGCCGAGCCCGAAGTCCCGATCCGGCCGGCCTCGCGCACTGCTTCGACAGCGGGAGCGGCAGTCCTGCTCGTTCTCGCGACGCTGCCGCTGTTGGCGCGCTCCTCGCCCTACACGCTCGTGCTCGGCGTCGACGTGCTGATCGCGGTTTTGTTCGCGACCAGCCTGCACTTCATCATGGGCCCGGGCGGGATGCACTCTTTCGGCCACGCCGCCTATTTCGGCCTCGGTGCCTATGGCGCGGCGTTGGCGGTGAAATGGTTCGCTGCGCCCATGGGTATCGCTCTGGCAACCGCTCCGATGGCGGCCGCGCTCGGCGCGCTGTTGTTCGGCTGGTTCGCGGTGCGACTCTCCGGCGTCTATCTGGCCATGCTCACGCTCGCCTTCGCCCAGATCGTCTGGTCGGTTGTTTTCCAATGGCAGGAGCTTACCGGAGGCTCGAACGGCGTGCTCGGCATTTGGCCGAGCGCGCCGTTCGACCAGCTTTCCGCTTTCTTTCTTCTGACGCTCGTGCTGGTCGTCGGCGGCGTTTTTCTGCTGCGGCGCATTCTATTTGCGCCATTGGGCTACGCGATGCGCGCTGGCCGCGATTCGCCGCTGCGAGCCGAGGCGATCGGTATCCACGTGAAACGGGTGCACTGGCTCGCCTTCGCCATCGCCGGCGCGGTATGCGGCGTCGCCGGCGGCATTTTCGCCTTTGCCAAGGGCTCCATTTCTCCGGAAACGATCAGCATCGGCCGCTCCATCGACGGCTTGGTGATGGTGCTCCTCGGCGGCATTCAGACGCTGTCCGGCCCGTTGGTCGGCGCTTCGGTTTTTGCGCTCGTGCAGGATTTTGTCATGCGACAGACCGAATACTGGCACGCGCTGCTCGGCGGCATCATTCTCGTTCTGGTGCTGGCCTTTCCCTGGGGTCTTGCCGGCGCGTTGCAACGGCTGGCCGCGCGCTGGCGCTTCTCATGACCGCGCTTGCGGTCGATGCGCTGTATAAGAGCTTCGGCGCCGTGCACGCCGTAGACGGTGTGAGCTTTTCGGTCGGCGCCGGCGAGTTCTTGGCCCTGATCGGTCCGAACGGCGCAGGCAAGTCGACCTGCTTCAACACGATCAACGGCCAGTTGGTGCCGGACGGCGGAACGATCCGCTTCGATGGCAGCGACATCGCCGGGCTGCCGCCGCGCGAAATCTGCCGCCGCGGTATCGCCCGCACATTCCAGATCGCCGCCACCTTCGGCTCCATGACCGTCGCCGAGAACGTGCAGATGGCGCTCATAGCGCACGCACGCGAGACCTACAGGCTATGGCGTCGAGCCACGTCGTATCATCGCAAGCGGGCGCTCGAGCTGCTGCGGCGGGTCGGCATGCACGAGGCGGCGGATCGGCCGTGCCGCGAGCTCGCCTATGGCGACGTCAAGCGCGTGGAGCTTGCGATCGCGCTTGCCAACGATCCGCGCCTTCTGCTCATGGACGAGCCGACGGCCGGCATGGCCACCCGCGAGCGCAACGAATTGATCGCGCTCGTCAAGGCGCTGGTGGTCGAGCGCGGCGTCGCCGTGCTTTTCACCGAGCATTCCATGGACGTGGTGTTCTCGTTCGCGGACCGCATCATCGTAATGGCGCGCGGCCGGTTGATCGCCGACGGCGACGCCAATGCCATCCGCGGTGATCCGCTGGTGCGCGAGGTCTATTTCGGCAGCGGGCGCACGTTCGAGCGCGCGGGGGCCGTTTCATGACCGCGCCGCCTGGGTCCGTCGCGCTGGCGGTGGAAGGCCTCAGCGCCTGGTACGGCGCCGCCCAAGTCCTCTACGACCTGACCTTCACTCTGGAGCGCGGGGAAGTTGTGGCGTTGATGGGAAGAAACGGGGCGGGAAAATCAACGACCATGAAGGCCGTCATGGGCCTCCTCCCCCGGCGAAGCGGCACGGTGCGCCTCAATGGCCGCGATATTTCCGCGCTCAGGCCGTTCGAGATTGCTCGCCTGGGCGTCGGCTTCACTCCGGAGGATCGCCGCATCTTTTCCGATCTCACGGCTCTGGAAAATCTTGACGCCGGGCGCCAGCCGCCGCGTCGCTTCGAGGACGGCACGCCGGCGCCGGCGTGGACGCCGGAGGCCTTGTTCCGGCTGTTCCCCAATCTCGCCGAGCTGCGTCATCGCCTCGGCGGGCGGATGAGCGGCGGCGAGCAGCAGATGCTGACCATTGCGCGCACGCTCATGGGCAATCCATTGGTCGTGCTGCTCGACGAGCCCTCGGAGGGTATCGCGCCGCTCATCGCGGAAAAGATCGCCGACACCATTGTAGAAATGAAAAAGCGCGGCCTGTCGATCCTGCTCTCCGAGCAGAATGTCGGCTTCGCGGAGATGGTGTCGGATCGCGCCTATATGCTGGAGAAAGGCCAGATTCGCTGGGCGGGAACCATGGCCGAGCTGGCGGCGAGCCCGGACGTGCAGCGCAATTATCTCACGCTTTAATTCTGCGTCGTCCTCGCGTTGAGGCCGGTGATTGATTAGCATGCAAACCGCTGGGATTTCTGATCCAGAGGGCTTGGCCGGATGAAGCCTGCGCCGTTCGTCTATCACGCGCCGAAGACCGTCGACGACGCGGTGGCCAGGCTTGCCGAACTGGGCCCGCTCGACGGCCGCGTTCTCGCCGGTGGTCAGAGCTTGATACCGATGATGGCGTTCCGCATGGCGCGGCCAGCGCATCTCATCGACATCAATTCCGTTGAAGGTCTCGATCGCCTTGCGGTCGAGGGCGACGTGCTCTCGATCGCGGCATGCGTGCGTCACGCGGCATTTCATCGCCCGGTCGTGCCGGGACCCACCGGAGCGCTGCTCGCCCTAGTCGCGCGCAATATCGGGCATTACCCGATCCGCTTGCGCGGCACGTTTTGCGGCAGTCTCGCCCATGCCGACCCGGCCTCCGAATGGTGCCTGACCGCAGCAACGCTCGGTGCGGACATCGTCGCCGTTAGTCGGCGCGGCCCGCGTACCATCGCGGCCGACGATTACTTCACGGGCATCATGACGACGACGCTGGCCGAGGATGAATTGTTGCTCGGAACGCGCCTGCCTTTGCTGGCGCCTGATACGCATTTTGGCTTCTATGAATTCAGCCGCCGCGCCGGGGATTACGCGATCGCGATGGCGCTCGCCACCTTCCGGCTGCAGGACGGTTTGATCGTCGAGCCGCGGCTTGGCATCGGCGGGGCCGAGGCGCGACCGCGGCGGATTCCCGCAGCTGAAGCCGCGCTTGCGGGCCGCAAGCCCGGCGGCGAAAGCTTCCGCGCCGCGGCGGAAGCCGCCGCCGCGGCGGTCGAGCCGTTGGAAGATATTCATGCCGACGCCGAGTTTCGGCTCGATCTGGTGCGCGCAGTGACAAGGCGGGCACTCGAGCAGGCGCTCGCATGAACAGACCGACCAAAGGCTCCGGTCCGGCGTGGGTCGGCCGCGCGATTCGCCGGCTGGAGGATCCGGCACTGCTCGCCGGCGGCGGCCGCTTCACCGCCGATCTGCCGGCAGCGCATCGGGTCCGGTTCGTGCGCAGCCCGGTCGCCGCGGGCCGCATCAAAGCGATCAGCAGACCCGACGGCGCGTTTATCGTCACTGCGGCCGAGCTTGCGGCGGTGAATCCGGTCGTTCCGGCCTTGCACAAGTTCGGCTACGTGCCGGTCGCGCAGCCCGTCCTCGCCTGCGGCTTTGTGCGCTACGTCGGTGAGCCGATCGCGGCGGTCGTGGCGCCGAGCGAGGCGGAGGCCGAAGACATTGCCGAGGCCATGTCGGTCGACATCGCCGAAGCCGCGCCGGTCATTGACGCGCGGGCGGCGCTGGCCGATGGCGCGCCGCTTGTTCATGCGCAGGCCGCGCGCAATCTGGTCGTCGAGGGCAAGATCGAGACGCCGGGGTTTGCCGCCGTGCAAGCCGCGGCGCACCGCCGGGTCACCATCGAGCTGCGCTCGCGGCGGCAGAATGCGACGCCGCTCGAGGCACGCGCCGGCCATGCCACTTTCGACCTCGCGTCGGGGCGCGTCACGCTGACTTGCGCCACGCAAATGCCGCACTTGATGCGCACGGCGATCGCCGATCTGATCGGGATGCCAGAGGGCGAACTGCGCGTGATCGCGCCCGATGTCGGCGGCGGGTTCGGTCAAAAAATGTCCCTCGTCCCCGAATACGTCGTTCTCGTCTGGCTGGCGCGGACTTTGCGCAGCTCGGTCGCCTGGACCGAAGATCGCCGCGAGAATCTCGTGGCGTCATTTCACAGTCGCGATCAGTACATCCGGCTGAACGGCGCCTTTACGGCGGAAGCGAAGATCGTCGCGCTTTCCGCCGAAGTGATCGCCAATGTCGGCGCCTATTCCTGCTATCCGACGACCTGCGCGGTCGAGCCGTTGATGGCGATGGCCGAGCTGCCCGGTCCGTATGATTTGCAGGCCTATGCCTGCGTCGCGCGCGGCGTCCTCACCAATACCTGTCCGATGGCGCCTTATCGCGGCGTGTCGCGCCCGGTCATCACCATGGCCTTGGAGCGGCTGATGGATGTCACGGCTGTGCAATTCGGCTTGGAGCCTGCCGAGATCCGCCGGCGCAACCTGATCGAGAAATTCCCCTACACTTCGGCCACGGGCCTGGTTTTTGATGCGGGGACGTATCGGCAGACGCTGGACATGGCGGTCGCGGCGCTTGATTTGCCGGCGTTCCGACGGCGCCAGCAGCAGGCGAGATCGCAGGGGTGCTATCTCGGCATCGGGTTTGCGACGTTTTCCGAGCGGACCGGTTACGGCACGCCGGCCTTCGCGGCGCGCGGCATGGCGGTGACGCCGGGATGGGAGACCGTCGAATTGACGATCGATCCTTCCGGCTGCGTCGAAGTGCGGACCGGTGCGAGTCCGCACGGCCAGGGCCTGCGTACCACACTTGCCCAACTCGTCGCCGATGAGCTCGGCCTCGCTCCCGACCGGATCAAGGTCGTCCACGGCGATACCGACCGCGCGCCTTATGGCTGGGGCACCTTTGCCAGCCGCTCACTGGTCATCGCCGGCGGCGCCAGCGTGCTCGCTGCGCGCAAGGTGCATGCCAAGCTCGTGAAGATCGCCAGCCATCTGCTCGAAGCCGCGGCCGACGACATCGTGCTCGCGGATGGCGTCGCGCGGGTCGCAGGAACCGATCGTGCGCTACCGATCGAAGCCCTGGCGCGCGCCGCCTATCACCAGGTTCACCTGTTCAAGGGCGAGATCGACCCTGGAATTTCCGAGACGGCCACCTACGATCCGCCCGGCACGTTCTCGAATGCGTGTCATGCCGGCATCGTCGCGGTCGATGTCGAGACCGGGCGGGTGACCGTCGAAAAGTTCGTGGTGGCCGAGGACGCGGGCCGGCTGGTCAATCCGCTGATCGTCGATGGCCAGATTCTTGGTGGAGTCGCGCAAGGCATCGGCAACGCCCTGCTGGAGGAAATCGTCTACGACGACACGGGCAACGTCCTGACGGCGACGCTCGCCGACTTTCTGCCGCCGACGAGCCGTGAGATTCCACCGATCGAGCTGCTGCATCTGCAAACGCTGAACGGAATGACGATCACCCAGGCCAAAGGCCTGGGGGAGGGCGGCGCCATCGGCGCGCCGGCCGCCATAATCAACGCCGTCAATGATGCGCTGGCACCCTTCGGCGTGAGCATCAACGAAATACCGGCCACGCCGCGGCGCATCCGCGCGGCTTTGCGCCAAGCGAGAAAGAAACTCGTATGAGCGAGAGGAGCGAAATCACCCTGAAGGTCAATGGGCAACTTCACGCTATTCGGGTCGAACCGCGGCGCACCTTGGTCGACGCGATCCGCGAAGAGTGCGGCCAGACCGGTACACATATCGGCTGCGAGCATGGCGTATGCGGCGCCTGCACAGTGCTCGTCGATGGCGAGCCGGTGCGGTCGTGCCTGATGTTCGCGGTACAGGCGCAGGGCAAGGACATCCGCACCGTCGAAGGCCTGGCCAATGGCGAGGAGCTCAATCCCCTGCAGCGCGCTTTCATGGAGCATCACGCCTTGCAGTGCGGCTTCTGTACCCCCGGCTTCCTCATGCTGGTCACCGGCGTGCTCGAGCGCGAACCGGATATCAGCGACGAGGACCTCGTCGATGTGCTCGCGTCGAATTTGTGCCGTTGCACCGGCTACCAGAACATCGTGAAGGCGGTGCGGGCCGCTGCCGCCGATATGCGGCGTCGTTGAGAGGCGCGGAGCGCGACCGCGGAAGCGGGACGAGGCCATGGCAAAGGCAAAATTTGTCGGCCGCTCGTTGCCGCGTCTCGAGGATCGGCCGCTGCTGACCGGCCGAGGCTCATTTGCCGCGGATGTTGCGTTTGCCGGGCAATTGCATATGCGCATCGTCCGGTCGAATTTCGCCCACGGCCGGCTTCGCGCGATCGACGCCACTGCGGCGCTGGCGAAACAGGGCGTCCAAGCGGTGTGGACGGCCGCCGATGTTGCCGACATTCCGCCGATCGACTTTCGTCTCACCCGCATCGAAGGCCTTGAGCCCTACCGGCAGCGGCTTTTTGCCACCGATCGCGTGCGCTATGTCGGCGAGCCGGTCGCGGCGGTCTTCGCCGACGACCCGTATCTCGCCGAGGATGCCGCCGAACTTGTCGTGCTCGATGTCGAGGAATTGCCGGCTATTCTGCGGGCGGACGCTGAGCCCGCCGAGTTCGAGCCTGGCCGATCGACCGAGCCGGCCGTCGTCCGCAAGGGTTACGGCGATGTCGATGCGGCCTTTCGCGCCGCTCACGCCGTGGTCGCTGCGACGTTGTCGATTGGGCGGCATTCCGGCGTCCCGCTCGAAACCCGCGGCGCGATCGCCCGCTACGATCCAGCGAGCGACGTCCTCGAGCTGCATGGCGCGGCCAAGGTCCCGCATTGGAACCGGGACCAGATTGCCCGCATGCTCGGACGCCCCGCTTCGTCGGTTCACCTCTACGAGAGTCATGTCGGCGGCGGCTTCGGCATTCGCGGCGAACTCTACCCTGAGGATGTGCTGGTGTGCGCCGCGACGCTGCGACTGCGCCGGCCGGTGAAGTGGATCGAGGATCGCCGCGAACACCTTATCGCCGCCAACCATTCGCGCCAGCAGCGCCATGACGTACGCGCCGCGGTCGATCGCGACGGCCGCATTCTCGCGATCGAAGACGAGATATTTCACGATCAGGGCGCCTATATGCGGACCCACGCGGCGACGGTGCCGGATCTCACCACGGCGATGCTGCTCGGCCCGTATCGCGTCCCGGCCTACCGCGCCGCCGCGCATATCCGGCTGACCAACAAGACGCCGTGCGGCACCTACCGCGCTCCGGGCCGCTTCGAGGGCACGTTCGCGCGCGAGCGGCTGATCGACGCGATCGCCGACAGATTGGGTTTGGATCAAGTCGAGGTGCGCCGGCGCAACCTGATCGGCAGGCTGGACATGCCGTATGCGCGTCCGCTCGACACGCTCGGCACCGATATCGTCCTCGATTCCGGCGACTATGCGGGACTGCTCGACAAGGCGCTTGCGGCGATCGAATGGCCGCGGCTGCGCGAAAGACTCGCCGCGCGCCGCGCCGCCGGCGAACTCGTCGGTGCGGGTCTCGCGTTGTTCGTGGAAAAAAGCGGACTGGGTCCATTCGATGAGGTCAGAATTGCCGTTGACGCGGACGGCACGGTCGAGGTGGTGTCAGGGTCCGCTTCGGTCGGGCAAGGTATGGAAACCGCGATCGCGCAGATCTGTGCCGATGCGCTCGGGGTCGACTATCGGAGAATCCGGGTCGTGCACGGCCGCACCGATCGCATTGAGCGCGGCATGGGCGCGTTCGCCTCCCGGGTCACGGTCATGACTGGAGAGGCGACGCGGATCGCCGCTAGTGCGGTCAGAAAGAAGGCGATCGATGTCGCCGCCGAATTGCTGCAGGCGCCGGTCGCTTCCCTCGACGTGGTCGATGGCGAGGTGGTTCGCACCGACGCCGCGGCTGGTCCCTCGGTCGGCCTTGACGTGATCGCCCGTGCGCTGGCGTCCGGTTCGAATCCGCACCGCGAACGTCCGCCGGGACTCGCGGCGAAAGGTTCGTTCCATACCAGGCACATGAACTATCCCTATGGCGTGCACGTCGCGGTGACGCGCCTCGATCGGGAAACGGGCGCGGTCGCCGTCGAGCGTTATCTCGTCGCCTACGATGTCGGAAAAGCGGTCAACCCGATGCTGGTCGAGGGACAGATCGTCGGCGGCTGCGCGCAGGGCATTGGCGGGGCGCTGCTCGAGGAGTTTCTGTACGATGAGCGCGGCGAACCATTATCGGTGACGTTGGCCGACTATCTGATGCCGACCGCGCGCGAAGTGCCGCGCGTCGAAGTCATCATTTGCGAAGACGCGCCGAGCCCGCTCAATCCGCTGGGATTGAAGGGGGTGGGGGAGGGCGGCGCGAATGCGGTTGGGGCGGCGATCGCCGCGGCGATCGATGATGCGCTGTGTGCGCGGGGTGCCGTCACTGAGCTTCCGATCACGCCGCAACGGCTGGAGCGGCTCATACGGCGGGCGGCTGCGCAGCAGCAGAATCTTTCCGAGGAAACGGCGTTGCTGGACCGCTCGCACAGATCCCGGTAGTCCATGAGCGACCGGCAGGAGGCGTAGCCGCGCAAGAGGGAGGGACCGCCGATGGACCTGAAACTTCAAGGCAAGACGGCGCTGGTGACCGGCGGCAGCGAGGGCATCGGCAAAGGCATTGCGCTGGCGCTGGCGAGAGAAGGAGTCGACGTCGCGATTTGCGCGCGTCGCAAGGAGCTGCTCGAAGCTGCCGCCAAGGAGATTGCGCAGACGACCGGCCGGAAGATCGTTGCCATTCCCGCCGATTTGCGCCGCGACGCCGACGCCAGAGCCTTCATCGAGCAGGGTCACAAGGCGCTCAGCCGCGTCGATATCATGGTCAACAATGCCGGCTCGGCCGCCGGCGGCGTGATCGAGCATCTGAGCGAAGACGACTGGGAAAAGGGCCTGCAACTCAAGTTCATGGGTTACGTGCGGTGTCTGCGCTACGTGCTGCCGATCATGGTCAAGCAGGGTGGCGGCCGCGTCGTCAACCTGATTGGTAATGACGGGGTGAAGCCGTCCTATTGGGAAATATGCCCGGGCGCGGCCAATGCAGCCGGGCAGAATCTGACGCTGTCGCTCGCGGGCCAATATGGCAAGAACGGCATCAGCTTCGTCGCCGTCAATCCTGGCCCGGTACGCACCGAGCGCTGGACCGGGCTGGTCAAGGCCATGTCGCGCGACATGAAGATCTCATTCGAAGAGGCCGACAAGCTTGCACCCGCCTCGATTCCCATGGGCCGCATTGCCGAAGTCGAGGAGGTCGCCAATTTGGTGGCGATGCTCGCTTCGCCGCTGATGCAGATGGTCAACGGCACTATGATCGAGATCGATGGTGGCCAGGACAAGCCGCTGATGGACCGCTTCCGCGACAAGAACCGGTAGGGACGCCGTGGAGTGGTCACGCGCCCGCGAGAGACTTCGCCAGCATGAAGCCGGAACCGGCGCCAGTACCGGCGCCGGGCCAAGTCGAAGCCCCGACCATAAACAGGCGGTCAAACGGCGTGCGGTAACGCGACCAGCCGAAGGCCGGCCGAAACAGGAAGTTCTGATTGAGATGATGACTGCCGCCGAGGCTGTCGCCGCCGACCAAATTGGGATTGTCGCGCTCGAGATCGGCCGGAGAGAGCACGGCGCGGGCGAGGATGTTGGCGGCAAAGCCGGGCGCGTAGCGCTCGATGATGCCGATCACGCGGTCGGCGTAGGCCTCTTTGACGGCGTCCCAATTTGTGCCGTTGATTCCGCCGGCCGCGTCACCGCGGATGTGCGAAGGTAGAACCCGCACTTGAATCCAAAGCACATGTCGTCCGGCAGGCGCCCGCGACGGATCGACGGCGGTCGGCTGGCCGACGACGAGCGCCGGCTCCGCCGGCAGCAGCCCATCGAGGGCCTCCGTATAAGTCTTCACCATCGCGGCAAGCGTGGGCGCGAGATGCACGTACGCGAACTGCCTCAGAGCGGCGTCTGCGCGCCATGCCGGCAGATCACCGAGCGCGAGATGAATCATCATGGTGGCCGGTCCGGACCGAAATCCGGCGAGCCGCCGGGCCGCCGGGGAGGAGGCCGGGACCAGACTTCCGAACAGCACGCGCGGATGCAGGTTGGCGATCACGGCGCGCGTCGCCTCGATCCGCTCACCATCCGCGAGGACCACGCCCTTGGCCGCGCCGCCTTCGATCGCGATGCTTCGCACCGGCGCATTGAGCCGCACCTCGCCGCCGGCGGCTTCAATCGCGCGCACCATCGCCGACGGGACCGCGTCCGCCCCGCCGCGGCCGAGCGCCATGCCGAAAATCTGATCTGCCATCGATTCCAGATAGGGAAACAGCGCACCTCCTGCGCAGTCCGGCGAGAAATCGAGGTGCATTCCCCAGACCGCCATCATGGCTTTGACCTTTGCGTTCTCGAAGTTTTCGTTGAGCCATTCCCGCGGCGAGGCCATGAGCAGGCGCGCTATGTCGGCCATCCATTCGATCCCGCGAGCCCGCCAGGCCGCAACGGCCACGCGGAGCGCCTGCCAGGACGGCAGCGGCGAGCCAAGCAGCGCGAAGATATGCGGCGCGTCCTCAGCGAAAGCCGCCGTCATCGCGCGCCAACGCTCGGCATCTCGTAGGCTGAGCGCCGCAATCCGCTCTGCATTGGCGTCCAGATTTTTCTCCACCCCGAGCCAGGTGCCGTCCGGGAACGCCGTAGCGAAGCAATGGTCGGCGCCGGCGAAGGCGAGACCATGCGCGAGCAGGCGGTCCTTGTGGGCGGCAAAAAACGGCGATCCGGCAAACAGACCCAGATTCATGGCGTAGAGGTCGTGGCGAAAGCCCGGCCGGGTGATTTCACGAGTCTTGACCGCACCGCCCGGGACGTCAGCACGCTCGATGACGGCGATCTTCCAGCCCTTGCTGGCGAGATGGAGCGCCGCTGCCAGCCCGTTAATGCCGGCACCGGCCACGATTGCATCGTAAGGCATCGGCTCGCTCCTCGTCTTGCGTGCACACCGCGCCGGCCCAAACGCCAGCCGGTCGCTTGTTGCCAGCGCAGATATTTCACATCTAAAATGTCCAAGCTAGGCGTTCACCCGAGCGCAGACGCCGATTTGCATCCCGTAAACGAGCGCAACGGAGAGACCCCATGATCAGCACTCAGATTCTCAGCGACTTTGCATCGGCACTCGCTTCCGGCGCCGTCGAGGTGGTGGACCTCACCGCACCGCTCGGCCCCGAGACGCCCTTGATCAAGCTGCCGCCGCAGATCGGCAAGAACACGCCGCCGATCGAGGTGCATGCGATCTCGAACTACGACAAAGACGGGCCGTTCTGGGCCTGGAATTGGCTGAAGCTCGGCGAGCATTCCGGCACGCATTTCGATGCGCCAGTGCACTGGATCAGCGGCCGGGACTACAAGGACGGCAGTACCGACACCATTCCGGTGAAAAATTTCGTGGCGGCGGCCTGTGTCATCGATTGTTCAGCCGAAGCCGCGAAGAACAACGATTTTCTTCTTACCGTCGACGGCGTGAAGGCCTGGGAGAAGACCCATGGCGACATCCCGGCCGGCTGTTGGGTGCTGATGCGCACCGACTGGTACAAACGCAATGACAGCGAAGCGAAATTCCTCAACGCCGATGAAAAGGGGCCGCACTCGCCCGGTCCAGCGGCCGAGACGATCCATTATCTGATCGCCAAGGGCGTCATCGGCTGGGGCGCCGAGACCGTAGGCACCGATGCCGGCTCGGCCGGCGGGATGGATCCGCCGTTCCCGGCGCACACCTTCATGCACAAGAACAACCGCTACGGCCTCGCCAGCCTCTGCCAACTCGACAAGCTGCCGCCCAAGGGCGCGATCCTGATCGCGGCGCCGCTCAAGATCGTCAAGGGTACTGGCAGCCCGCTGCGGGTGCTGGCGCTGGTACCGCGGCATTGACGCCGTGCCGGCGCCATGGCTGACGCCGACTACGTCATCGTCGGAAGCGGGATCAATGCGCTCGTGGCGGCGGCCTTGTTGGGGGACAAGGGCCGCAAGGTCTTGCTCATCGAACGCAACGATCGCATCGGCGGTTGTATCCGCACCGAGGAGATCACCGCGCCGGGCTTCGTTCACGACGTCATGGCGGCGACGTTCGTGCTGTTCATCACGTCGCCGGCCTACGCCGAGCTAGGCCCTGAGCTGGAAAAGCGCGGCCTGGCCTTCGCCCATACGCGCACGCCGACGGCGGTTCTGCTGCCCGACGGGCGGCACGCAATCCTTGCCATGGACCGCAAGGCGAACGTCGCGGCATTCGAGCAGCTGGCGGCCGGCGATGGTACGCGCTTTGCGGCCGACATCGATCGCGTCGGGGCTGACGCGCCGTTCCTGTTTGCGCTGCTTGGCGGCCCGCTGTGGTCGCGCGCGACGTTCAAGATCGTCGCTCGCGAAGCCTGGCGCCGCGGTTTCCGCGGCTTGGCCAATTTCTTCGGCGAAGCGCTCGGCACCGCCCGCGGGTGGCTTGAAACGCGCTATCAGTCCGAGCTTGTTCGCGCGCTGTTCGCGCCGTGGGTTCTGCACACCGGGCTCGGTCCGGAAAGCGCCTATTCGGGTCAGATCGCCAAGGTGATTGCCTTTGCGCTGGAAGCGGCCGGCGCACCGATCGTCAAGGGTGGCGCCAAGAACGTGCTCTCCGCGTTTGAAGGTTTGATCCGCGACCGGGGTGGCAAAATCCTTCTTGGCGCCGACGTCGAGCGGGTGCTGGTCGATAAAGATAGAAATGCGCGCGGCGTTCGGCTCGTTGGCGGCCGGGAAATTGACGCCGCCGAAGGCGTTATCTGTTCGGTGACGCCCACTCAGCTTTACCGACGCCTGCTGGCGGATGTCGCGCTGCCGGCCGACGTCACAGATGCCGTCGCGCGATATCGTTACGGTAAGGGCAACATGCAGATCCATTATGCGCTCAAGGCGCCGCCGCGCTGGCAAGCGCCATCGCTGGGCGCCGTCGCGCTTATCCATCTGACGCCCGGGCTCGACGGCGTATCAAAGGCGGCTAACGAGGCGGAGCGCGGCATGCTGCCTGCCGTGCCGACCATCTGCGTCGGCCAGCCCGCCGCTCTCGATCCGAGCCGGTGCCCGGAAGGCAAATCGATCCTTTGGCTGCAGCTTCCAGAAGCGCCACGGTTCATCAAAGGCGACGCAGCCGGCGAGATCGACGCGCCGGCGGACGGCGGCTGGACGCAGGCGCTACGGGAAAAATACGCCGATCGGGTCGAGGCGATCCTCGCGTCGCATGTCGAGGATTTTCGCGACAACGTGATCATGCGTCGCGCTTATTCACCGTCCGATCTCGAGGCGCTTAACATCAATCTCGTCGGCGGTGACCCGTATGGCGGCTTTTGCGGCATCGACCAGTTTTTCCTGTGGCGCCCTTTTCACAGCTCGGTCAACCACAGAACGCCGATCAAGCGGCTCCATCACATCGGCGCCTCCACTCATCCCGGCCCGGGGCTCGGCGGCGGCTCGGGATTTCTGCTGGCGAAATCGCTGAGTTGAGCGGCCGCTCCGGGCGTGGGCACTACAGCGTCGCGACGGTCTTGAGAGCGCCGTCGAGCGCGATGCCGTTCTCGTCGAGCAGAGCCGCTTCGCGCAGCCGGCGCATCCAATCGGCGCCGTCGGCGCGGCCGGCGAGCATCGGCACCGCGCCGATCACGCGATCGAACTTGGACAGGCCGCGGGCATGCGTATCCGAATAGCCCTTCACCAGGCGACGCGCGCGGACGATCTCGACCGCGAGATCGTAATTGTCGGCGACGTGGGCGGTGGCGAGCGACAGCCAGCGCTCGATATGCTCCATCTCCCGTTCGTGGCGCAGCGTCGCGCGGCGCTTCGGCTTGAGGGCGGCAAGGAGATAGAGCAGCAGAAACCAGCCGACCGTTCCCGAGCGCACGCGCCGGCCCTTGCGAAACATCCAGCCGAACAGCCGCGGATGCGCCTCCAGGCGCCGGCCTAGCTTTGCCGGCAGCGTGCCGGCCACTTCTTCGAGCCGCGGGTGCATGTATTCGGTCGTGTAGACGATCTGCTCCGCCCCTACCGCGTTATCATTCCGTACCCGCTCGAAACGATGCTGCCGGGTCTTCAGATCGGCGACCCAAATCACGTCGTCATAGGCCATCGCCACGGCGATGTATTTGGCGGCCGCCGCGGTGAGCGCATAGGCTTTCGCGGCGCCGCCATGAGTACGGTCGAGTTCGTAAATCCTGGTCAAGCGATCGAGATACTCGTTGGCATAGTCCGCGTCCTGGAAATCGGTGAGACGCTTGATGCCTGCGAACAGAATTTCGTGCAGCGGCGGTGGAAATGCGCGAACGCGGGACAATAGACCATCGAGGGCGGGGTGACCGGCGGATACCGGCAACGGTGCAAAGCGCTTGTCGGGCCTGGCGGTGATGACGGGGCGAGTCGCGCTCGACGGCTTCGTGGCTTGGGTATACGCCGCGCCGAATGCGTTCAGGTTCGGCTTAACGCCTTTGCCGCCGGCCGTTATCACCGCCTCGAAGCTCTCGCGTGCGAACGGCAGGACGCCGGATGCGGCGAGCGCGCCGAACAGGCATGCCGATATCACGCTGCTGTTCCTGCTCGCCACCGCTTCCATGTCGAACGCGATTACGCGTTTGGCCGCGAATTGCGCGGCTTCCATCACCGCGTTCGGATCCGCAATGGCGTCCCCCGGTTTTTCTTTCTCGGCGACGGCATATTGACGGTGGGTCGAGGCGATGAGCGTCGAGCGATCCGGAGTGACTAGCCCGCGCAGGATGGAGCGACCGGCTTCCATCAGTTCGGCCGCGAGCACGATGTCGACTTCGCCCTGCCCGGGCATCAGCGACAGGATCGGAGCGCGGCCGGCCTTCGGCGGCAGCATTTCGACGTAATAAAGGGTCGCGCCGGTGCGTTGCGCAACGCCGGGTACTGACGTCGACTGGGCATGCCAGCCCTGCGACTCGGCAAGCTCGACGATCCATTCGGTCAGCACGCCGCCACCCTGGCCGCCCATGGCGAGGACGGCGACGCAGATCGGCCGGTCAGTCGTGAACCTTGTCGGCGTCCGTGATGGATCGTTCATGATGCCGCAGTTCTGCGTCAATCGGCGAACACGACACGCCGCGCTTCGCGGCGACGTTGCAGCAGCCCGATCACCGCGCGGCGCAGCCAGGAGACGCAACGGTCAAGGACGTTCGGGTTGTGGATGATCTCGGCGCGGTAGAACGAGGGGCAAAGCACGGCCGCCTCCGCTACCTCGCCGCAATTGCCGCAACCGACGCAGTTTTCATCGATCGCCGCGACCGGATCGTCCTTGAGCGGATCGTCAGTGTGCTTGATCGAGAGCGACGGGCAGCCGGACAGTCTGATGCAGGCGTGATCGCCGGTGCAAACATCTTCGTCGACGCCGAAGCGCTCGCGCACCATGCGCCGCCCATCACGCACCGAGTTCTGGAACAGCGGTTTCACCCGCCGCTGTTTGTTGAGCATGCATTCCGAGGAAGCGACGATCACCTTCGGACCGCGCTCTTGCGTGGTCAGTGCCTCGCGCAATGTGTCGCGCATGCGCGACACATCATAAGTACGGTCGATTTGCCGCACCCATTTGACGCCGACGCCCTTCACCGCATCGGTGATGGCGTTATTGGTCGACCGCGCCGAATTGGTCGCGCGCGAGGACAGGATGTCCTGCCCACCGGTCGCCGCGGAATAAAAATTGTCGACCACCATGATCACGCCGTCATGCTTGTTGTAGACGGCGTTGCCGACGCTCGAAGAGAGGCCGTTGTGCCAGAAGCCGCCGTCGCCCATGACCGAGATCGGGCGCTTGCCGGCTTTGACGTTGAAGGCGGACGAGGAGGCTGGACCGAGACCGTAACCCATCGTGGTCGAGCCGATGTTGAACGGCGGCAGGCACGCGAACAGATGGCAGCCGATGTCGCCGGCGACCTGATGCGGACCTAATTCCTGCTGGACGAGCTTCATCGCGGCGAAGATCGGGCGCTCGGGACAGCCGACGCAGAAGCTGGGCGGCCGCGGCGGCACCGCCGCGCCGAGCGCCTTGATCTTCGGGTCGGCGAGGACCGCGGAGGCGTCGGGAATAGGCGGCGCGTTGCCGAGCAAATCCTTGGCGTGCAGCTCGAGAAAGCGCTTGATGCCCTTGGTGACCACTGCGGGGGTATATTCGCCGGCCATCGGTAAGACGTCCTTGCCGCAGATCTTGGTCTGGATATCGCGGCGACGCAGAATGGTGTTGAGGGCCTGCTCTATGAATTCAGGCTGACCTTCCTCGACCATCAGGATTGCCTTCTTGTTGGCCGCGAAGGCGGCGACCTCGTCGTCGATGAGCGGGTAAGTGACATTGAGCGCGTAGATCGGCACCGCGGTCTCGCCATAGACGTCGGCGAGTCCCAGTTGCTGCAGTGCGCGCATCACCGAATTGTAAAAACCGCCCTGAACGACGATGCCGATATCGGCAGATGCCGGGCCGAAGAATTCGTTGAGCTTGCGCTCCTTGATGAATTTGATGGCCGCCGGCCAACGCTGCTCGATCTTCTCGCGCTCGTGAAGAAACGAGGCAGGCGGCAGCACGACGCGCTCGGTATCGCGGCGGGGATTCTCCAGTGCCTCGCGCAAGGTGAAACTCGGCGGTTTGTTGTTCTTGGCCATGAAGCGGCCGTGAACGTGGCAGGCGCGTATGCGCACCTCGAGCATCACCGGCGTGTGCGAAACTTCTGAAAGCTCGAATCCGTCTTCCACGGCTTTGACGATCGAGGGCAGGTTTGGGCGCGGGTCGAGCAGCCAGACCTGCGATTTCATCGCGAACGGGTGCGAGCGCTCCTGCATGATCGAGGAGCCTTCGCCGTAATCCTCGCCGATGATGATCAGCGCTCCGCCGGTGACGCCGCCGGAGGCGAGGTTGGCGATCGCGTCGGAGGCGACATTGATGCCGACCGGAGACTTGAAGGTGACGGCGCCGCGAATGGGATAGTTCACCGAGGCCGCGAGCATCGCGGCGGCGGCGGCCTCGGACGCCGAGTTCTCGAAATGGACGCCGAGTTCGTCGAGCACGTCCTTGGCGTCGGCGAGCACGTCCATGAGATGAGAAACCGGCGCTCCCTGGTAGCCGCCCACATAGGAAACGCCGGATTGCAGCAGCGCCTTGGTGATCGCGAGAATTCCCTCGCCGCGGAATTCTTCGCCTTCGCCCAGTCTGAGATCTTGGACTTCGCGTGCAAACGAGCGTTCAGCCATGAAAGCCTCCGGACCGAATCATCGACCAAACGAGGAACGGCCACGCCGATATTTATGAGACCTTCGAATTGGTCTTGCAACGGCCTGCAGTGGAGCCGGGACTCATCAAATAGCGGTGAAGGAGCCGACCGTCGGTTGCGCCAAGCTCAGGGCGCGGTTCAGTCGGATGCTGCCGGGATTACGAAAAAGCCCAATGGGCCAGCTTGTCCGGGCGTTGTTTTAGGGTAAAGTAAAACGGCCGTCCAGACGCTACGCGCTATGGTCGAACTTCATTTTACCGGCGGCAACAGGGGAGGATCTGACATGTTCAACGTCACGCGTCGCCAGGCGTTCGCTGCGGGCGGCGGCCTCATTGCAGGCTTGCTCGCGCCTCGGCGTTTTGCCGCCGCTGCCGCCGGCAACACGCTCAACATCGCCTACAACGTCAATCTGCCGTCGTTTGATCCCGATGTCGGGCCTTCATCGGTCAATCCGACGATTCAGGCGATCTATCGCTCGATATTCGATCAGTATATCGGCCAGAAGCCGAACCTTTCATTTGAGCCGGGACTGCTCACGGGTTGGGGCTGGAACAACGACAAGACCAAGGTGTGGATGGATGTTCGGCCGAACGTCGTCTGGCATGACGGCACCCCGTTTACGCCCGAGGACGTCGTCTGGACGATCAAACGCGAGGCTGATCCGAAGGGCGGAAATATGGTGTCGTTCGTGTGGGCGAGCCTCGGCAACTTCAAGGTCGATGGCCAGCGAATTAGCGCGGACGTGGTGAACTATGATCCGACAATCTTCAAATGGATGGCTTTCCTTGCCGGCTACGTGCTGCCCAAGGCCTACTATGAAAAAGTCGGCCCGCAGGGCTTTGAGAAAAAGCCGATCGGCACCGGGCCATACATGGTCGATGCGTATGAGGGCAATGCCTACCTGCGCCTCAAGGCCAATCCGAAATACTGGGGAGGCAAGCCCGCATTCGAGACCGTGGTGTTCAAGTTCGTGCCGGACGCAACGAGCCGCGTTGCGGAGATCGAAAGCGGCTCCTCGGACGTCACGCTGGAAGTCCCCTACGAGGAGTTTGACCGGCTCAAGAGCAAGGCCGGAATAAGAGGCGTTTGCACCCCGATTTCGGACATCGGCATGATCTTCATTACCAATGTCGAACCGATGCTCGACAAGAATGTGCGGCTGGCCATGTGTCACGCCGTCGACAAGCAGACGATCATCAAGCGGCTGTTGCGCGGCTATGGCGTCGCCATCGATACGCTGGAGGCGCCGGAATACGACGCCTACGATCCCTCCATCAAGGTGCCGCACGATCCTGCGCTGGCGCAGAAACTGCTGGCGGCGAGCGGTTATTCAAAAGAGAAGCCGGTCAAGTTTACCATCCAGACGACACGCGGCTACAAGCCGAAGGATTACGAAATGATCCAGGCCATCGTCGGGATGTGGCGCAATGTCGGCATCGATGCGAACATCGAGGTTTACGAAATCGCCAAGCACTTCGAGCTGCGAATGTCGCACAAGCTGGCGCCGGCGGCGTTCTACAATTGGGGCAACGCCATCGGCGATCCGACCTGCTCGACCGGCTTCGCGATGTTCTCAAAGTCGCCGCACTCGGCATGGCACTCGGACGATCTGGACGCCAAGATAGGGCCGTTCTGGGCCGAGAAAGACGAAAAAAAGCGCATTCAGGGCTGGAAGGAGGTTGACCGTTACATTGCCGAACAGGGCTATGTGCTGCCAATTCTGCAATACGCGCAACCAATCCTCTACAAGTCCGACCTCAAGGTGACCCCGAACGTTTCCGGTGCCCTGCAACCGGCAACCCTGGTGGCAAAGGCATAAAATCTCGTCGACGCGGTCCGCCGCCGCGTCGGTGGGGGCGCGGCGGCAATGACGAAATCAGTCTCAAGGACCGTTCATGTTGCTAGCCGTCGTCGTCAATCGCATGGCCGTGGCGCTTTTGACGCTCGCGGGCGTGGCGGTCGTGGTGTTTGTGCTGTTGCGGGTCGTGCCCGGCGATCCCATCGCCATGATGATCTCGCCGGGCGCCAGCGCCGCCGATATCGCGGCGCTGAAGGCGCACTACGGACTGGACGCGCCGCTCCTGACCCAGTTTTGGATTTGGACGAAGGGCGTCGTCGCTGGGGACTTCGGAACCTCGATCACCTTGCATGTCTACGTGACCGAGGTGTTGGCCTCGCGGCTGCCCGCCACGCTTGAGCTTGCCATATCGGCGCTAGTCGTCGCGATTGCTTTGGGCGGCGGAGTCGCCGTCGCCGGCACGCTACTCCGGCGTACCGCGGGCGAAACCGTAATCGACGGTTTGAACAGCATCCTGCTCGCAGTGCCCGACTTCATCTGGGCGCTGGCATTGGTTCTCCTCTTTGCCGTCGCGATACCGGTACTGCCGCTCACCGGCCGCATCGATCCGGCGCTCGCCGAAGGCTTCGCCACGAAATTCTATCTGGCTGAAAGCATCCTGACCGGCCGTTTGGCGGTGGCGGGCAATATCTTGAGCCACATGACGATGCCGACATTGGCGCTGGCCTTGCCGCTCGCTGCGGTGATTGTGCGGCTGCTCAAGCAGTCGCTGAAGGAAGCGATGGTGCAGGATTACGTGCTGTTGGCGCGGATCAAGGGCTTCAGGGAGCTCCGCCTGGTGCTGCAAGAGGCACTGCGTAATGCGGTCGGCCCGACGCTTGCTCTCACCGGCGTGCAGTTCACCTTCCTGATCGGCGGCACCGTGATCGTCGAGCGCATCTTCGCCTATCCCGGGATCGGCAATTTGGCGATCGACGCGGTCATCAACCGCGATTTCCCGTTGATTCAAGGGCTGGTGCTGCTGTTCGGATTGATCTTCATCCTCATCAACATTGGGGTCGATCTCACTGTTGCGACGCTTAATCCGCGACTACGTCATGCCTGAGCCGGAACCGGCGCGAAGTGGAACACTGGTCAGCAACGTTAGCGACATCGACGACGGACACCGGCCCGCAACCGCCGTCTGTTGCGGCCCGCCTCGCGGGTGACCCCAAGGTCGTTTGTGGCGGCGGTTTTATCCTTTTTCTGATCATCATTGCCATTGCGGCGCCGTTGGTCGCGCCGCAGGATCCGCTGGCGCAGAATCTGCTCATGGCGACGGTACCGCCGGCGGGCTTTGCTGAGGCCGAGCCCGGATATTTGCTCGGCACCGACGGGCTCGGGCGCGACGTGCTCTCGCGGGTCATTCTCGGCGCGCGGGTCTCGCTCACCGTCGCGTTCGTCGCTGCCGGGCTTGCATGTCTGATCGGGTCGCTTCTCGGCCTGCTGGCCGGCTTTCTCGGCGATCGTGCCGATGCCGTGATCTCGCGGCTGGTCGATATTTGGATGGCGTTCCCGCCGGTGCTGCTCTCGATCTTGCTCGTCGCCGTGCTCGGCGCCGGGCTGCATTCGGTGATCATCGCCATCGTCGTCATCGATTGGACGCGCTTTTGCCGGGTCGTGCGCATCGAGACCATGGCTCAGTCGCAGATGGACTATGTGGCGGCGGCGCGCACGATCGGCTTTTCGCGCCCGGCGATCCTGTTCCGCGAAATCCTCCCCAATGTCGTCCCGGTGCTCATCGCCCTGCTGACGCTGGAAATGGGCATTGCCGTCGTGGTCGAAGCGATCCTGTCTTTCGTCGGCCTTTCCGTCTCTTCGGACACGCCGACCTGGGGTGGCATGATTGCTGAAGGTCGTCAGATCGTGCACGAGGGCTGGTGGGTGTTGGCGGCGCCGCTGGTGGCGTTGTTTGCCACCGTCGTGGCGTTCAATCAGCTGGGCGATGGATTGGCCCGGAGCCTCGATCCGGTGTTGCGCCGATGAGCGGGTCCAGACTTGCCGTCGAAGCACTGAGCGCGATCTCGTTGCGCGACGGCAACAGGCCGATACTGCGCCGGGTATCGCTTGCCGTCGATACCGGCGAAGTGCACGGGCTCGTCGGCGAGAGCGGCGCGGGAAAGTCGACCATCGCCAGGGCAATCCTCGGCATTATTCCATCGCAGGTGAAAATCACCGGCGGGCGCATCGGATTTGAGGGTCGCGATCTTCTGACTCTGTCACCCAAGGAGCTGCGCGCGGTGCTCGGCCGCGACATCGCGCTCGTTCCGCAAGATCCCTCGACAGCGCTCAATCCGGCGCGCAGGATCGACGCGCTGATGACCGACGGGTTGCGTTTGAAGCGCGGCCTGTCGATGAAAGACGCCCGCCTGCGTGCACACGCCTTGCTCGACGAGGTGCAGATACGGGATCCAGAACGCGTGCTCGGCAGCTATCCGCATCAGCTCTCCGGCGGCATGCGGCAGCGCGTGCTCATCGCCGCAGCGTTTGGGCTTGAGCCCAAGCTCGTCATCGCCGACGAGCCGACGACCGCGCTCGACGTCACCGTGCAAAAGCAAATTCTTCGGCTCATCCGCGCCCTGCAGGAGCGGCATGGCACCAGCGTGCTGTTCGTGTCCCATGATCTCGGCGCGGTGGCCAAGATCTGCGATCGCCTGACCGTGCTCTACATGGGCAAGGTGATGGAGCAGGGCGCTACGGCGGAGGTGCTGGCTGCTCCGCGCCATCCCTATACCCGAGCGCTGCTCGCCGCCAATCCGCGTTACGATCGGCCGGATACCGGGCTCGAACCGACGCCGCCCGAGGTCATTGCCGCGCTCCGCGCCGAGATCGCGGCTTTCGACGTCAGCTCTGAGGCGCCGCCAGATGGCTAAGGACTTGTTGGTCGCGCGCGGTCTTGTGGTCGCCTATGGGCGGCCCGCCGGGCAGTACACGCGTCGGCGCGCTTCACCGGTCGTGCTGCACGGCGTCGACATTTGTGTCGGAAAAGGCGAGACCGTTGGTATTGTCGGCGAGTCCGGCTCGGGCAAGACCACGCTGGGACGGGCGCTGCTCGGCCTAGTCAGGCCGACGGCGGGCTCGGTCGTCTTCGACGGCAGCGATATTACCGCGCTCGACGAGCAGGCGCGGCGGCCGCTGCGCCGCCGGATGCAGATGATTTTTCAGGAACCGATGTCTTCGCTCAATCCGCGGCATACCATCGGTCGTATCCTGATCGAGCCGATCCTTCTTCACGGCCTGGCGAGCGACCGCGCCGCGGCGCGCGCATTGGTGCACGGCGTTCTCGATCGCGTCGGATTGCCGCGCGATACCGTCAATCGGTATTCGTTCGAGCTTTCCGGCGGACAGCGCCAGCGCGTCGGCATCGCGCGCGCAGTGGTGTTAAGACCGGATTTTGTCCTTGCCGACGAAATCGTCTCGGGGCTCGACGTCTCGACTCAGGCACAGGTGCTGCGGCTGCTCAAGCAGCTGACCGGCGAAATGCATCTGGCGCTCGCCTTCATCAGCCACGACCTTTCGGTGATCCGCTCGATTTGCCAGCGGGTCGTAGTCATGCGCGAGGGTCGCGTGGTGGAAGAAGGCCCATGCGAACGCGTATTTGCCGCGCCGCTCAGCGCCTACACGCGCATGTTGATCGACGCTATCCCGCTGCCGACGGTCGATCCCGGCTGGCTCACGCGCGGTGCCGCAGCGGAGGTTGCGGCGACGGCTTGAGAGGACAAATGCAGCCGGGCAACGGGACGCCGATACGTTCGCGTGCCCGCCTGATATATGAATACGGCAATGACTTGTTGAATGTCGCGGAGCTGAGCGGTGTGGAGGCCACCCCAACGGATCCGATATGAAGCTTCGCGCGGGCGTGTGCCGACCGCAGCTGAAGCGGCGGCATCGCGTCTGTTTTCCTCGATCGACATCGGGCCGGGTTCGCTCGCACAGCGAACCTGGGTGCCGGCGATGGTGCCGTGGCGGGCAACCGAAGAGGGCTACGTCACCGATGGAGTCGTCGAATGGTATGAACGCTTTGCCCGCGGCATGCCGGGCGCGATCGTCGTGGAGGCGACCGGCATTCGCGATGTGCCGAGTGGGCCGCTTTTGCGCATCGGGCACGACCGCTTCCTGCCCGGGCTGCGCGCTTTGGTGGAGACTGTGCGACGCGCCAGCCAAGGCCGCACGCGCCTGCTGATTCAGCTGATCGATTTCCTCGCCATCCGCCGCCGCCCCGAGCGGAGCAAATTCCTGGAGCGCTTTCTCGCCATTAGCGCGGCGCATCGCGCGGCGCTAGGCGCGCCGGACCTGTCCGACGCCGAGGTCCGCGCCCGCCTGAGCGCCATGAGGGAGGATGAACTCGCTCGCGTGCTCACCGCTGCCGAATTGGAGGCGCTGCAGTTCGGCTATCGCGAGCGCGTCAGTGATATGCAGCATGTGCACATCCGCAACCTGCCGCAGGTGCTTCCGACCTTGTTCGCGGACGCCGCCGTCCGCGCCGAGCAAGCCGGCTTCGACGGCGTCGAGCTGCACTACGCCCATGCCTACACGATGGCCTCGTTCCTGTCGCGAACCAACAGCCGCACGGACGGCTACGGCGGGTCGCTCGAGAACCGCGTTCGTCTTCCCCTCGAAGTCTTCGGCGAAGTGCGCCGCCGCGTCGGCAAAGGCTTAGCGGTCGGTTGCCGGTTCCTGGCCGACGAATGCATTGAGGGTGGCAGCGGGGTCGAAGATGCGACCTATTTCGGCGTCGCCTTCGCCCGTGCCGGCATGGATTTCCTGTCGACCTCGCGCGGCGGCAAGTTCGACGACGCCAAGCAGCCCGCCATCGGCGCTGCGGCCTATCCCTACACCGGCCGCAGCGGCTACGAGTGCATGCCGCAGTTCATTTCCGACGAGCGCGGGCCCTTCGGCCGTAATGCCGAGGCGACCGCGACGATCCGCAAGGCCGTTCGCGAGGTCGGTAGCCGAGTGCCGATCGTGTGCACCGGCGGCATTCACAACTTCGAAATGGCTGAAGACCTTTTGGCGCGCGGAGTTTGCGACATCGTCGGAGCGGCGCGCCAATCGCTGGCCGATCCGGATTGGTTTCGCAAGACCCTTCTCGGCCACGGCCATATGGTGCGCGTGTGTGAATACACCAATTACTGCGAGGGACTGGACCAAAAGCATAAGCCGGTCACCTGTCAGTTGTGGGACAAGCTCCCTTCAGAAGGAGCCGAAAGGCGCACGCCCGACGGCAAGCGGCGCCTGACCGCGCCGGCTTGGCAGCCTCCGGATTCTGCTAAATGAGGACGTCGGCGGTCCCTTGTTGAGCGTCGGTGGAAAGACGCACGACCGCTGGCGGAAGGGGTGGGATTCGAACCCACGAGGGAGCAAAACCCCCTGCCGGTTTTCAAGACCGGTGCCTTAAACCGCTCGGCCACCCTTCCGTCTAGTGCGATCAAACACTTAGCGGATGCCTCCGCAAAACGAAACCAGATTTTCCACCCAATTCCCATCCAGATGCAGCAGTCGCTCGTTTGCAAACCTTGCCCGAATTGGCGTAAAAATTATTACTAAGGCGTGCGGGGGCTAGTTAGATCATGACAGTTGACCCGTCTCAGCCGGCAAGCGCGAAAAAGCTAAACTCGTGCATGGAGAGTTCCTTTTCGCTTGCTGTAATTAATGTTACTCATCCATTAGGAGCTGACCCGCTCGCCTCCGCTGCGTCGCAATTATTCCAAATCTTGTAGCCCACGCGCTACTCCGGTTTGACTTCCTTGACGCCTTCTATTTGCCGCTTCTCTCCAGATGACCAGTCGTATTCCCAATAGGGGTCGCGCCGGGCCTTCCTCTCAGCCGCGTCCGCCAAACCCTTGTACGCCTCAAAGATAAGCTCGGGAGATGCCTTCCGTTTCTCCAGGTTCAGCTTGTTGATTTCGTCGCACACCAGCTGGCAGTAACTTTCCTTCTCCGTCGCAAGCCAAGTGAACACAGCATCTATACACATTGGCAATGCGTCACGTTCGGCCTTGATCGCGGAATAGATTGTTGTCCGCTGAGTTAGTGCGATCACCTTTTCACAATTGAAGTCCGCGTCGAAAGCGGCGAAACATTCCGTGTTTCCAATGATGCGGTCATCGTGCGCGATCACTTGATCCCGGACTTTGATTATCCGCTGATGGCTTTTCCAGGTACTCAAATCGGGATCGTCGATGACCATCGGCTGTTCGCTGATGGCCTTGTTCACGATCAGAATTTTAGACGTGAATATCTTTGCGGCGTCAATCGTACGGCCTCTGCTATCAGGCTTAAAGACGCTCCCGTACTTGACAATTGCTGCGAGCAGCGCCGCGTCAAACATGTGCGGGTCAGTATCTTTTGTCGCGGTCTTGATCGCGTCCACGTAGAACTTTGCTGCCGTAATATTCGCGGACGCAATTGACAGGTGTTTCAGTTCCGCAAGCGTCTTGCTGCCGGGCTTGATGCCGCGCAGTTGAAGATTTTCGGGAAGCCCTTTGACCGATAGCTTGTCGTTGTCGATTGAGAATTGCAGGTTCGGAAACATCGTAATTTCCTCAGACCGACGGGCGTGATGCTAAGCCGATGATGCGCGGGTGCGCGCAGGGGAGGCGGTTTCGTTTCGGCATAGCGTTATCTTGCTCCCTGGTGGAGAATTGCCCAAACGATACATTCGTGGGTAGCAACGTCTAGTGGTGGATGGAGGTCGGGTTGCCCCACTTGTTCTTTGAACGGCTTGTAGGGAGCGCGCGCGACATGATGCGCGCTATCGGCCTTGGCCGCAGAATGACGCGCGGTGAGATATTTAGGGCGGGAAATATTGGGGCGGAGCCGTCTGCCGATTATCAGCGGGCTCTATTCGTGCTCGATAACGTCGTCCGGGAGTGCATTACGGTGTCGCGGCATTATGGCGGCCTCCGGGCGGCAACCCAGAAACACTTTTACGCTTCTGTGCTTTTTACCGCTATGCTCTCTCGTAGCGTGAGTTTGCTGATGCTTGCGCCGCATAGCCCTTGGGCTCACAAGATGATCGAGCACTGGGACTATGCCTCTGCTGCCGTCATACTCCGCACGATGATGGAGCTGCGGGCCGCGTTCCATTATCTCTGCGTGGACGAATGTACTGACGAGGAATGGGATTGCCGCTGGAATCTCCTCAACCTGCACGACTGCAATTCGCGGATAAGATTGCTCGGAGCGCAGGAGCCTTCTGACCCCGCGCAAGTGGCCGGCTCAGAAGCTCAAGCGGAGGAACTCCGAAATCGTTTAAGGGCCAATGCACACTTTCAAACACTACGACATCAGGCGCGGTTATTGAACGGCCAAGCGGCTTACCTTTATCCGATTGAGGAAATGATGGAGCGGGCCGGGCTCGACAAACCAACCTACAGGTTTTTGAACATCGTATTTTCAAGCCACGTCCACGGCTTGCCGATGTCTTATTACCGTATGGGGATGCAGGAACGCGGTCGCGGACTGCCTAGCCCAATCGAGGAAGGCTACACGACGATTTGCCTTTCGCTCGCATCTACGCTTCTCACGGCAACCCGAGACGAGGTGCATGAGCTGTTCCAAGGACTGCCGCCGGTACAACCGCCTGCGCCTACTACGCAAGGCTAGTGTGCAGGTCATCGAGCCGAGGCCGGAATACATCATGCGTGCTACCAACTTGCGTGAGATCGCATCAGAAAATTCCCACCCGATTTCCCGCCGAACGTCTCACAACGGCCCGCGAAATGTCGACACGGGCCGGACGGGTGGATGCACTAAGTCCTTGGCCGATAACGGCAAGCGACACTGGTCGGCACAGGGCGTCACGGCTAGAAACAGCTTTCAAGACCGGTGCCTTAAACCGCTCGGCCACCCTTCCATCGTTCGATTGTTGCAAATCGCGGTAAAGCGCGCGTTGCGCCGCTGCAAATGTGCGACGGATGCGGTGAAAGCGCAACGCCGGGAGAAGTCTGAACCATTAGGATCGCGCGACGCCCCGTCAGGAATTGCTGCGCAGCAACAATGCCCAATGTTCCCGCAGCGCGTTCAGCCGGTTTTAAGGCGCCTGAAATCAGCCGCGGAGGCAAGCGCCCTGGCCGCTGCCAGGGGGTCTTCGGCGCCCATGATCGCGCTGACGACGGCGATGCCGTCGGCTCCGGCCGACCGCACCGCGCTCGCGTTTGCGGCCGACACGCCACCAATGGCCATGATCCGCTTCCTGGTCGCACGTCGGACCGCGGCCAATCCTTCGAGGCCGAGCGGCGGTGTGGCGTCAAGTTTTGTCGACTGCGCGAAGATCGGACCCACTCCGAGATAGTCGGCAAGTTCCACATCGGCGCCGCGGACCTCGTCGAGTTCAGTGATTGATAGGCCGATGATCGCCGCGGGCCCGAGCAGGCGGCGCGCGAGCGCGACCGGCATGTCATGCTGGCCGACATGCGCGCCGTCGGCGCCGGCAGCGAGCGCGACGTCGATCCGGTCATTGACGAGGAGCGGCACGCCGAGCGGCGCGAGCAGGCGTTTCAACGTCCGCGCCTCTTCGATGAAGGCGCGCGTCGGTGCCGCCTTCTCGCGCAACTGGATCATTGTGACGCCGCCTTTGACCGCAGCCGCCACGATTTCGGCAAGGGAGCGGCCGCGCGCGAGCGCGTGATCGGTGACGAGGCAGAGCCGATAGTATTGTTCGACCATTTCGGCGTGTCACTCCACCATCTTCAAGCGGCTCTCGATGTCCCTCGATCCGATCGATGCAAGCCCGTCGAGAAATGCCACGCGATACGAGCCCGGACCTTTCGCCTGCTCCGCAGCGATTTCGCCGACGATGCCGTAGATCGCGACCGCCGCGACCGCCGCCTCGAATTGATCCTTCGCGACGGCGGCGAATGCTCCGGTGACGGCGGAGAGCGCACAGCCCAGCGCCGTCACCTTGGCCATCATCGGCGAGCCATTGGCGAGCTTCACCACGCGACGGCCGTCGGTAATGATGTCGACCGCGCCGGTGGCAACCACGATGCACTCTTCATGTGCGGCGAGGCTGAGCGCGAAGGCGAGCGCCTCCTGCGTGGTGTTGGCGCTGTCGACGCCCTTGGGGGCAGCGCCGGTGCCGCCGGCCACCGCCATGATCTCGGATGCATTGCCGCGGATGATCGAGGGTCGGTGCGGCAGGAGTGATTTGACCGCTTCATTGCGCAGCTTGGTGGCGCCGGCGCCCACCGGATCGAGGACCCACGGCTTGGCACGCGCTCTCGCCGCCTCTGCGGCGATGATCATGGCCTCGATCCAGGGCGTCGAGAGGGTGCCGATGTTGATGACGAGCGCGGCGGAAAGGCCCAGGAATTCGGCCACTTCCTCGCGCGCATGCACCATGGCGGGCGAAGCGCCGATAGCGAGCAGGGCGTTTGCCGCGACATCCATCGATACGTAATTGGCGATGTTGTGGACGAGCGGCCGTGCCGCCCGCATGGCCGTTAAAAGTGTCGCCGTTCTCCCGGTGATTCCGCTGACGTCCACGGCAATTGTCCCCTTAGCCTGATCGGTTCAGATTTACGTTCGACGATCCCACGCGCATTCTTCCATGGCAAAGCCCGGCCGTCACTCACGCTTCGCATCGGCCGCTCACGGGCTTTGGCGGTCCTTGGCGTCAGTGGTTCTGCAAGGGTCCATTCACTATCGAAGACAGCTGGGCATCACCCGCGTATTCTCGCCACAATCTGACCACGCTGGGGTTCGATATTTTTGCGGTGGGGACGGGGACGATGTGGGGTTGCGTCGGTACGGCGTTGCGACGATTTGCGGTGGTCGGCGCCGTGGGCGTCCTTTGCCTTCTCCTCACCCACTGCACCGATCCCGGCAGGATCGATCCACGATATGGCGTCTCCGCGAGCCCGCGCGTCGTCGACGCCGGCAACTCAGTGCCCAAAGGCGGCGGCACCTATCGGGTCGGCGCGCCCTACATGGTCGGTGGCCGAGTCTATGTCCCGGAAGAGGACTCGCGTTATCGCGTCGATGGCCTCGCCTCGTGGTACGGCGACGATTTTCACGGCCGGCTGACCGCCAATGGCGAAATTTTCGACCTCAACGGCATCACCGCCGCGCATCCGACGCTGCCGTTGCCGAGCTATGCGCGGGTGACCAACCTTTCCAACGGCCGCTCGATCATCGTGCGCGTCAATGACCGGGGGCCCTTTCACGGCGACCGCGTCATCGACCTTTCGGTAAAGGCGGCGCAGCTTTTGGGTTTCCACAGCCGCGGCACCGCATGGGTGCGCGTCGAATATGTCGGCCGCGCGCCGATGGAGGGCTCCGACGATCGGATTCTCGCGGCGACCTTGCGGCAGGACGAGCCGGCGCCGGCGCCGAACAGCGTGAGAACCGCCGGCGCGCGCCTCGTTCCGGTGGCGCTGACGTCCTCGCCGGCACGCGGCACCCGGATGGCCAGCGCCTATGCCAGCGACGCCGACCCGCCCTCCGTCTCACGATCCGTGCCACGCGGCGCGCCGATCGCTGCCGCCGGAGTCGACCTATTCCTCAATGGGCGCGGGCTTTATTGAGCTGAAATTCCCGTCGCGGTTCGCCGCGTCATTTTCTTAGTTTGCACATTGCGGGCTTGCGTGCATTCTGCTGCATAAGCTTCGCCCTTTGGGGATGGTCTTGCGCAGTTGGCCATATCTAGGCTTGCGGCTGCAGGCTTTATCCGTGGCCGCCGCCTTGCTTGCGGCAATGCTTGCCGTCGCGCACGCCGCGCCTGCGGCCGCCACGAAAAAGGACGAGCCCTCGCAGACCAGCGTGCCCAGCGCGCTCCTGTTTGATCCCGACAGCGACAGCGTCCTGTTCGAGAAGAACGGCGATCAGCTTGTCGCTCCGGCGAGCCTCGCCAAGCTGATGACGCTGGAATTCGTGTTCAACGAAATCAAGCAGGGGCGGCTCAAGCTCGAGGACGAAATCGTCATCAGCGAGAATGCCTGGCGCAAGGGGGGTGCGCCCTCGCACGGCTCTACCATGTATGCGGCGGTCCACAGCCGCGTCAAAGTGGAGGACCTCATCCATGGCATCATCGTCGATTCCGCCAACGACGCCTGCATCGCGCTCGCCGAGGCGCTCGCCGGAAACGAGACCGCATTCGCCGCCATGCTGACCAGGCGGGCGCGGGAAATCGGGCTTGAAAAATCGACCTTCGCCAACGCGACCGGCTATTCTGACCCGAGAATGCGAGTCACGGTGCGTGAGCTGGCGCAGCTCACGCGTCACATCATCCAGGCCTATCCCGACTTCTACCTCTATTTCGCCGAGCGCGAATTCACCTGGAACAACATCCGGCAGCAGAACCGCAACCCCTTGCTCGCGATGGGCATCGGCGCCGACGGTCTCAAGACCGGCGAAACCGCCGAGGCCGGTTTCAACCTGGTCGGCTCGGCGGTCGAGGAGGGGTTCCGCCTGATCGTGGTCGTCACCGGGGCGAGGTCGGAGAAGGAGCGCGCCGATGAGGCGCGCAAGCTCCTCGACTGGGGATTCCACGGGTTCGAGTCCAAGCTCCTGTTCGCGGAAGGACAGACGATCGGCGAGGCCAAGGTGTTCGGTGGCAGCGCCCGCTACGTCCCCCTGGTGGGGCCGGGAACAGTTCGCGTGATGGTACCGCGCAGCAATGGCGGCGAGCGGCTTTTAGCGCGCATCGTCTATACCGGCCCGGTGCCGGCGCCGGTGCGCAAAGGTCAGCCGATCGGCAAGCTCAAAATATGGCGCGGCGATAACCTTGCGCTCGAGGTCCCGCTCAAGGCCGCCGAGGATGTCGGGATCGGCAGCATATCTCGACGCGCCATGGACGGCGCCACCGAGCTGATGCTGAGCCTGTTTCGTGCCGGCATGGATCGGCTATGAACGGGTTACAGTTACATAGCGTCTGGCGGCCGTGCGTCAGCCCTTTCATGCGCCTATATTGATTTTGCCTTCGCCCTTTTGTCGCTTCTTACGGTGGACGAAGAGAAGGGCGTAAGCTACTGTGTCACTTAACGCTTTATTGAGATGAGCCAGCCTGAAGCAAGCACTGCCGCCAAGGGCGACGTTTCTGTCGGGGCGCGAGGCGTCAGAGGAAAGTTCATCACCTTCGAAGGCGGCGAGGGAACCGGCAAGTCGACCCAGACGGCGATGCTGGCAAGACGTCTGGAGTCGCTCGGCCTCGGCGTATTGGTCACGCGGGAGCCGGGCGGTTCAACCGGTGCGGAAATCATCCGCCACGTGCTCTTGTCCGGAGCGGCAAAGCCGCTGGGCCCGGAAGTCGAGGCCATGCTGTTCGCAGCGGCGCGCGAGGACCACATCCGATGCACGATCCGGCCGGCGCTTGCGGCGGGCAAATGGGTGATTTGCGACCGGTTTGCCGATTCGACCTGCGTCTATCAGGGGACGCTCGGACAGGTCGATCAGCGCTTCCTTAACGCGCTGAACCGGGTTTCGATCGGCGAACTCAGTCCCGACTTGACCATCGTCCTCGATGTTCCCGTTGCGTTGGGACTGGAGCGGGCAGCAGGGCGGCGCGGTGATACAGGTCCAGATCGTTTCGAGGCGGAAGACGTTAAGGCCCATGAAACACTGCGCGAGGCGTATCTTGAGCTTGCCGCAGCGGAGCCGCAGCGCTGCGTCCTTATCGACGCCAGCGGCACGAAGGAGGAGGTCGCCAAGCGCGTGTGGCACGCCGTGAACTCGCGGCTCGAACCAGCGACCGCTCCCATCATCTTCGAAAACCTGGCTTCATGAGCCCGCAGGCGAGCGAACCCGCCGAAGCGCCGCATCCGCGGGCCACCGGTGTGCTGTTCGGCCATGCCGGTGCCGAGGCAGCTCTTCTTGCCGCCTATCGCGGCGGACGCATTCCGCACGCCTTCCTGATTGTCGGCGGCAAGGGCGTCGGCAAGGCGACGCTCGCCTACCGCCTGGCGCGGTTCGTGCTCGCCCATCCCGATCCCACTGCGCCGGCGGTTCAGGCGGCGAGCTCTCTTACCGTCGATCCGAAACATCCCGTGGCGCGCCGGATCGCCGCACAAGCGCAGGGCGACCTTCTCATTCTCGAGCGCACGCCCAACGAAAAGGGCGTCATGCGGCAGCAGATCGCCGTCGAGGACGTGCGCCGCACAGTCGCATTTTTCGGCGCCACGGCCGGGGAGGGGGGATGGCGGATTGCCATCGTTGATGCGGTGGACGAACTCAACCGAGCCGGCGCCAATGCGCTGCTCAAGGTGCTGGAAGAGCCGCCGCAACGCGCCCTGCTGCTGTTGGTGAGCCATTCCGCCGCGCGCGTGCCGGCGACCTTGCGCTCGCGCTGCCGTGTTCTGACGCTGCGGCCGCTGGCGCAAGAGGATGTCGCGGCCGCGCTTGCCGCGGCGACGGGATCTGCGGCGACCGATGCCGAGATCGGCGCCGCTGCTGCTGCTGCGGACGGTAGCGTCGCGCGCGCCGTGGCCTTGCTCGATGAGGGCGCGTTGGCGCTGCGCCAGGCGGCGCTTGACGAGCTCGATCGGCTGCCCGCGCTCAATGCCGAAGCGCTGCATGCGCTCGGCGATGCGCTCGCCGGAACCGACCCGCAGCCGCTCGCGGCCTTCGTCGACACCGTCAATGCCTGGCTGTCGCGGCGCCTCGATCGCAATGCAGACGAGATCGGCAGGCTGGCGCGGCTGGCCGAGGCCTGGGAGCGGATCAATCAGGCGGCGCGCGACGCCGAAACCTACAATCTGGAGCGAAAGCCGCTCGTTTTCTCTGTTTTCGGCTTGCTTGCCGAGGCCACGCGCGGTTGATACCTATCGTCGAGTCGCCACGGCCGGGCTCGTCCCGGCCTTTGGTCGTTCAGGGACGGGCGCCGCCGACGGAGGCGCCTGCGCCTGCGGACGTAAGCTGCGACGCGGAATCAAATAAATGGCCGGGAAGCCCTATTACGTCACCACCGCAATCGCCTATCCCAATGGCGAACCGCATATGGGCCATGCCTACGAGGCGATCGCCACCGATGCGATCGCCCGCTTTATGCGCCTCGATGGCCGTGACGTGTTCTTCCTGACCGGGACCGACGAGCACGGCATCAAAATGGTGCAGACGGCCGCCAAGGAAAACCTGACGCCGCGCCAGCTCGTGGCGCGCACCGTGCCGCGCTTCCAGGCCATGGTGAAACTGCTCAATTGCTCGAATGACGAGTTCATCCGTACCACCGAGCCGCGCCATCACCGCTCCTCGATCGCGCTGTGGGAGCGCATGCAGGCGGCGGGCGACATCTATCTCGACAAATATGCCGGCTGGTATTCGGTGCGCGACGAAGCCTATTACGACGAAATCGAGACCCGTCTCGATGAGAAGGGGCAGCGGGTCGGTGCGCAGGGCACGCCGGTCGAATGGATCGAAGAGGAGAGTTACTTTTTCCGGCTGTCCGCCTATGCCAACAAGCTCCTCGACCTCTACACGCGCGTGCCCGATTTCGTGCTGCCGAAGGAGCGCCTGAACGAGGTCGCGAGCTTCGTGCGCGGCGGCCTGCAGGATCTGTCGATTTCGCGCACCACCTTCGACTGGGGCGTCAAGGTTCCCGGCGATCCCAAGCACGTCATGTATGTGTGGGTCGACGCGCTGACCAACTACATCACCGCGGTCGGATATCCGGACACCGACAGCGAAAAATTCAAGAAATATTGGCCGGCCGACCTGCATGTGATCGGCAAGGACATCGTGCGTTTCCATGCCGTCTATTGGCCTGCCTTCCTGATGTCGGCCGGCGTCGAAGTGCCGCGCCGCATCTTTTCCCACGGCTTTTTGTTCAACCGCGGGGAGAAAATGTCGAAGTCGGTCGGCAACGTGGTCGATCCGTTCGATCTCGCCAAGGCTTATGGCGTCGACCCGCTGCGCTATTTCTTTCTGCGCGAGGTGCCGTTCGGGCAGGACGGCAATTACAGCCACGAGGCGATCGTCAACCGCACCAATGCCGATCTCGCCAACGATCTCGGCAATCTGGCGCAGCGCTCGCTGACCATGGTGGCGCGCAATTTCACCGGCGTGCTGCCGAAGCCCGGGGCGTTGCAGGCGAACGATCAGGCGATCCTCGCCGCCGCTGATGCCATGATCGGCAGGGCGCGCGAGGTCATGGCGACGCAGCAATTGCATCAGGTGCTCAACGCCGTATGGGCGGTGGTCGCCGAGGCCAACCGCTATTTCGCCGGCGAGGCGCCATGGGCGCTCGCCAAAACCGATTCGCAGCGGCAGGGCACGGTGCTCTACGTGACCGCGGAAGTGCTGCGACAGATTTCGATTCTCGCGCAGCCTTTCGTGCCGGCGTCGGCGGGGAAGCTGCTGGATCTCCTGGCAGTGCCGACGCCGGAGCGCACATTTGCGTTTCTCGGCGGAGCGCACCGGATCGCTGCCGGGACGAGACTTCCGGCGCCGGCGCCGGTATTCCCGCGCTACGTCGAGGCCGAGGCGCGCGCGGCGCAATAAACGCAATAGAAGATGCTGATCGACAGCCATTGTCATCTCGATTTTCCGGATTTTGCCGCGGAACTCGACGCCGTGGTCGGCCGCGCCCGCGCCGCCGGCATCGCGCGCATGGTCACGATCTCGACGCGCGTTCGCCGCCATGGCGAGGTGTTGGCAATCGCCGAGCGCTTTGCCGATGTTTTTTGCTCGCTCGGTACGCACCCGCATTACGCCCACGAGGAACTGGAGGTGACCGCGGCCGAGCTCGCGGCGCGCGCGCGGCATCCGAAAATCGTCGCGCTCGGCGAAGCCGGGCTCGACTACCATTACGACAATTCGCCGCGCGAGGCGCAGGAGCGCGGATTTCGTACCCACATCGCCGCGGCGCGAGCAAGCCGGCTGCCGCTCGTCATCCATTCGCGCGAGGCGGACACCGACACCGCGCGAATCCTCGAGGAGGAGATGGGGCAGGGGGCCTTCCCCGCCGTGCTGCACTGCTTTACCGGCGGCCGCGAACTTGCTCAGCGCGCGGTCGCGCTCGGACTTTACATCTCTTTCACCGGCATTCTCACGTTCAAGAATTCGACAGCGCTGCGCGCCATTGCCGCCGAGCTGCCGGCGGACCGCATCCTGGTCGAGACCGACGCGCCCTATCTCGCGCCCGGCCGATTGCGCGGCAAGCGCAACGAGCCCGCTTACGTGGTCGAGACGGCGAAGGTGTTGGCCGAGACTCGCGGCGTTTCGTTCGAGGAGATGGCGCGCCAGACCTCGGAGAACTTTTTCCGCCTGTTTGCCAAGGTGCCGCGCCCGGCCGCGATGGCCGACAGATCAATGCAGTCGGCGCAGATATAATTCGACGCATGACGCTGAAATTCACCATTCTCGGCTGCGGGTCGTCCATGGGGGTTCCGCGGCCGGCCTTGGGCTGGGGCGCCTGCGATCCGAGCAACCCAAAGAACCGCCGCCTCCGCACTTCGCTTCTGGTCGAACGTCGCGGCCCCGACGGCGTCACGCGGGTCTTGGTCGACACTTCGCCCGATCTGCGTCAGCAGCTCATCGGTGCCGCGATCGACTGGCTCGATGCCGTCGTCTACACGCACGAGCATGCCGACCACACCCACGGCATCGATGATCTTCGTCCGCTGTTCATCAGACAGCGGCGGCAGATCGACGTCTATCTCGACGAGCACACCGCAAAGCTGATGCGGACGAGGTTCGGCTATTGCTTCGAGTCGCCCCCCGGTAGCGAATACCCGCCGATCGTGCGCGAGCATCGGCTGACGGCCGGCGAGCCGATCGCGATCGCCGGGCAGGGCGGCCCGATCAGGGTTCTGCCCTTTCGCCAGGAGCATGGCGACATCTCCTCGCTCGGCTTTCGCTTCGGCGGCCTCGCCTATTCCTGCGACCTCAGCGGCCTGCCGCCGGCGAGCATAGCGATGCTCGCCGACCTCGATGTCTGGATTCTCGACGCGCTGCGCTACCGGCCGCATCCGAGCCATTTGTCGCTTGCCGACGCGCTCGCCTGGATCGAGAGCCTCAAACCGCGCCGCGCCATCCTCACCAATCTGCACGCCGATCTCGACTACGAGGCCTTGCGCAAGGCGGTGCCGCCACATGTCGAGCCGGCTTTCGACGGAATGACCCTTGCCGTCGAGATTTCGCCTTGGCCAGCCTTGCAAAAAGGAAATGGGCGATGTTTCACTTGACTTACCCACGGCTAGATGAGGTATGATGCGATGAAACCTGGAGTTCCCGCCGTGCGCAGAGTCGATGGATTTTACCTATATCAAGTGGGCGGCCAAATTCACCCGCTTACGGAACTACGGGCATGGGCGATCCCTAGCGGTCAGGCATCAACGGTCGCGGATGCGGAAATGGCACTTTACGTCGCCGAAGCCGCGCTAGAACCGCTATTGACCCGGAGCATATTTAATCTCCGAACGTCCGTGTGGCCGGGACAGGCGCTGCTTCAAGCGATCCGGCAGACAAAGGCGCGTTTTGCCGCCACTGCCGATAAGACGCAGGCGATCAGCTATGCGGATATGTTCCCGGTAAGCAATGCAATGGCGACGTTTGAGGCGGTCTTTGGTGCCGAATTGGCGCTAATGCCACTTTATGTCGTTACGCCAAAGGCGGGTTTCGACACTAGCATATTGATCGAGGCAGGAGCGCGGTGCTTCCCGGACGATGTTTGGACCAAGGTTCCCGAAGCTATTTCCGATCTGTCTTTTGGCGCTAAATGCATCGCGTTCGAGTTATTTACTGCGGCTGGCTTTCACTTGCATCGCGCAAATGAAGCTGTTCTCCGACGATATTGGGATGCCGTGACCAAAGGTGAGCCTAGACCGCAGAGTAGAAACATGGGTGATTATTTGAACGAAATGAATCAGAAAAAAGTGGGCGATGACAAGGTAAAGGCTGCTCTTAAGGACCTAAAGGACCTTCATCGAAATCCATTGATTCACCCAGAACATTCCCTAGAAACCGCCGATGAAGCTATTGCACTAATGAACGGCGTTCACACCGTCATGGTATATATGCTCAAGGAAATTCCCGCGACTGCCGCGCTGCCGGCAGTTACGCTTCCCGGGGCCGTCGCGCCACCTTCTCCGACCGCTTCATCCGGCTCGCAGCCTTGAATGCTCGATCCGCTCCTTCCTCTGTTTCATCCGCCTTGGCTGCGCGGGCGGCTTCAAGGAAGCGCTTGTATTGCTCAGGATCGTCGGGCTTGGGCTTTGATTTCCTCTCCATAGCCCGACGATATAGCGGTCATTTCTTAAAAGGCAACTCCAATTGGAAGGGCGGGTTAGGCTCCCGCTTCGCCGTAAGTTGTTTCGTAGGTGAGTCTCTTGCCGCGAGCGCCTTTGAGAGCGATCGCTTCGCGCTGCACGTCATTGATGCCGAGCTTCGCCCGCGTATTTTGCCGAAAATCAAACTCGGCGAGATAGCGGTCAAAATGCTTAGTATCGACGTGTTGGTAAATGCCGACGATGCCCCGCTTGAAGATCGAGAAGAAGCCTTCAAGCGTGTTGGTATGCACGTCGTCTCGCGCCCACTCAAACTTGGAGTGGTCAACCGTTTCGTGAGCCGCAAAACCTTGGAATTTGAACGGCTGGCCCATGTCACTGACAAGGCGGCTATCCTTGTGCGCCATCCGGCGCAGGTGTGCCACCACGCCGCGATGATCGAGCGTGATGGATCGAACATCGCCGCCGCGTTCCACAAGGCTGAGAACCTTGACGTTATGCGTGATACGGCGGAAGCCTTCGGGCTTTCGGGTCTTGCGCGAACGGGTCATTTCGGTTTCGTCGGCCTCGACCGTCTTGCCGGAACCGCCAAGCGGGCCAGCGTCAGACGCAGGAGCCATCATTTCCCGAATCCGATGGCCAAGGTGCCAAGCGGTTTTCATGCCGCAGCCGAGCATCCGCTGGAGCTGGCGCGTCGATATGCCTTTCTTCGAGGCGCAAAGCAGATGGATGGCCTGGAGCCAAAGCCGCAGCGGAAGATGGCTGTCCTCGAAGATCGTACCCTTGCGCACGGTAAAGGCCGGCCCACGGCACGCATAGCATTTGCGCAGGCCGACAATTTCGACGCCTTCGGGATGCTTCTTGCTCGGTTTGGAACGCACGCCTTCAAGTCGGCCGATCTTCTCAGCCGTCGCGCCACAATGCGGGCACGTCGGGCCGGTCGGCCACAGTTGTCGTTCAACGTACTCAAAGGCAGCTTGTTCGCTGAAAAACCGGGGATCGGAAAGGACGGGCTTTGCCATGGCAATCTCCATTAATCGCCATTCTAGCCCTAGCGGATGGGTAAGTCAAGTGAAACATCGCCAGGAAATGTTCCATAATATGCCTTATGCGAATCACTCCTTGAGGGTTTGGATTGAGTTGGTCCGGCAAGGGCCTGCCCTGACCGTAAAATTCCGGGAGATTGAGCGAAAAACCGAGGTTAAACGGTGACCCGACCGTCGCAACCGAGCCGAAATTCTTGGCGGTAGAACCTCAATCTACTTTGATCTTCGCGGCTTGGATTTTCCTTTGCCCGCGGAGCGCTTCGCCTTCGATGCGTCGTATGCCAGGCCTTCCTTGAGGAGGGCTTTCAGCGCGCGCTCGTTGATCCTGTCGCCCTCGAAAAAGTCGATCGCTCGCCGCTGGTTGCCCTCGAGGCCTGCGTTGAAAAGCTTGTCCGGATCCTGAAACGCCGCGCCATGAGCGAAGGTCAGCTTCACCTTGCCCTTGTGCGGATTCATGCAGCAGATCATGCCGTTCTTGGACCACACCGCCGTGCCCATCCACTTCCAATCCTCGCGGATCCCCGCGTCAGCGCCGAGGATCAGCTTTCGAATCCTGGCAAGCGCTTCGCCGCGCCAGTCAGTAGTGTCCCGGATCAGCTTGTCGATCTGTTCGGAGGCGTTCATGCTTTTGCCCTGGCCCAAAACCTTCGCAATTGCCGATTGCGCACTTGGCCGGTCGGCGCGGTGACTCCTCTCGGCCCCCACCATTTTGTTAATATCTTAGGGTCTGTCCACGCCTTCCGCACCACTGCGCGTGGTGCGTCAAGGATTCGCGTTATTGTCAAACGGTCGCGGTTATGACGGCGCCGCCCGCGCGGTCGCTGTCATTTGACCGGTCGGATAGCCTCTCCCGCCTCAAATCGGAAAAATGGCCATGACTCCTTCGCGCGACATCAGCCGGCTCCTTGACATCATGGCGGCGCTGCGCACGCCGCGGACCGGCTGCCCATGGGACTTGGCGCAGAATTTTGCGACGATCGCGCCTTATACGCTCGAAGAGGCCTATGAGGTGGCCGACGCCATCGCGCGCGAAGATCTCGCAGACCTCAAGGAGGAACTCGGCGATCTGCTGCTGCAGGTCGTGTTCCACGCCCGCATGGCGCAGGAGCAAAACGCCTTCGATTTCGGCGACGTGGTCGCGACCATCACCGAGAAATTGATCCGCCGCCATCCGCACGTGTTCGGCGACGAACGTTCGGACAGCCCGCGTGCCGTCGTAGGCCTCTGGGAACGGATCAAGTCGCAGGAGAAGGCGGCACGCGGGAGTTCGCGTGAGCAGAGCGCGCTGGCCGGCGTACCGGTTGCGCTCCCTGCCCTGACGCGGGCGTTGAAGTTACAGGACAAGGCCAGCAAGGTCGGCTTCGACTGGAACGATCCGCGCGCGGTGTTGGAAAAAATTCGCGAGGAGGCCGACGAGATCGAGACGACACTTGCCGGCGCCGTGTCCGGCGAAAGGAACGCGGCCGCGGCAGCCGAAGTCGGCGATCTCCTGTTCGCCGCGGTGAACCTCGCGCGCCATCTCAATGCCGGTCCGGAAGCGCTGCTGCGGCAGACCAACCAGAAATTCGAGCGCCGCTTTGCCGCGATCGAGCGCGCGCTCGCCGCGAAGGGCAAGGCGCCGCAGGACGCAACGCTGGCCGAAATGGATGCGCTGTGGGAGGAGGCCAAGGCGCAGGAATAGTCTCATCCGCCTGGCGATGGATCACGCTCCAGGCTTGAGGCAAATCTCTCCCTCACCGCCTTGGCCTTGTCCGGATCGGCGCGCACGGTCATGGCGATGCGGCCGGTCTTATCGTCCGTCACCTTGCGGATCACTTCGGTGTGACGATGGAGCCAGCTCACGCCGGCGCCGTCGGCGGCATTAAGCTCGAGCTCGACGAGCACGCGGCCCGCGGCAAGCCGACTCTCGATCGCGGCTGCGAGCGCATCGATCCCCTCCCCGGTGATCGCGGAAACGAGCACCGGCCGCTCCGCGGCCGGCCGGCGTTCGGCGAGGTTTTCGAGGCGCAAGCGCCCGTCGGCAGGCAGCCGGTCGATCTTGTTCCACACCTCGATCAGCGCGCGCTTGGCCGCGGAGCCGTTATGCGTGTCGATGCCGAGTTCGCGCAGGATTTTCTCCACATCATGGCGTTGTGCCTCGGCGTCCTCGTGCGAGACGTCGCGCACGTGCAAGATCACGTCGGCTTCGATCACCTCTTCGAGCGTGGCGCGGAACGCGGCGACCAGCATAGTCGGCAGATCGGAGATGAAGCCGACCGTATCGGAGAGAATGATGCGCGCACCGTGCGGCAGGTCGACTGCCCGCAACGTCGGATCGAGCGTCGAGAACAGCATGTCGGCGGAGACAACGCTCGCCCGCGTCATGGTGTTGAACAGCGTCGATTTGCCGGCATTGGTGTAACCGACCAGGGCGGCGATCGGATAAGGCACGCGACGGCGGCTCTCGCGGTGCAATTCGCGCGTGCGCTTGACCTTGGCGAGCTCCGCCTCGATCTTGGCCAGCCGCTCTTCGATGAGGCGGCGATCAGCTTCGAGCTGGGTCTCGCCCGGGCCGCCGAGAAAGCCGAAGCCGCCGCGCTGGCGCTCGAGATGAGTCCACGAGCGCACCAGCCGGCCCTTCTGATAGGTCAAATGCGCATGCTCGACCTGCAGCGCGCCTTCGCGCGTGCGCGCCCGCCGTCCGAAAATTTCGAGAATCAAGGCGGTGCGGTCGAGCACCTTGGCGTTCCAGGCCTTCTCCAGATTGCGCTGCTGCACCGGCGAGAGCGCGCAGTCCATGATCACGATGCCGGCGTTGAACGTTTTGACCAGACCGGCAATCTCGTCGACTTTGCCCTTGCCGAGATAGCTCGCCGGCCGCAGGGCGTTGACCGTGACGATGCCGGATTGGCCGACATCGAGAGCGATGGCGCGCGCCAGGCCGACCGCTTCATCGAGTCGCGCCGCCGGCGCCCGCTCGGCCGCGGCCGCACGCGTTGCCGTTCGCCGCAGCACCGGCTCGATGACGAGCGCGCGACCGGTCGCCGGGCCCGCTGGACTCAGCCGGTCAGAACGCGTGTCGCGACGGCGCGGCTCCAATCAGATCTTTTCCCCGGTCGGCACGTCTTCGGCGCCTTCGAACAGCTGCACGGGATGACCGGGCATGATGGTCGAGATGGCGTGCTTGTAGACGAGCTGCGAATGCCCATCGCGGCGCAACAGCACGCAGAAATTGTCGAACCAGGTCACCACGCCTTGCAGCTTGACGCCGTTCACAAGAAAGATGGTGAGCGGAATCTTGTTCTTGCGGACGTGATTGAGGAAGGTGTCTTGCAGATTTTGTGAGCGGTCGGCTGCCATGGCCGTTGCTTCCGTTCTTGTACCGCGGGTCCCTGCCCCACGGGTCTTTTCTTGCGCTTCCTTAAAGCAGGGCGGTCCGCCTATCCCGGCCGGCGGCGCCAAGCTGATCATTAGAAGGCACGACGGCGGGGGATGCAAGCCCAGTCAGCAGATAAATGCCCCAGGGGGCGGCAGGCCCCGGGGTCGGGCCGTTGCGACCCGTCGGACGGTGACAGGCCGGAGGACATGTTCACGAAAGTTTCACGCGGCCGTCCGGCAGGCGGTTCCTAGGCTCGCTGATCATCCAGTCTCGGCGAAACGGTGAAACTCCCGTCGCAGCGCCGTCGCGACCGGGCCCGGCTTGCCGTTGCCGATCGTGCGGCCGTCGATACGTATGACCGGCAGCACGATTTGGCTCGCGGCGGTGACGAAGGCTTCGCGCGCGGCATAGGCCTCGTCGAGCGTGAATGGCCGTTCCTCGAACGACAGCTCCTGCGCCTTGATGGCGTCGAACAGCACGCTGCGCGTGATCCCGCGCAGGATGGCGTGGTCGGCCTGGCGCGTCACCACCGCGCCCGCTGCCGTGACGATCCAGGCATTGGTCGAGGCGCCCTCGGTCACAGCGCCGTTCTTGTCGACGAACCAGGCTTCGCGCGCATCCTGCTCGATTGCGGCCTGCCGCGCCAGCACGTTGGGAAGAAGGCCGATCGTCTTGATGTCGACGCGCCCCCAGCGGTTGTCCGGCACACTGATGACGGCAATGCCCGTGGCGGCGAGCGCCTCGTTGCGCGCCGCATTGAGCGCGCGTGCCGTCACCACCAGGCTCGGCGGCACTTCCGGCGCGGGAAAGGCGTGGTCGCGCCGCGCCGCGCCGCGAGTGATTTGAACGTAGACGATGCCGTAGCCGATCCGATTCCTCGCCGCCACTTCGCGCAGCACGATGCCGAGCGCAGCAAGCGACATCGGCAGGCGGATGCGCAATTCATCGAGCGAGCGCTTGAGCCGCGCCATGTGGCGCCGCTCGTCGATGAGCAGCCCTCCCCTCACCTCGCAGACTTCGTAGACGCCGTCGGCGAACTGATAGCCGCGATCTTGGATCGAAACCGCGGCATCGCGCAGCGGCAGATAGCGGCCGTTTACATAGGCGATGCGGCTCATCGGAGATCGGACGACAGAGGGCGGACGACGGCGGACGGATAAGAAGAGGAGGAGTTAGGCATCTTTATCCGTCATCTGATTCATTCGTCATCCGTTCTCAGTCGATCCCCAGCGCTTTGAGCTTCCGGTGCAGCGCCGAGCGTTCCATGCCGACGAATTCCGCGGTGCGCGAGATGTTGCCGTTGAAGCGGTTGATCTGCGCCAGCAGATATTCGCGCTCGAACACCTCGCGCGCCTCGCGCAGAGCCAGGCTCATCAGGTGCTCGCCGCCATTGCCGTTCGGCATCGACGGAATCATCGAGCCGACATCCTGCGGCAGCATCTCCGCAGTGATCACCGCGTCGGGATCGCCGCCAGCGAGGATCATCACCCGTTCCACGTTGTTGCGCAGCTGGCGCACATTGCCCGGCCAATCGTGCGATTGCAGTACGGCAAGCGCGTCCGCTGCGATCGTGCGCTTGGGCAAGCCGGTATTCTGTGAAATCTGCGCCATGAAATATTCCACCAGTTCGGGAATATCCTCGCGCCGCTCGGCGAGCGGCGGCACGCGGATCGGCACCACCGACAGCCGATGATAGAGATCTTCGCGAAATTTTCCGGCGGCGATTTCGGCCTCGACGTTGCGGCTCGTCGAGGAGATGATGCGCACGTCGACCGTGACCCTGGTGCTGCCGCCGACGCGCTGGAACGTCTGCTCGACGAGCACGCGCAGTATTTTGTTCTGCGTCTCGCGCGGCATGTCGGCGATCTCGTCGATGAACAGCGTGCCGCCATGGGCCTCCTCGAGCGCGCCGACCTTGCGGCTTTGCGTGCCGTTGCTCGCCTCGACCCCGAACAGCTCGACCTCCATGTGCTCGGGCGTGATTGCGGCGGCGTTGATCACCACGAAGGGTCCGCTGGCGCGCGCCGAAAGCGCGTGAATGGTGCGCGCGGCGAGTTCCTTGCCGCTGCCCGAGGGCCCGACGATGAGGACGCGGCTGTTGGTTGGCCCCACTTTCTCGATCGTCTGCCGTAGCGCATTGGCGGCGGGCGAGTGGCCAATCAGCGTTGCCGCCAGCGGCGTGAGCTGCTTGAGCTCCCGCACCTCGCGCCGCAATCGCGAATTCTCCAGCGCCCGCTCGGCGACGAGCAGCAGCCGGTCGGCCTTGAACGGCTTCTCGATGAAGTCATAGGCGCCGCGCTTGATCGCCGACACCGCGGTCTCGATATTGCCGTGGCCGGAGATCATCACGATCGGCAGTTCGGGATGCTCCTGCTTCAGCGCGTCAAGCAGCTGCAGGCCATCGAGACGGCTGCCTTGCAGCCAGATGTCGAGGAATACCAGGTTAGGCCGACGCGCCACCACCGCGGCAAGCGCCTGGTCGCTGTCGGCCGCCGAGCGGGTGCCGTAGCCTTCGTCCTGCAGGATGCCGGCAACCAGTTCGCGGATATCCGTCTCATCATCGACAATGAGAATATCGGACGACATGACTCAGACCGCTCTCTTGGCTTCCACGGGCGCGGCGCCGACCTCGATCGTCTCCACGCTGAAACGCAATTGCATCCACGCGCCGCGCGCGCCCTTGATCTTTTCGGCGGCGTCGCGCAGCTCGATGCCGCCGCCATGGTCCTCGAGAATGCGACCGACGATGGCCAGCCCGAGCCCGGTGCCCTTCTCGCGCGTGGTCACATAGGGCTCGAGCAGGCGGGCGCGGTTCTCCTTGGGTAGGCCGACGCCGTTGTCGATGACGTCGATAAAGATCTCCTTGCCGTCGCGCCGCGCGGCAACCGCGACGCGGCCACGTCCAAGCTCGGCCGGCGGCACCGCCCCGATCGCCTCGGTCGCGTTCTTGATGATATTGGTCAGCGCCTGGGAAATCAGCCGCCGGTCGAAGCGAGCGGGCATGGCTTCCGCCTGCAGCTCGACCTCGAAGTCGATGTCGGGATGACCGACCCGCATCAGGAAAACGACCTGGCGCACGGTGTCGGCCACGTCCTCGGCGGCGATGACCGGCTTCGGCATGCGCGCGAAGCGCGAGAATTCGTCGACCATGCGCTTGATATCGTCGACCTGGCGCACGATGGTCGCAGTGCACTGCTCGAACACCGCCGGGTCGTCGGCGATCACCTTGCCGTATTTGCGGCGCAGCCGCTCGGCGGACAATTGGATCGGGGTCAGCGGGTTCTTGATCTCGTGGGCGATGCGCTGCGCGATATCGGCCCAGGCCGAGGAGCGCTGCGCCTGCACCAGCTCGGTCACGTCGTCGATGGTGATGACGTAGCCGTGCTCGGATTCGGCGGCCTGCTCGCTGGTCACCCGCACGGAAAAATTCCGCTCCTGGCCGTTGCGGCTGACCGTCACCTGACGCTGCACCAGGCGCTGATTGCCGTTGCGCGCCGCTTGAAAAATATCGGCGAGTTCGGGCGCGACCTCGGCGAGCGGATGACCGAGCGCGTCCGCTTCCGCGCGCGCGAGCAACCGCTCGGCCGAGCGGTTGAGGATGGTGATGCGGCCGTCGGCATTGACGCCGATGACGCCGGCGCTGGCGCCGGCGAGCACCGCCTCGGTGAACAGCCGGCGGCTGTCGATCAGATCGCGCGCGCGCACGATGTCGTCATGCTGCGTGCGCAATTCCTGCGTCATCTTGTTGAAGGTCTCGCCGAGCTGGGCGAGGTCGCCCTCGGAGCGGCGGATCGGCACCTGAACCTGGAGATTGCCGGTCGAGACCACCTTGGCGGCGCCGATCAGGCGGCGGATCGGGGCGACCAGCCGATTGGCGAAATCGAGACCGATCCAGGCGGAAGAGAGGAGAACGATGAGCGCGATGACGGCGAACATCAGCGCGAAGGCGATCTGAATGCCGAGCCGGTGCGCTTCCAGATTGGCGTATTCGCCGACGCTCTCCTGGGTCGCGCGCAATTGCTGGACGACGCGCGGGTCGAGCACGCGGGCGACATAGAGATACATGTCGTCATAGCCGTGCAGCTTAACCGCGGCGGCGACGTGATCGCCCTCGGGAATGAGCGCGACCTGCGGCTCGGTCTCGGTGATCCGCGCCAGCAGCTCCGGCGAGGGCAGCACGATCTTCTTGTCCATGGTGACGTCGGCGCGCTCAACCGTCGAGCCGTCGGGCCTGATGATGATGGCGGCGGAGAGGCCGCGCGCCGTCGCCTGGGCGGTGAGAAACTTCTGAAATTTGTCGGGTTCGGCATCGAACATCGGCTTGGCGCGGCCGAGGTCGAAGGCCATGGCCAGAATCTCGCCGCGGATCGCCTGGAAATGCTCGCTGACATAGGCGTCGGCAACGATCAGCGACTGCTCGATCATGGCGCGGGTGCGGGTGGAGAAGAAACGGTCAAGGCCGCGATCGAGCGTGGTCGAGGCGACCACGGCGACGAGGACGGTCGGAACCGCAGCGATGACGGCGAACAGGCCGACGATCTGCACGTGCAGCCGGGAGCCGGCATAGCCGCGACGCCGCGCCCGCACGACCACCCATACTTCCCGCCCGATCATCGCAAGCAGGAGAAGGCCGGTTGCGGCATTGACCAGAAGGAGCTTGACCACGACCTCGTGGACCGGCTGGATCGGGGTGAGACCCGCGAGCACCAGGAAGGTCGCCGTGGCGGAAAGAAGCGCAATTCCCACCGCGATCGCGCCGAAAAGCCGGGAGGCGACCGGCGTGGGCGCCGCCGCAGCCGGGTCAAGCGGGGCGGCCTGATCGACAGTCGTCATGCACGCCTTGAAAACGCGGGACTTATGCGGCGCAAAACGAATGGCGCCCCGACCATTCGCGCCAGGTGAGGCATTTATACAACAATGTTGCCCGATTGCGACAATTCCTGGGCGTCGGAAACGGCTGGCCTTGCCGGGCCTTACGCGCCGCTGGTACGATAGACCTGGATATCGAGGTCGCGAATTTTCTTGCGCAGTGTATTGCGGTTGACGCCTAAAAGGTCGGCGGCGCGGATCTGATTGCCCCGGGTCGCGGTGAGCGCCGCGGAAAGCAGCGGCGCCTCTACCTCGCGCAGAATGCGGTGATAAAGGCCGGGCGGCGGCAGGCCGTCGTCGAAGCCGGAAAAATAGCGCGCCAGATAGCGCTCGACCGCGTTCGAAAGGTTCTCGTCGCCGCGCTGCGGCTCGCCCGGCGATGCGAGCGTGGGCTGCGACAATTCGTTTTCGATCACCGCGGCGGTAATCGTCTCCTGCGGGTAAAGCGCGGCAAGCCGCCGGGCGAGATTTTCCAGTTCCCGCACATTGCCCGGCCAGCGATGCCGCTTGAGCCGGTCGAGCGCGGCCTGGTCGATCTGCTTCGGCGGCAGACCCTCGCGCTCGACCAGCGCGAAGAAATGCCGGATCAGGTCGGGAATGTCCTCGGTACGCTCGCGCAACGGCGGCAGCCGCAGCGGCACCACATTGAGCCGGAAAAACAGATCCTCGCGGAACAGGCCCTGCTGAATGAGCTGACGCAGGTCCTTGTTGGTCGCGGCGATGATGCGCACATCCGCCTTGATCGGGGTGCGGCCGCCGACGGTCGTGTATTCGCCCTGCTGCAGCACCCGCAACAGCCGCGTCTGCGCCTCCATCGGCATGTCGCCGATCTCGTCGAGAAAGAGCGTGCCGCCTTCGGCTTGCTCAAAGCGTCCGGCGCTGCGGGTGTTGGCGCCGGTGAAGGCGCCCTTCTCGTGACCGAAAAGTTCCGATTCGATGAGATCGCGCGGGATCGCGGCCATGTTGATGGCGACGAACGGTCCGGTGCGCCGCTTGCCGTAGTCGTGCAGCGCGCGCGCCACCAACTCCTTGCCGGTGCCGGATTCGCCCGAGATCATCACAGTCAGATCCGTCTGCATCAGTCGCGCCAGCACGCGATAGATTTCCTGCATCGCCGGCGAGCGGCCGACCAGGGGAATCGACTCGAAATCCTCGGCCTTGACTGGCTGCCGCGTTCGTTCCTTCGGTTCCGACAAGGCGCGCCCGACGATGGAGATCAGCTCCTTAAGATCGAACGGCTTCGGCAGGTATTCGTAGGCACCGCGCTCGGAGGCGCGGATCGCCGTCATGAAAGTATTCTGAGCGCTCATGATGATGATCGGCAGCTCCGGCCGCGCTTTCTTGATACGCGGCAGCAGGTCGAATGCGCTTTCGTCCGGCAGTACGACGTCGCTGATGATAAGATCGCCGTCGCCCTGGCTGATCCAGCGCCAGAGCGTGGCGGCATTGCCGGTGGTGCGCACGTCGTATCCGGCCCGCGACAGCGCCTGGTTGAGGACGGTGCGGATCGCCGCATCGTCATCGGCAACGAGAATGCTTCCCGCCGGCATCAATGGGCCCCCTGCGGCTGATCGGCGTTCGCCACGGCGCCCGCGCCCGCGTAGATCGGCATGAGCACGCGAAAGACGGTGCGCCGCGGCTGCGACTCGCATTCGATGATGCCGCCGTGGTCGCCGACGATCTTGGCCACCAACGCCAGGCCGAGACCCGATCCGGTCGGCTTGGTAGTGACGAATGGATCGAACAGATGCGGCATCAGTTCGTCGGGCACGCCGGGCCCGTTGTCCTTGACGCAGAATTCGAGCGGCAACGAGATGCGCGCCTTGGCTCCGGGCAGCGACAAACGTACCCCGGGGCGAAATGCGGTGGTGAGCGCGATTTCGCCGCCGGCGCTCTCGCCGATGGACTCCGCCGCGTTCTTGATGAGATTGAGAAACACCTGGACCAGCTGATCGCGGTTGGCGAGCACCGGCGGCAGCGACGGATCATAGTCCTCGACGAATTTAATGTGGCGGGCGAAGCCCGACTGCGCCAGCCGTTTCACGTGCTCGAGCACGAGGTGGATATTGATCGGTTCGCGCTCGACGGGACGCTCGTCGGCGAAGACCTCCATGCGATCGACCAGTTTCACGATCCGATCGGCTTCATCGCAGATCAGGCGGGTAAGCGCGCGGTCGTCGTCCTCGACCGATTGCTCCAGCAATTGCGCCGCGCCGCGGATGCCGGACAGCGGATTCTTGATTTCATGCGCGAGCATAGCGGCGAGCGCGATCACCGAACGCGCGGCGCCGCGATGGGTGAGCTGACGGTCCATCTTGTCGGCGATGGTGCGCTCCTGCAGCATCACCACCACATAATCCGGCCGCTCCGGCAGCGGCGCGACATGGAGATCGACCACGCGGTCGCCCGGATTGCGCGGGGTACCGAGATCGACCTTGTACTCATTGACCGCGGCGCCGCGGGCGCGCACCTGTTCGACCAGGGTGAGCAAGGGGCTGCCGAAGGGCACCAGATCGCGCAGCAGGTGGCGGCGCAGCAGCGGCAGTGAAACCTCGAAGAACGCTTCCGCCGCCGCGTTGGCGTCGACCACCTTGCCGTCGGACGATACGACGATCACGGGATGGGGCAGCGCATTGAGCACCGCATCGGCGGCGGTTTCCCTCAGCCATGTCTCGGCAGGCCTCATGCGCCATTCCTCGCCGGCCGCGGCCTTGGAGTTCGGACCGCCGGCGCGGCATGATCAGCCCGCAGCAGGATTGATCGAAAAAGGGTCGAGGTGGGGATCATCATTTGCACACGAAATAGGCGCCGCTCGATCTCTGCATAGAGTTTAGCCAAATTCGCGCTTGGCGCAAGTGCTGCACTGCAATAGAACAATTCCGTTAGGTTGGGCGCTTCGTGCCTGTGGACAGGAGCGCCGCGGAGACAAAGGCAGGACAATTTGGCCGCCGGTCGCACGTTTGCGGAACTTGCGCTAAAGCGAGTGCTGGATCGAAGCGGAGCCTGGTCATGACGGGCAGGGTTGCAGCCGTCATCGTAGCGGCCGGGCGAGGCCAGCGCGCGGGCGGCGGGCTGCCCAAACAATACCGGCACGTTGCCGGCGAGCCGGTGATCCGCCCTACCCTTGCCGCCTTTCTTGCCCACCCGCAGATCGACGCCGTGCAACCGGTCATCCATGCGGATGATGAAGCGCTCTATCGCGCCGCGACCGCCGGGATGGATCTGCTGCCACCAGTCGAAGGCGGCGCCACCCGGCAGGTGTCGGTGCGCGCCGGGCTCGAAGCGCTCTGCACCATGGCGCCCAACCTCGTCCTCATTCACGACGCAGCGCGGCCGTTCTTGACCGGGGCACTGATCTCGCGCGCGATCGCTGCCGGGACGGAACATGGCGCCGCCGTGCCGGCCATCGCCATCGCCGATACGGTCAAGAAAATAGACGAACAGGCGGTGGTAATCGAAACGCTCGACCGCGGCCGTCTGCGCATGGTGCAGACGCCGCAGGCCTTCGGCTTCAGCCTCATTATCGACGCGCACCGGCGCGCCGCCGGCGCCGGCCTCGTGGATTTCTCCGACGACGCCGCGCTCGCCGAATGGGCCGGCCATCGCGTCACCGTATTCGAAGGCGAGACCGGCAACGCCAAACTGACAACGGATGCCGACTTTACCGGGGCCGAAGCCCTGCGCTTGGCCGCACTTTCCGACGTGCGCACGGGAAACGGTTTCGACGTCCACGCTTTCGCCGACGGCGATCACGTCATGCTCGGGGGCATCCGCGTTCCGCATCGGCGCGGGCTCAGCGGACATTCCGACGCCGACGTGGCGTTGCATGCGCTCGTCGACGCCATTCTGGGGGCGCTGGCGGATGGCGACATCGGCGCGCACTTTCCGCCGGGCGATCCGCAATGGCGCGGCGCCGCATCCGACCGCTTTCTCGCCTTCGCCTGCGAACGCGTCCGCTCGCGTTCCGGCGTGATCGCGCATCTCGACGTGACCATCGTGTGCGAGGAGCCGCGGGTCGCTCCGCATCGCGATGCCATGCGCGCGCGCATCGCGGCGATTGCCGGCATTCCCGTCACCCGCGTCGCGGTCAAGGCGACGACGAGTGAAAAGCTCGGCTTCACCGGCCGCGGCGAAGGCATCATGGCGCTGGCCACCGCGACAGTGCGGCTGCCGTGGAGCGCAACGTGATCGAAGCCGAACTGCGCGCCGCGGCCAAGCGCGCGCTCGATCTATGCCGCCGGCATGGCCTGCGCGTCGCCACGGCGGAGTCGTGCACCGGCGGGCTCGTCGCCGCGACGCTGACCGAGATCGCCGGCTCCTCGGACGTGCTCGATTGCGGCTTCGTCACCTATTCGAACGCGGCGAAGGAGGCGATGCTCGGCGTGCGGGCCGCGACGCTCAAGCGCTACGGCGCCGTGAGCGCCGAGACCGCCGCAGCCATGGCCGCCGGCGCGCTCAGCCATTCGCAGGCGGATCTGGCAGTGGCGATCACCGGCATCGCCGGTCCAGCCGGCGGCTCGAAGCAAAAACCCGTCGGCCTCGTTTACTTCGCCGCCGCCAGCCGCGACGGGCGGCGGCTCGCGCGCAGCCGCCGTTACGGCAGCGTCGGTCGCCGCCACGTGCGCGAGCGTTCGGTCGCTCAAGCGCTCGAGCTCTTGATGACTCTGGCGCAGTCGGCAGGCAATTGAGCCGGACCTGCGATCATTGCGATCCGCTCGCGTTTCATGGCGCAAATGGATGGGAAAGATTTGCAGCACGATTCGGAAAACTGGATGGGCGATTTTCCGAATAGATCATGCTCCGCTCGAGAAAACTGGAGCACAATCCATTCAACCCGCAGCGAAATGCACCTAGAAGCTTGAACCTAGAAGCTTGAACCTAGAAGCTTGACTTCCCGGCCTTGTTGAATTGCACGCCCATCTCCGATGCCGATCGCCATGCCACGCGGCAGATGCGCCGCACCCGACCGCAGACTGAAAGCAGAAGCGTGAATCTGTCGGGAAGCACTTCCGGCGCGCATATCAGCGGCCGCAGCCGCGCACCGCCTTCGGAAATATCCAGCACTTCACAAGCGGTCGAAGCCGAGCCGTCGCCCATATCGAGCGCCCCTAACCGGTCAAAGGCCTTGCGGTCGAAACGACGGTTTTTGCGAGATGGCATCAGGACAGCTCGCGCAACGGGCTTTTTTTGGACGATACCGCGCCAGTGCTTAACGAGAGATAACTGGGGGCCAGGCGCCTCGTTAACCAATACGTCCGCGCGCCTCATTCGTCCGCGAAAGCGTTTCTTTATCGTTCTGTTCCATGATCCAGGGCCGCTTGGTCAATGATGCTGGGCCCGCCATGACGACGACGACATCGCTGATCGATGAACTGGAACGGGCGCTGGCCAATGGCACCGACGCGCACCGCGCCGAAATCTTGTCGCGCGTCACCGATCTGTTTTTCGCCGGCGCGTCCCGTTACTCGGCTGATCAAGTCAATCTTTTCGAAGAGGTCATCGCCAAGCTTGCCGCGGCGATCGAGCCGATGGCCCGCGCCAAGCTTGCCGAGCGCCTGGCACCGGCGCGCAATGCGCCGCCCGGCGTGGTACGCATGCTCGCCTTCGACGACAACATCGAGGTGGCACGTCCGGTGTTGCGCGCGTCCGAATGCCTCAACGATTCGGATCTTGTGGACAACGCCAACAGCAAGAGCCAGCAGCACCTCGTGGCAATCTCGGAGCGCAAGAACCTCAGCGAAGCGGTGACCGATGCGCTGGTGACGCGCGGCGATCAGCAGGTGGCCTATTCGGTTTCCCAGAACCCATCAGCGCGCATTTCCTATGCCGGCTTCCGCACGCTGCTGAAGCGGGCGATCGGCGACGACAAACTGGCCATGCTGGTCGGGGCGCGCGGTGACCTGCCGCGGCAGCATTTCCTGCGGCTGATCGATCAGGCCTCGGCCACCGTGCGTGCCAGACTGATGGCGGAAAATCTCGGGGACAGTTCGACCGTCGAGGGCGTGGTGCGCGAAATCTCCACCGGCCTGCGCACCGATGCGCGGAAGGTGTCGGCCCATTACGCTGCGGCGCGCGCTTCGGTCGAAGCCCTGCATCGCGCCGGCAAGCTGACCGAAGCCGAGGTGCGGCGGTTCGCAAACGAGCGGCAGCTTGCCGAGACCGCCGCGGCTCTGACGCTGCTTTGCGGCGTGGAGAACGACATCGTGGAGCGCGCGTTGCTCGCCTCGGGGTCCGACATCCTTGTCATTCTGGCAAAGCTGGCGGGCTTTTCCTGGGAGACGGCAAAGGCGATCATGATGCTCAAGGCAGCTGACGGATCCGAACAAAACTTCGAGCAGGCAAAGGCGAGCTTCGAGCGGCTCCAATCCGGGACCGCGCGGCACGTGCTTGGCTTCTATTACTCGCGGTTGACCGCCGCCGAATAAGACCGCAAATCTGAGATCCGGCGTACGCGCCTAGGCCGCGGCAAGCCGGCCAACGCCAACGGCAACCGCTCCTGCTTTCGGATTCGCTTCATCCTCGTCCACCGCCGTCAGCGGCTCGAGCGCTTCGACAAGCTTGATAAACGCCGAGCCGGGCAGCGGCGGGGCGAACAGATATCCTTGCGCGGCGCTGATTCCGTGCTCGCGCAAATACTCCACCTGGTCGGCCCGCTCGATGCCTTCGGCCACGATTTGCATGCGCAGGTTGCGGGCCAAAGTGACGAGCGTCTCGACGATCGCTTGGGCGTGACGCTCGGTCTTGAGCGCTTCGACGAACAACCTGTCGATCTTGATGATATCCACGCCAAGCTTGAGGATATAGGAAAGCCCGTTGTGGCCGGTGCCGACGTCGTCGAGCGCGACGCGGCAGCCTAGCCCCTGCAGCGCGGCAATGACGCGGCGCGTCGCGCTCAGATTCTCGATTTCAAAGCGCTCGGTTATTTCCAGCACCAGCTGCGAGAGACGGATCTGAGAACCCTCGAAAATCGACCCGACGTCGTTGAGCACCACCGAGTCGGCAAAATGCCGCGGCGCGATGTTGAATGTAACATACATTTGCGGTCGCGCGCCGATGACCGCGCCGATCTCCAGACAAACTTGCCGCATCAGCGAGCGGGTGAGTTCGAGGATGAAGCCGCTCGTTTCGACGAGCGGAATGAACGTACCAGGAGTAACGATTGTGCCGTCTGGCTTACGCCAACGGACCAGCACTTCCGCTCCGAGCATTTTCCCGGTCTTGATGTCGATGACCGGCTGGTAATAGGGGATGAATTCATCGGCGATGAGCGCTGCTTCGATTTCAGCAACCGGGTTGTGGCGTTGTCGCCAGGGGATGAAAATCGCGCCGATCAGGATCGTAAGCGCGAACATGCCGGAGACGACAATGCCGATCCTGCGCAAATCGTCGTAGCTGGCGATGGTGCCGCGCCGTTGCATCGTCACCGTCGCAACGGCCCCGTAGCGCTCCGAACGCGCTTGCGCCGAAATGTAATCCTTCTGCGCCACGCTTCCGGTTTCATCTGCCGATGTTCCCACCAAGGTGCCGTCGGCAAGGGCGAGGCGCACGTAACCAGGCAGCGGGCCTCCATTCGGCGCGATGCGCGGCAGCAAAAGATCGACGGGGACCAATGCCGCCAGTGCCGGCTTGTGCTGTGGCGACACGCGGCGAACGCGAAGCAAGCGGTCATCGCGTCCGCCGAGGTGGACGACGTCGAGCATGACGTCGCGGTTGGAGGTGGCGGTGGCGGCGAGAATCTCTCGCGGCGTCGAGGAAGAGCCGGCGTCGGTGCACAAGGTCTGGCCGCCGGGGCTGACTAGGCTGAGCTCCTTGATCGGTCCGGAGGCGAAGGCGGTTTGGCGCAAGGTATCAATATTGGCGGGCGTGCACGAATCGAGACCATGGTTGGCGAGATCGTCGAGGCTCGCCACCACCTGATCGATCGTCAGATCGATGAAGCCGATGGACCAATTGGCGGCGACGGAAACCTCGGTCGCGCCCTGCCCCTGCAACCAGGACATGAACCAATAGACCGGGGTGGCCGCGATCACGATTCCCAGGGCGGCACCGACGAGTTTATTTCTTCTGAGTGTGCGCAAACCTACTACCCCAGGGGCGCACACCATTGACATTGTTAGCGTAAAGGCTGCCTTAAATACGCCTGAGCTTGGCGGCGTCGGACGCCGATCGCGCGCCTATGGTTATGCAATTCTAAATATTTGATGGCGCCCTGCCATAGATGGCATCGGCGCGCCGTTCGAACGCGACGACAAAGCGGCGGAAGGCGGCGTCGAAGACGCTGCCCATCAGCGCGCCAAGCGCACGGCTGCGGAACTCGTAGGCGAGGAAAAAATCGACCTCGCAGACACGATCCGCCACCGGCCGGAAACTCCAGCGGTTGTTGAGACTGCGAAAGGGGCCTTCCAGGTATTCGACCAGAATCTCCAGATTGGGCCGGTCGAGGGTCACGCGGCTGGTGAAGGTTTCACGAACAAACTTATAGGCAACGGTCATGTCGGCGATGATGACATCCTTGCCGTCATGCTCTGTCCGCTTGCGCACGGTGAGCGTCCGGCACAACGGCACGAATTCCGGGTAATGCTCGACGTCGGCGACGAGGTCGAACATCTCGGCGGCGGCGTGGGGCACGCGCCTCGTGGCGGATATTTGCCGCATCGGTCAACGCGCCGCGCGCGCCGCCTTGAGCCGGGCAAAATCGTCGCCCGCGTGGTGCGACGATCGGGTCAGCGGGCTTGCCGAGACCATCGAGAATCCCTTGGCATAGGCGATCGTCGTCAACGCCTGGAATTCGTCCGGCGGCACGAAGCGCACGACCGGGTGATGCTTGCGCGAGGGCTGCAGGTATTGGCCGATGGTGAGGAAATCGACGTCGGCGGCGCGCAAATCGTCCATCACCTGCAGCACTTCGTTGCGCTCTTCGCCGAGCCCAACCATGATGCCTGATTTGGTGAAAATCAGCGGATCGAGCTCCTTGACGCGCTGCAACAGCCGGATCGAGGCGAAGTAGCGCGCGCCCGGCCGCACCGTGCGGTATTTCGACGGAACGGTCTCGAGATTGTGGTTGAACACGTCGGGCCGCGCCGCAACCACGGTGTCGGCGGCGCCCGCCTTGCGCAAAAAGTCCGGTGTCAGCACCTCGATCGTGGTTTGCAGGCAGCGCGCGCGAATCGCGCGAATGACCGCGGCGAAATGCCCGGCGCCGCCGTCGTCGAGATCGTCGCGGTCCACCGAGGTGACGACGACATGCGCCAGTCCGAGCCTGGCGGTCGCTTCGGCGACGTGCGCGGGCTCGGCGGGGTCGAGTGCGCCGGGCAGTCCGGTCTTGACGTTGCAGAAGGCGCAGGCGCGCGTGCAGGTGTCGCCCATGATCATGAAGGTCGCGTGTTTCTTCTCCCAGCACTCGCCGATGTTGGGGCAGCCGGCCTCCTCGCACACGGTGTGCAGGCCGTTTTCGCGCATGATCCTGCGTGTCTCGGCGTAGCCCGGCGACACCGGCGCCTTGACGCGGATCCAGTTCGGCTTGCGCAACACCGGCTGGTCGGGCCGATGCGCCTTTTCCGGATGGCGCGGCCGCGTTGCGGCATCGACGGCGTCGATCACGACCGTCATGGAAGCTCCAAATCTGCTAGCCGTTACTTACGAGTCGGCGGGCCGCTCCGCAAGGCGGCTGCGCAAGCCCCGATTAGATGTTCAATACCCGGCCATAGGCGTCGAGCACCGCTTCCTTCATCATTTCCGAGAGGGTGGGATGCGGGAACACGGTGTGCATGAGCTCTTCTTCCGTGGTCTCTAGATTCATCGCGACGACATAACCCTGGATCAACTCGGTGACTTCGGCGCCGACCATATGCGCACCGAGGAGCTGCCCGGTGCTCTTGTCGAAAATCACCTTGACCAGGCCTTGATCCTCGCCAAGCGCGATCGCCTTGCCGTTGCCGACGAACGGAAAACGGCCGACGCGGATGTCGCGTTTCTGCTCCTTCGCGGCCTGTTCGGTGAGGCCGACCGAAGCGATCTGCGGCGAGCAATAGGTGCAGCCGGGAATGAGCCGCTTGTCGATCGGATGTGGGTCGAGGCCCTTGATCGCCTCGACGCAGATGATGCCCTCGTGCTCGGCTTTGTGGGCAAGCAGCGGCGGCCCGGCGACATCGCCGATGGCATAGATGCCCGGCACGTTGGTCCTGCCCACGCCGTCGATGACAACCGCACCACGCTCGGTCTTCACCCCGAGTTTTTCCAGGCCGATATTCTCGATGTTGCCGACCACGCCCACTGCGGAGATGACTCGCTCGACGGCAAGCGTCCGCGTCGTGCCCGTGCCGTCGTCGATGGTCGCGGTGACGCCGTCGCTCTGCTTCTCAAGCTTCGTTACTTTGGCGCCGGTGTAGATTTTGATGCCCTGCTTCTCAAAGCTCTTGCGCGCGAAGGCGGCGATCTCGGCATCCTCCGCCGGCAGGATCTGCGGCAGGATTTCGACTACGGTCACCTCGGCGCCGAGCGTGCGATAGAACGAGGCGAATTCGATGCCGATCGCGCCGGAGCCGACAACGAGCAGCGACTTCGGAATGCGCTCCGGCACCATCGCTTCGAAATAGGTCCAGACGAGCTTTTTGTCCGGCTCCAGGCCGGGCAGTACGCGCGGCCGTGCGCCGGTGGCGATGATGATGTGCTTGGCCTCATAATTGCCGGGACCGAGCGCGCCCTTCGCCGCTTCGCTCTTGCCAGCCTTCACAGTGATCTTGCCGGCCGCCGTGATCGCCGCCTCGCCCCAGATGACGGAAACCTTGTTCTTCTTCATGAGGAAGCCGACGCCATCATTGAGCCTTTTCGAGACGACGCGCGAGCGCTTCACCACGGCGGCGGGGTCGTATGTGACGTTCTCCGCCGCGAGCCCGTAATCCTTGGCGTGCTGCAGGTAGTGAAAAATCTCCGCCGAGCGCAGCAGCGCCTTGGTCGGAATGCAACCCCAGTTGAGGCAGATGCCGCCCAAGAATTCGCGCTCGACGATCGCGGTCTTGAAGCCGAGCTGCGCCGCGCGGATCGCGGTGACATAGCCGCCCGGCCCGGAGCCGATGATCACGATGTCGAAAGAGGCGTCAGGCATGGCAAACCTCACTCTCCGACCACCTCCCGCCCCATGGGCGGGCTGCTCATGTATGCCCTACTCGGGGATCGCACGGAACATTCCGTCGTCGCCGAGACGTTCGAGAGTGCCAAAACGGATATCGAAAAAGCAACCGTGGAGCCGCAGATCGCCCTTCGCGACCGCTGCCTCGATCCACGGAAACGTCAGGAGATTCGAAAGCGACAGGCGCACTGATTCATGCTCACAGACCCTTTCTTGCTCGTCCGGCGGCGCCTGCAGGGCGCGCTGCCGTGCCGGCTCGGCAAGGCGGACCCAGGGGCCGACGAAATCGGATGCTTCCGCGGGCGCGCCGTGGAGCAACGCGCGGATGCCACCGCACATGGCGTGGCCCATGACCACGACCTCGGGTACCCGTAGCGACCGCACTGCGAATTCGATCGCCGAACTGACGCCATGCGGCCGGCCGTCGGGACCGTAGGGCGGCACGAGATTGGCGACGTTGCGGATGACGAACAGTTCCCCGGGCGCAGCGTCGAACACTATCTGCGGATCGCTGCGGCTGTCCGAGCAGGCGATGACCAGCGCGCGCGGCCGCTGCCCGCGCCGCGCCAAATCCTCGAAACGGTTTCGCTCGGCGCGCCAGGTGCCGGCGCGAAAGCGGCGATAGCCTTCGATCAACTTATCCATGAGAACGCCGGCCAGCGACGCGAGAGCGAATGAGATGACCGCTCACACCAACATCATGACTGGATTCTCGATCAGCGCCTTGAACGCGCCGAGGAGTTGCGCGCCGAGCGCCCCGTCGACGGCGCGGTGGTCGGTCGCGAGACCGACCGTCATCATCTGCGCGGCTTCGATCTTGCCGCCGCGCGCAACCGCCCGCTCCTCGCCGGCGCCGACCGACAGAATGGTCGCATGCGGCGGATTGATCACGGCATAAAACTCCCTGATGCCGTACATGCCGAGATTCGACACCGCCGTCGTACCGCCCTGATACTCTTCGGGCTTGAGCTTGCGCGCGCCGGCGCGGGCGGCAAAATCCTTCATCTCGTTGGAGATCAGCGACAGCGATTTTACGTCCGCCTGGCGCACGATCGGCGTGATCAGGCCGCCGTGGATGGCGACGGCGACGCCGACATCGGCGTGCTTGTGCTTGAGCATGCCGCCTTCGGTCCAGGTGACATTGGCGTCGGGCACGCGCATCAGGGCGAGCGCCAGCGCCTTGATAACGAAATCGTTGACTGAAAGCTTCCAGGCCGGCTTGCCATCCTTGTCCTTAGGCGCGGCAGCGTTGATCTGTTCGCGCGCGGCGAAGAGCTTGTCGATGTTGCACTCGATCGTCAGGTAGAAATGCGGGATGGTGAGCTTGGCCTGAACGAGCCGCTGCGCAATGATTCTTCGCACATTGTCGTGCGGCACAACCTCATAGGAACCGGGCGCAAACAGCGCGCGGATTTTCTCGTCCGACGGCGCCTGCACCGCAATCGGCGTGGCGGCGGCGGCAGCAGCCGGCGCAATCGCGGGCCCCCTCAGTCCCTTGCCTTCTCTCGCCGCTGCCACGTCGCGGGCAATGACGCGGCCATGCGGACCCGAGCCCTGGATGCGTTGAAGGTCGATACCGGCTTCTTTCGCTAATCTGCGAGCGAGTGGCGAAGAAAAGATGCGACCTGTGCCGTGACCGTCGGTCCGACCTCCTTCACCCGCCGCCTTCGGCGGCGACCTCTCCTCAATGGGGAGAGGTGAAGGTCGCGGCGACGCGAATGCTTTCGCTGGAGCCGATTGCGGTGCAGCCGCTTGCCGAGATGCCCCCTCTCCCCTTGCGGGAGAGGGTTGCGGTGAGGGGGCAGCAGCTGGTGCCTTCGCAGCCGGGGCAGTTTTCGCGCCGGCCGCCGCCGCGGCGACTTTTACGTCCTCGCCCTCTTGCGCCAACACCGCGATGAGCTGATTGACCGGCACGTCGTTGGTGCCTTCCGGCACGACGATCTTCGCCAGGACGCCGTCGTCGACCGCTTCGTATTCCATGGTCGCCTTGTCGGTCTCGATCTCGGCGATGACATCGCCGGTCTTGACCGCCTCGCCCTCCTTCTTCAGCCATTTGGCGAGGTTGCCCTTCTCCATTGTGGGCGACAGCGCCGGCATGAGAATGTTGATAGGCATGGCGGGCTCGGTGAAGGGATCAACTCAGCGATAGCAGACTGCCTTCGCCGCCTCGACCACCTCGGCGACCGAAGGCAGCGCGAGCTTTTCCAGGTTCGCGGCGTAGGGCATCGGCACGTCCTCGCCAGTTACGCGCATCACCGGCGCGTCGAGATAGTCGAACGCTTCCTCCATCGTGCGGGCAGCGATCTCGGCGCCGACGCCGGATTGCCTCCAACCCTCCTCGATGGTGACCAGACGCCCGGTCCTCTTCACCGACTCGATGATTGTCTTGCAGTCCATCGGCTTGAGCGTGCGCAAATCGATCACCTCTGCCGAAATATTCTCCTTGGCGAGCTCGTCCGCCGCCTTGAGTGCGTAGGTCATGCCCATCGACCAGGCGACGAGCGTCACGTCATTGCCGGCGCGCGCGATCCGCGCGCGGCCGATCGGCAACACATAGTCGTCGAGCCTCGGCACCGGCGAAGACGCGCCGTAGAGCATTTCGTTCTCGAGGAAGATCACCGGATTGGGATCGCGGATCGCCGCCTTGAGCAGGCCCTTGGCATCGGCGGCGTTCGAGGGTGCAATGACCTTGAGGCCCGGAATATGCGAATACCAGGAGGAGTAATCCTGGCTGTGCTGGGCGGCGACCCGGGAGGCGGGTCCGTTCGGTCCGCGAAAGACGATGGCGATATCGACCTGTCCGCCGGACATGTAGCGCGTCTTCGCCGCCGAGTTGATGAGATGGTCCATGGCCTGCATGGCGAAATTGAAAGTCATGAACTCGACAATCGGCTTCAAGCCGGCGAACGCCGCGCCGACGCCGAGACCGGCGAAGGCGTGTTCGGTGATCGGCGTGTCGATGACGCGCCGCGCCCCGAACTCCTGCAGCAATCCCTGCGTGACCTTATAGGCGCCCTGATATTCGGCGACTTCCTCGCCGATCACGAACACGTCGGCGTCGCGGCGCATTTCCTCGGCCATGGCGTCGCGCAACGCCTCACGCATCGTCATGGTGACCATCGCGGCGCCTTCGGGGACCTCAGGCTCGGTCATCGCCTGAGCCGTCGGGATCGCAGTCCCCATTTTCGCCGGCGCCGGCGCTTCGGCCTGCTTAGGCGGTTCCTCCTTTTCGGCGGGAGGTGCGGACTCCGCAGCCTTCTGCTGCCGCGCCGGTCGGCTGGCCTCCGCGCTCGCCGGTGCGGGCTTGGCCGCGGCGAGCGCCGCCTTGTCCTCGCCCGCGGCGAGGATCATCGCGATCGGCGTATTGACCGCGACGTCCTGCGTGCCTTCCGGCACCAAAATCTTGCCGAGGGTGCCGTCGTCGATGGCTTCGACTTCCATCGTCGCCTTGTCGGTCTCGATCTCGGCGATCACGTCGCCGGTCTTGACCGCCTCACCCTCTTTCTTTAGCCACTTGGCGAGATTGCCCTTCTCCATCGTCGGCGAAAGCGCGGGCATGAGGACTTCAATCGGCATGGCGGTCTGCTCGTCAATCGCGTCGGCGCGGACGCGCAAAAATGAACGCTCTCACCGATAAACATCCGTATAGAGTTCAGCGGCATCCGGCTCGGGATCGTTGGTGGCGAACTCCGACGCCTCGTTGACCACCGCGCGCACCGAAGCGTCGATTGCTTTCAGCTCATCTTCGCTGGCCCATTTCTTGGCGAGCAGGCGGGTGCGCACCTGTTCGATCGGATCGTGCTGGGTGCGCACTTTATCGACCTCTTCCTTGCTGCGGTATTTGGCCGGGTCGGACATCGAATGACCGCGATAGCGGTAGGTCATCATTTCCAGGATGGTCGGGCCGTTGCCGGCGCGGCACCAGGCGATCGCCTCATCGCCGGCGGCCTTCACCGCGCGCACGTCCATGCCGTCGACCTCCACCCCGGGAATATTGAAGGACAGGCCGCGCTTGGAGAGGTCGGTCTGTGCCGAGGCGCGCGTCAGCGCCGTGCCCATGGCATAGCGATTGTTCTCGATGATGTAGACCACCGGCAGCTTCCACAGCTCCGCCATGTTGAAGCTCTCGTAGACTTGGCCCTGGTTCGCTGCGCCGTCGCCGAAATAAGTGAGGCAGACGCTGTCGCTGCCCCGATATTTGTTGGCGAAGGCCAAGCCAGTGCCGATCGGAACCGGGGCGCCGACGATGCCGTGGCCCCCGTAGAAATTTTTCTCGCGGGAGAACATGTGCATCGAGCCGCCCTTGCCCTTGGAATAGCCGCCTCGCCGGCCGGTGAGTTCGGCCATCACGCCCTTCGGCTCCATGCCGCAGGCGAGCATGTGGCCGTGATCGCGATAGCCGGTGATCATCTGGTCGCCGTCGCGCTTGGCCATCTGCATGCCGACGACGACCGCTTCCTGGCCGATATAGAGGTGACAGAATCCTCCGATCAGCCCCATGCCGTACATCTGGCCGGCCTTTTCTTCGAAACGCCGGATCAGCAGCATCTGCCGCAGCGCTTGGAATTCCTGTTCCTTGGTGAAATCGGCGACCGGGCGGGCTGGCGCCGCTGTGTCACCCGCGCGCTGTTCTTCTGCGGCTGGTTTCGCCGGCTTGGTTTGGGCGACGGCCATCAGTGTCCTCGAGACATCGCGGGTTTCCTGCCATAGCCGAAATCGCCGGATCGCGGAAGCCGGCGGCAGGCCGGGGCTCAGTCGGGCGTCAACGCAATCTTCGCGCCGGATCCCCGGCAAGAAATTATCTTGGCAATGGACGCGACGGGTTCAAGGTCTGCCGGGGCCGCCGCGGCCTTCGGGCTCAAGCATCAATGTCAAATCGTCGGGATGCACGTAGTCGAGCAGCGCCCGGGCGCGTTCATCGAGCATATCGGGATCGAGGCTGTTGGACTTGAGCAGCGCGATCCGGCGCTCCCATCGGGCGCGCTCGATTTTTAGCTGGGAAAGCTCGGCGGAGAGCGCAGCGACCTGCTGGTCGATATCCTGCTTGGCCTTGAGGCCATGATTGCCGCTGAACGCGTTCACGCCGAAATAGCCGATCAGGAGAGCGGCCATGACATAGAGGCCAAGCGCGGTAAGGATCGAGCGCAGACGCTTGCGGGTGACCATGCCGCAACCATGCGAGGCCGCGGCTTAAGGCGGCATTAACGGCCGACGCGCGGTGCGCGCTACGGTAAGAAGTTGCGCATTTCGCTGAGGACAAAATTGCCCAACCGCTTGCTGCGGTTGCGCAGATAACGCAGCACGCCGGCATCGACGAAATAGGTCAGGAGTATGCTGTCGCGGCTCTTGACCTCCGGACCGACCGGATCCGCCGAATGCCAGGTGTCGCTGCCGACCGCAAAGGCGTAGCCGGTGTTGGGCGCGAATGTCATCTGTTTTCGCTTCGGCAGTGTGCCGTCAGGAAGCTTCTCGTGAAAGATCGTACCGATATGCGTGGTCGAACCGTCGCGCGGCAAGTAGAGCTGCACGGTGATGCCCTTCCAGCTCGTATCGGTGTGCGGCGTGATCAGATAGCCCGGAATGTCGCGCGTGAGCACGGGGATCGGGAACATGCCGACCTTCATGTAGCCCGGGCCGAAGCGGCGCCTGAGGCCCGGCGCCAGCCGGCGCTTGAACGCGTCCCGCACCGCCGGGGAGCAAAGCGCGCGGCCGACGACGTCCCACACCGTACGTTTCTCCGGCTTCAGGTGACGGATATATTCCGGAAACAGGTCGATCTTGACGCGGGTGTGGGTGCCGTCGGCGAGATCATGCCCCTTGCTGCGGCCGTGCATCGGCCGATAGTCCGCCGCCGCCGGCATATTGGCGAGCATGGCGGCGTAGACGTCGTCGGGAAACACGTGGTCGAGCACGAGATGATCGAATGGCGTCTCCCCGGCGGCCGCGCCTTCGACCGCACCGACCACAAAATCGCGCAGCCGCTCCACGGCGAGACGGCGGTTGCCCGCCTTCAAGTCAATCGACTGGTCCATCGCCAAAAAATCCCGGAGTTTTCCGCCGCGTCCCGTTGCGGTTGCATTGCTATAGCGCCAATCCGCCCGTCCGGCCAGAGCTTGCGCACCGAGATGGCTAAGCAAGCGCCTTGAAGGCCGCGCGGCCGCCGTAGCGCGCCTCGCTGCCAAGTTCCTCCTCGATGCGCAGGAGCTGGTTGTATTTGGCGGTGCGGTCGGAACGCGCGAGCGAACCAGTCTTGATCTGACCGCAATTGGTGGCGACCGCGAGGTCGGCGATGGTCGAATCCTCGGTCTCGCCGGAGCGATGCGACATCACCGCGGTATAGCCGGCCTTGTGCGCGGTCTCGACCGCCGCCAGCGTTTCCGACAGCGTGCCGATCTGGTTCACCTTGATCAGGATCGAGTTGCCGATGCCGTTTTTGATGCCTTCGGACAGCCGTGTCACGTTGGTCACGAAGATATCGTCGCCGACGAGCTGGCAGCGTGCGCCGATTTTTTCCGTCAGCATTTTCCAGCCGGTGAAATCGTCCTCGGCCATGCCGTCTTCGATCGACACGATCGGATAGCGCTGAGCAAGCGCGGCGAGATAATCGACCTGCTGCGCCACCGAGCGGCTCTTGCCTTCGCCCTGATAGCGGTAGGCGCCGTCGCGGAAGAATTCGCTTGCCGCCGGGTCGAGCGCCAGCATGACGTCTTCGCCGGCCCGGTATCCGGCCTTCTCGACGGCTGCGAGCACGAGATCGAGCGCAGCCTCGGCCGAAGGCAGATTAGGCGCGAAGCCGCCTTCGTCGCCGACATTGGTATTGTGGCCGGCGGCCTTGAGTGCGGCGCGCAGCGTGTGAAAAATCTCCGACCCCGCGCGCAACGCCTCGGCGAAGGAAGCAGCGCCCAAGGGCACGATCATGAATTCCTGGAAGTCGATCGGATTGTCGGCGTGCACGCCGCCATTGATGATGTTCATCATCGGCACCGGAAGGAGCCGCGCGGCGGTGCCGCCGACATAGCGGTAAAGCGGCTCCTTCTTGGCGGCGGCAGCGGCCTTGGCGACGGCGAGCGAGACGCCGAGGATGGCGTTGGCGCCGAGGCGGCCTTTGTTGGGCGTGCCGTCGAGCGCGATCATGGTCGCGTCGACCTTAGCCTGCGCCTCGGCGTCCATGCCGCTCAGGGCATCGAAGATTTCGCCATTGACGGCCTCGACCGCGTTGCGCACCCCCTTGCCGAGATAGCGCTTTTTATCGCCGTCGCGCAGTTCGACCGCCTCGTGCGTGCCGGTCGAGGCGCCCGAAGGCACGGCGGCGCGGCCGCGCGAGCCGTCGGCGAGGATGACATCGACCTCGACGGTCGGGTTGCCGCGGCTGTCGAGAATCTCCCGGCCGATGATGTCGACGATGGCGGTCATGCGCGCTCCCGGCTTGCTCGTGGCGAGGCCTTTTACCGGAACGGGGCGGGCTTTGTCATGTTGTCGCTCCGAAGGTATCCGTTCCGATCGATTGAGCTGTTCTGCCCTAGCACGGTTCATGCTATGCGCACGAACAAAGGACTGATGCGCGCCTATGCCGAAAAAGCCACCGCAACTCGGTCGCCCCGCGCCGATCCCGGCCGCGCCGGATCAAGCGGTGCTCGACCGCGTCCGCAATCCGCACCCGGACACGAATTACCTCGCCCGTTTCACCTTTCCCGAATTCACCGTGATGTGCCCGGTCACCGGTCAGCCTGATTTTGCCACTCTGGTGATCGATTACGCGCCGCGTGCCTGGCTGGTGGAATCGAAATCGCTGAAGCTCTATCTCAACAGCTTTCGCAATCACCGGGCCTTCCACGAGGCGTGCACTGTGGCGATCGGGAAGAAGCTCGCGGCGCTGTTGCGGCCGCGTTGGCTGCGCATCGGCGGCTATTTTCATCCGCGCGGCGGCATGCCGATCGACGTGTTTTGGCAGACGGGAAAACTTCCCGCGGGAATGTGGACGCCCGAACAGGGCGTCAGTGCCTATCGCGCGCGATAGCGTTATCCGTAGAGTATGTTTTCCGAGAAATCCGTCTGGCACGCCGGATCAGGTCCGCGGCACGGCTTTTCGGATCACGCTCTGATTGCCAGTGATCCGTTCAGCGTGGCGATGAGCGCCCTCACCTCCTGCGCCGGATCGGCCGCGCGCATGACGCTGCCCATCACTGCGATGCCTGCTGCGCCCGCGGCGATGATTTCGCCGACGAGCAGGGGGTTGACACCACCGATCGCCAGCACCGGCACGCGCGCGGCGCGTGCGATCTCGGCGAGTCCACTGCGGCCGATCTCGGGACCATAGCCGGGCTTGCTTACCGTCTCGAAGGCGGGACCGGCCAGCGCATAATCAGCGACAACGGGATCGACCGCCGCGGCTTCACTGACGGTGTGCAGCGACACGCCGAGAAGTTTTTCCCGGCCGATTAGCGCGCGGGCGGCGATCGGGTCGGCGCCCGCGGCGAGGTGCACGCCGTCGGCGCCGGCGCGGTTGGCGAGCGCAGCCTCGCCATGCAGCATCAGCTTGGCGCCGTGCGCGTGCGCCGCCTTCGCGAGCGCGCGCGCCAGCAGAACTTGCTCGTCGGCCGGCAAATCTTTCTCGCGCAGGCTAAGCCAGCGGCACCCGGCCTCCAGTGCCGCCGCGGCGATTGCCGCAAGCGGCCGTCGCGCTTGGCGCCGGTCGGTTACCAGAAGAAGTGGCGGCGCAGGTAGCTTCACGCGGGTTCCTTTCTGCGCGCTTGTTTGGCCCTCCCCTTTATGGAACATTGGTTGGGCGAGTTGAACGGGGGTAACCGTTTTCATGCTCACCAAATCAGCGGCAAGAATCCTGCTCGCTGGTGCCGTGACGCTGGCGTCATTGTCGCCCGGCGCTGGCGGCGAAGAAGCACCTGCATACGCCGCGAATGGCCGGCGCGTGCGGCAATCCGACCGGCCGCTGTATCGCTGCTTGCGATCAGCTTAAATGGTGCCAGATGTACGTTTGCACCGAGGGCCGCTCGACGCCGATCCCGTTCTGGCGCTGCTTCGAGCCGAGCGGGCTCTGCCTCGCGCCGCATTGCTAGAGTTTTCAGCGCGCTGCCGGCGCGTAGCTCATCACGGGGACTGCAGTCGCGGCGGTCGACGGCGCGATGTTGCGCGGCACGATGATGCGCGCGCCGGCGCCGAGCGTATCGTGCTCCGACATGCGGTTGATTTGCGCGAGCGCCCATACCGGCACGCGATAGGTCGCCGCCAGTTTCTGCAGCGTGTCGCCGGCTTGTCCCGTCACTACCATGCCGCTGTCCCACAGCTCGATCGCGGCATGGGCCGGTACAGTGTAATGGATCGGCACGGCCTCCGCCGCGCCAGTCGCCGGCGTGGCTGCGAGCTGGCCGATTTTGGCGACCAACTGTTCCTGGATGCGCCCCGCCTTCTCGATGTTGATGTGCTCGATCTCGCTGTGGTCGGTGAGGTCCACGCTGGCGTAGTGGCCGTGGAAGCCGCGGCCGCTCGCCACATCGCCGCCGCCCATGACGCTGCGCGACTGGTAGATGTTGATGTAGCGCTCGACATTGGGCGGCACGCGGTCGGCGATGCGGGTGGGATCGTAGGTGACGAGCAGGTTCACCGGGATATCCGCGGCGTCGAGGACTTCCGCGAAAGCCAGGGCGGCATCGCCTCCGGCCGAATGGCCGATGAGCGCGATCGGGACCGGGGCGCGGCGATAGTCGCGGATCGCCTCCTCGGCGACCGCGCGCCACACCAGGTAGCTGTCGACGCTCGCAGTGAGCCCGGCGCGATTGATGCGCTCGGCGAGGCCGTCCATGCCGCGCGAATAAAGGAGGCCGGCAACACCGCGGAACAGATAGGCGCGTCCGCGCGGCGCGAGCGTCGCCGTCTCGGCTCGCGGCGCCTGTTCAGCGACCGGTTCCGGCGGAATCGGCGCGAGTGCGTCGGCGCTTCTGGTCCATGCGACCGGCCTGACCGGGGCACTCAAGGAGCCGGTGGTGTCCGGCTCCACCGTGGACAACGCACTGCAGCCGGACAGGCTCGCCGCGATCAGGATCATTGCGATGCGCGTTGCTTGCACGAGGCGCTTCCGGCGTTGCGATCGGACAGACGACGCTTAACTAAGCAAGGCGAATCCCTCGCCTCGATCCGAGAAGACCGGTAAATCCTTAATTTCTCCCGAACAGCGCATCGGGTCTGGCGGGCGCCCAGGGTGAATACGCAAGCGGCCAGGCATTTTTGCGGCAAGGCAGCCTTGCGCCCGAACAGGATTCGAGACAATCGATGAACCGCCCTCCCCGCGTTTCCTTCGTCTCGCTCGGCTGCCCGAAGGCGCTGGTCGATTCCGAGCGCATCGTCACGCGGCTGCGCGCCGAGGGTTATGAGCTTGCGCGCCAGCACGTCGACGCTGACCTTGCCATCGTCAATACCTGCGGCTTTCTCGACAGTGCACAGCAGGAATCGCTTGCCGCCATCGGCGCGGCGCTCGCCGAGAACGGCAAAGTCGTCGTCACCGGCTGCATGGGAGCACAGCCGGAAAAGATCACGGCGGTTCATCCAAACCTGCTCGCCGTCACTGGTCCGCAGCAATATGAGAGCGTGCTCGCCGCGGTCCATCGCGCCGTTCCGCCGCCGCACGATCCTTATGGCGACCTCATTCCGCCCCACGGCATCAAGCTCACGCCGCGGCACTACGCTTATCTGAAGATTTCAGAAGGCTGTAATAACCGCTGCACCTTCTGCATCATCCCGCGGCTGCGCGGCAATTTGGCTTCGCGACCCGCGGCCGATGTCCTGCGCGAGGCCGAGCGCCTGGTTGCCGCGGGCGTCAAGGAGCTCCTCATCATCTCCCAGGATACCTCGGCCTATGGGGTCGATCTGAGATATGCCGCGAGCGTGTGGAAGGGGCGAGAGGTGCGAGCAAAATTCCTCGACCTTGTGTGCCAACTCGGTGAGTTCGGCGTCTGGGTCCGGCTGCACTACGTCTATCCCTACCCCCATGTGGATGATGTCATTACGCTGATGGCCGACGGCAAGGTGCTGCCCTATCTCGACGTACCATTTCAACACGCCAGTCCCGCGGTGCTCAGGCGCATGCGCCGCCCGGCGGCGCAGGAAAAGACCCTCTGCCGCATCAGATCATGGCGCGCGGCATGCCCGGATTTAATCATTCGCTCGACCTTCATCGTCGGCTTTCCCGGCGAGACCGAGGCAGATTTTGCTCTGCTGCTCGATTGGCTTAGCGAGGCCGAGCTCGATCGCGTCGGTTGCTTCCGCTACGAAGCTGTTGAAGGTGCTGTGGCTAATGACCTCGGCGCGCACGTGCCGGAGGCCGTCAAGCATGAGCGCTGGAGCCGGTTGATGCAGCACCAGCAGGCGATCTCCCACAAACGCCTCAAACGCAAGGTGGGCCGCAACGAGCCCGTGATCATCGATGAGGTCGAACCGCGCCACGGATCGAGCCAAGGGACCGCGAAGGGTCGCAGCAAGGGTGACGCGCCGCAGATCGACGGCACGGTTTTCGTCCGCAGCCACCGGCCGCTACGGGTCGGCGAGATCGCGACGGTGAAGATCGAACGTGCCGATGCCTACGATCTTTATGGTCGCACAGTGGGTTACTGAGCCTCGCGCCTGCTCTTCGCACCGCATCCGGTTGTTGGTTTTTGCTGGTATTGCCGGACATTAGGCGCTTTCATGCCGCGCAACGGGGGCCGAACCGTGAGCGCGATCTTCATTACCGCAACCGGGACCGACGTAGGAAAAACCTTCGTCACCGCTTCGCTGATCCGGCATTTGCGCCAGATGGGCCATCAAGTCGAGGCCCTGAAGCCGATCGTGAGCGGATATGACCCGGCACAAGCCGCCGCGAGCGATCCCGGTATCCTCCTGGCCGCGCTCGGCATCCCCTTCTCGCCGCAGGAGATCGATCGCATTTCGCCGTGGCGGTTTCGCGCCGCGCTGTCGCCCGACCTCGCGGCGCGGCGCGAGGGTCGCAGCATCAACGTCGACAGCGTCATCGCCTATTGTCAAAACGCAGTCGAGCAACGTCGCGACATCCTGCTGATCGAAGGCATCGGCGGCGTCATGGTGCCGCTTGACGAGCGTCGCACCATTCTCGACGTGATGATGGCGCTACAACTGCCGCTCATCCTGGTCACCGGCAGCTATCGCGGCACCATCAGCCATACGCTCACCGCGCTCGACTCGTTGTTTCGGCGTGAAATGAACGTTCTCGCGACCATTGTCAGCGAGACGCCGGGCAGCCCGGTGCCGCTCGACGACGCGGTCGCCGCCATTGCGCGCTTCACCGAGCCGGTCATCGGCCTGCCGCGGGTGCGGCGCCCGGAAAGCGATCCCGGCGCCGCGGCGGGTTTGGGTCGCATCTTCGATCCGCGCGGACGCGGCGGGCGGGGCGAGCGCCGGGAACCGTGAGCGGGTGCCGTCAGAGCATGATCCGGAAAGCGGAAACCCGGTTTTCCGAAAAGATAATGCTCTGCAAAAGAAAACTGGAGCGCAATCGCTTCGACCTAAAGCGATTGCGCTCTTGCACAGGCCGCTCAGGGGAAAAATTGCACCTGCAGCACGGTTTCGATCGTGCCTTCCAGGTTGAACAAAGCGTGCAGCAGGAAGGTCAGCAGCGTCGAGCCACTGCGCCGACGCATCCAGCCGAGGAACAGGCCGACGACGAAGATTTGCAGGACGCCCGCCCAGTCGTACTGGATATGCAGCGCCGCCCACAATGTCGAGATGGCGATGATCGCAGGCCACGCCGAGCGCTCCGAGCGGGCCCAGCCACGGAACAGAAATCCGCGGAACAAGATCTCCTCGCCTGCCGGCGCCGCGATCACGGCCGCGACCAGCATGGGCGCAAGCCAGCCGGCGGCGGCGGCGCTTGCGTAGGATTGCGATTGGAACGGTGTTACCAGCGCCCGGCCGCTGAGGAAGAGCAGCGCGTCGCAAGCGGCGATCAAGCCAACGAGCGAGATGACGGCGACACGCATGTCGCGCCATCGCGGCCATGCCAAGGCCAGATACTTGGCCTGATCGGCCCGCGCCACGCGCACCGCCAGCGCGATCATCGCAATCATGATCGGATTGGCTATCAACAGGAAAAGCGTCACCAGGACACCGTCAAACGGCGTGACCAGCAGCGAATTCAGATCGGTTACCCGCAGCCACACGAGCGCCGCGAGCGCGACGAACTGACTGACGAGAAATGCCAGCAGCGCCCAGCCGAACGTCGCCCAATAGCCCCAAATCTTCATCGCGGCTGACGATTGTTGCGCTTCGGCCTCGCTCACGGCAGCAAGATCGAACAGCCGGTTGTGGCACGGCTCTCGAGATCGCGGTGCGCTTTGGCGGCATCGCACAACGCGTATTTCTGGTTGATCGGTATCTTGACCGCGCCGCTGCCGATCACGGCAAATAGGTCGGCGGCGATGGCCAGCAGGTCCTCGCGCTTGGCGCCGTAGGTGTTGAGCGTCGGGCGCGTGGCGAACAACGAGCCCTTGAGCTGCAGCAGGTTGATATTGAAGGCCTCGATCTGTCCCGAGGACGCACCGAAGCTGACAAACATGCCGAGCGGACGGATGCAATCGAGCGAGGCGGGAAAGGTCGCCTTGCCGATGCTGTCGTAGACGACGTCGCACAACTTGCCGCCAGTGATCTCCTTGACGCGCGCAACAAAATCCTCGTCGCGATAGAGGATCGTGTGGTGACAACCGTTGGCCAGGGCGAGCGCGGCTTTGTCCTTCGAGCCTACCGTGCCGATGACATTGGCGCCGAGATGGTTCGCCCATTGGCAGACAATGAGGCCGACGCCGCCGGCGGCCGCGTGGATGAGCACGTTCATGCCCCTTTCGACCTTGAAGGTGCGGCGCAACAGGTATTCAGCGGTCATGCCCTTGAGCAGCATGGCGGCGGCTTGCTCGTAGCTGATATTGTCCGGCAGCTTTAACGCGCGGTCGGCCGGGACCAGGCGCTCGGCGGCGTAGCAGCCGGGACCGGTGACGTAGGCGACCCGGTCGCCGGGCTTGAATTCGCTGACGCCGGCTCCGATCCCGACAATCTCGCCGGCGGCTTCATTGCCGAGGACGAACGGCAGACCGGCCGGCGGCGGGTACAGGCCCATGCGGAAATACACGTCGATGAAATTCACGCCGCAGGCATATTGCTTGACCCTGATCTGTCCGGGTCCGGGCGCCGGCACGGCGATGTCTTCGTAGGTCAAAACCTCCGGACCGCCGAATTTGTGAACGCGCACCGCAGCTACCATTTTTTTCTCCCGTCAGGCGCCCGTGCTCACGAAGGGCCGCGCCTCTGCGCCGACGATCATAGGTAGTCGCGAAGGCGGGCGCATTGCAAATCCGCCTGTTCGACATTCGTCATAGTGATGAGCGTTGAATAGCGACGGTGGCGGTGCGGTCCGGGCGCGCTGGCTGCGAAGGCAAATTTACATAGTGACCCGGCAGTTTCCGGCCGCGAGGGTTCAGTCGATGCCGCGCACGAGGCCGACCGCCACGAAGTAGACGGCGATCGCGGCGAGCGCCGCGGCAGCCCAGCCGGGCGGATCGAGGTCTTGCGCAAGCGCGTACACAGCGAGCACTGCCCAAAGCGCCAAAATCGTCAGATTAAGCCGACGCCATCGCGGCACCCGCACCGGGTGCAGGAAATGGATCGGCGCGAAGGTCGCCGCGGCGAGGACGACAATCGCGTTCGCGCCGAGCCACGGCGCAGGCTTAAGCAGGAACAGGTAGAATGCCGCCACATTCCATAGGGCCGGAAAGCCGCGGAAGTAGCTGTCGGCGGTCTTCATGCGCCGGTCGGCGAAATAGAGCGCGCCGGTCACGGTGACGACGAGGCCAAGCGCGAGCGCGACGGATTGCGGTAGCAGCCCGCTGGCGACCATGGCGTAGGCGGGCACGAACACGTAGGTGGCAAAATCGACGACGAAGTCGAGCAATTCTCCCGACCAGCGCGGCAGTACCTCGGCGACGCGAAGCCGGCGCGCAAAGGTGCCGTCTACGCCATCGATCACGAGCGCGACGCCGAGCCACGCGAACATTTGCGCCCAAGCCGAGTGGATAGCCGCGACCAGCGCCAGCAGCGCGCAGCCGGCGCCGCAGGCGGTGAAGACATGGACGGAAAAAGCAGCAGCCGCGCGCGGCAACTTGGACTTGGCGGGTGCCTCGATCGGCTGCATTACCGCGATCCCCTGCTTGCCTTGCCCGGACGGTGGCAGCCTAGGCAGGGGGCGGGTCGTGCGCAATCTTTCTGTTGTTGCTAATGTTTCAGCCGATCGGAGGGCCACCTGGGCGCCAGGCAAAACTTCTCTGCTGAAGTGGCGGTCGTCGGCGGCGGGCCGGCCGGCCTCGTCAGTGCCATCGCGCTGAAGGCGGCCGGCGTGGACACGTTGCTTATCGCAATCCCGCCGAAAGACGACCACCGCACCACCGCCCTGCTCGCCGGCTCGGTCACCGCGCTGGCGACATTGGGTGCCTGGCAGGCCTGCGTTGCACATGCCGCGCCGCTCAAAGAGATCCGCATCATCGATGACACCAGGCGGCTCATCCGCGCGCCGGAGGTCGCCTTCAGCGCCGCGGAAATCGGACTCGACGCGTTCGGCTGCAATATCGAGAACCGTCATCTGCTGGCGGCGCTCTATGCCTACGCGGCGCAATTGAAGCTGCCGCGCATTGATGCCGCCGCGTCGGCGATTGCGAGCGATGCCGCAGGCGTCACCATCAAGCTCGCCGATGGCGAAGCGCGAGTCCAACTCGCGGTCGGCGCCGACGGGCGGCGCTCGCTTTGCCGCGTGGCGGCCGACATCGCCGCGGATCGCCGCAGCTATCCGCAGACCGCGCTCACGCTCAATCTCGCGCATGCGCGCCCACATCGTGACGCCTCAACAGAATTCCATACCGAAAGCGGGCCCTTCACGCTGGTCCCCCTGCCCGGGCGGCGCTCGAGCCTCGTTTGCGTGCTCGATCCGGCACGGGCCGCGGAGCTTTATGCAAAACCCGACGCCGAGCTATCGGCGGAGATCGAGCGCCGCGCGCATTCGCTCCTCGGCGCGCTTCGCGTCGAGCCGGGTCGCGGCATATTTCCACTCGCCGTGCAAACCGCGCGTTGCTTTGCGCGCGAGCGGATCGCGCTCGTCGGCGAGGCGGCGCATGTGGTGCCGCCGATCGGGGCGCAGGGACTCAATCTCGGTCTGCGCGATGCGGCAACCCTTGCCGAGTTCGTCGCCGACGCGCGCCGACAAGGCCTCGACCTTGGCTCCCCCGACCTGCTTGCACGCTATGACGCGAGGCGCCGCGTCGACGTGATGAGCCGCCGTATCGCCGTCGACGTCCTGAACCGCTCGTTGTTGACCGATTTCATTCCGGCGCAGGGCGCCCGCGGGCTCTTGCTCCATCTCGTCGACCGCGTCGGGCCGCTGCGCCGCGCCCTGATGCGCGAGGGCGTCATGCCTTCGGCCTCGCAACCGCGCCTGATGCGGGGGGAGATGGTATGAATAGCCGGCCTCTTTTCAGGCGCGAATGGCGTCAAAAACGGCTTGGCGAGGCCCCGTCCTTCATCCTACCGTTCGCCGCGCGTGGGGTGGTGAGATTCGTCGCATGAAGCTGCCGCGCAATTTTTTCAAGCCGCTGGCGATCGGGGCGCCGTCGCCGCTGCGCGAGCTGCCGATCAAGCTCGAGCGCATGATCCACTTCGTGCCGCCGCACCTCGAGAAGATGCGCGCCAGGGTGCCCGAATTGATCGCTCAGGTCGACGTCGTGCTCGGCAATCTCGAAGACGCCATCCCGGCCGACGCCAAGACCGCCGCGCGCGACGGCTTCATCGCCATGGCCAAGGCGAACGATTTCGGTCAGACCGGCTTGTGGACACGCGTCAACGCGCTCAATTCGCCTTGGGTGTTCGACGACATTTGCGAAATCGTAGCCGCCGTCGGCAACAAGCTCGACGTCATCATGCTGCCGAAGGTCGAAGGCGAATGGGACATCCACTATCTCGATCAGCTTCTAGCCCAGCTCGAAGCGAAGCACGCGGTGAGAAAGCCGATCCTCATTCATGCCATCCTCGAGACCGCCGAGGGCGTGAACAACGTCGCCGCGATCGCCGCCGCTTCGCCGCGCATGCACGGCATCAGTCTCGGTCCTGCCGATCTTGCCGCCTCTCGTGCCATGAAAACGACGCGGGTCGGCGGCGGACATCCCGAATACAAGGTGCTCGCCGACCCAGCTCCAGCAGCGGCCCCGGCGCCCCGCGCCGCCTATCAGCAGGACCTTTGGCATTACACGATGGCGAAAATGGTGGACGCCTGCGCCGCCGCCGGCATCAAGCCGTTCTACGGCCCGTTCGGCGATATCGCTGACAGCGCCGCCTGCGAGGTGCAGTTCCGCAACAGCTTCCTCATGGGCTGCGTCGGCGCCTGGACGCTACACCCCAGTCAGGTTCCGATCGCCAAGCGCGTATTTTCGCCCGACCCGACCGAAGTCGCCTTCGCGACGAAGATCATCGCCGCCATGCCCGACGGCAGCGGCACGGTCATGATCGACGGCAAGATGCAGGATGACGCCACCTGGAAGCAGGCCAAGGTGCTGGTCGATCTCGCTCGCCTCGTCGCCGTCAAGGACCCGGAAATGAGCGCGCGGTACGGACTGTGAAAGGCGCCACGAAATACGCTATGAAGCCGCTATGAACAAACATTCAGCGTCTTGTCAGCAGCCCGCCACAATCGGGTCCTTGCATCGCAGGCTGCCTGAGCGCCGGCCGTCATGAGCAAGGTCCGCAACGCCAAATTTCAGATCGGACAGGTGGTCCGGCACCGCCTCTTTCCGTTCCGCGGCGTCATCTTCGACATCGATCCGATCTTCAGCAACACTGAGGAATGGTACGAGTCGATCCCTGCGGAAATCCGGCCGCACAAAGATCAGCCTTTCTACCATCTGTTCGCCGAGAACGACGAGACCGAATACATCGCCTATGTGTCCGAGCAGAATCTCCTGCCCGACAATAGCGGCGAGCCGGTACGGCATCCGCAAGTCGCCGAAGTCTTCGTGCAGGACGGCAAGGGCGGCTATCGCCCGCGTCACGCGACGACGCACTGATCGCGGCAAGATCACGCAAAGACAGCCTTTCGGGCGCTTCGAGGGCCCGTCTCAGGATGAACGGATCCCGGGCTTACTGGCTTACTGCGTCTTGCCGTTTTGCGGTTGAGGTGCCGCGGATGACGTCGGCGCGCCCTTTTCGGCTTCCAACTTCTTGCGCGCCTCATCGGCCCGCCGTTGCAACTCCTCCTGCAGTTTGCGCTGCTGCGCCTCGAATTCCTTGGGATCGGTCGGCGGTCCGTCATAGGCCTTGGCGAAATCGGCGAGCGGCAGCGGCAGGCTGATCGGTTGGCCGGTCGAATTGATCCCCTGGACGACGAGTCCCTGCCCCTTCTTCATCTTGCCGACCATGTCCGCATTGGCCTCATAATCGGCCATGCAGCCATTGGTGAAGCAGATTACGTAGGGCGCCGTCAGCGGTTGGTTCTGGTCGATGATGACGCGGGTGCCGTGCACCAGCTGCATGCCCAGCGGCAACGTGACGCGTAAAATCTTGCGCTCCTGCCCCTCCGGTTCGATCAGGACCGCGGCAACCACCGGCATTCCCGATTCGATACGGGCGTCCTTGCCGGTGAAGCAGACTTGCTTGGCGTCCGGCGGCGGGGTCTGCCCGGGCTGCCCCTTAAGGCAGAATTTGGTCCAAGGCGAATAAATCAGCTGCACCTGCTGCTGTTGCTGCGGTTGCGCCGGCTGTTGTTGCTGGGCGGCGGCCGGAGGAGCTGCCTCCGCGGGTGGGGCAGCCGGTTTGGCGGGTTTCTTCGCCGCCGGCTTGGGTTTGGCTGCCGGCGCTTGATCGCTTTGTTGCGCGAAAGCCGGCGAGCCGACCACGACTGTGAGGGCGAGCGCGAGCGAAAGCACGGAACTTTGGGCGAGGGTCTTGGCGAAAGTTCTGACGATGGCGGCAAGCGTCCGGCTGACCGGACTGGCCGGCGCCGGCGTGGTACTATAGGTCATGAGTACAGTCCCTTGTTAGTGCTGCCGCGCGCAAATCGACCCTATCGACCTGCGGAACGATGTTCGATATCGGGCAGACCCGACATCCGTTGCCGCGCCACGCCATGCGGGCGCCCCCCTCCATCCCCGGTCATTCGACGCAGATTACGGCAACACCGTGACACCATCATGCGCCTGCAAGATACGGTCAGATGAGCCGGGAGAGGGCCGTCAGATAGCCCAGTTCGGTCGCGAGATAGAGCGTCGGTTGCGCGGAGGCCGCGCCGCACGGTATCGCTCTCGGTAAATCCGTCCCGATCCAGGCGCCAAGCCGTCGAACTCCAACCGCGCCCCATGCATGCGATGCTGACCGCTTATATCGCCTTGGGAGTGCGGCTCGTCTTGTGCGGCACGCTCGCATTTTTCGGCTTCGTGCCGTCTGTCGCAGCCGGAGCGGCCTATGCCATCGCCATGCATGGCGCGCCGGCCATGCCCGAGGGTTTTGCCGCGCCGGCTTATGCCAATGCCGACGCGCCGAAGGGCGGTCGGCTGGTGCAGGGAGTGCTCGGAACCTTCGACAGTCTTAATCCGCTGATCGTCAAGGGCCTCGCCGTGCAAGCGATCCGCGGCAACGTGATCGAAAGTTTGATGGCGCGCGGCTATGACGAACCATTCACGCTCTACGGTTTGCTGGCGCGCACGGTCGAGACCGACGACGCGCGCAACTACGTTACCTTCAGGCTCGATCCGGCGGCGCACTTCTCCGACGGCGCTCCGGTCATGGCCGAGGACGTGGTGTTCTCCTGGCAGCTCCTGCGCGATCACGGCCGTCCCAATCACCGCACCTACTATTCCAAGGTGGCCAAGGCCGAGGCGCTCGATGCGCGCACGGTGCGCTTCGATCTCAGCGGCAGCAACGACCGCGAACTGCCGCTGATCCTCGGGCTGATGCCCGTCTTGCCGAAGCATGTCGTCGATGTCGCGACTTTCGAAGATACGACATTGGCGAAGCCGATCGGCAGCGGTCCTTACCTCGTCGCCGAGGTCGATTCCGGCAAGAGCGTGACGCTCAAACGCGATCCCAATTATTGGGGCAGCACGCTCGCGATCAATCGCGGCCTGTGGAATTTCGACGTGCTGCGCTTCGATTATTACCGCGACGCCAACAGCTATTTCGAAGCCTTCAAGGCCGGACTCTACGACGTGCGCAGCGAGACGGATCCGAGCCGCTGGCGGTCCGGCTATGATATTCCAGCCGTCCGTGACGGCCGCGTTGTCAAGGAGGCGTTCACGAACGGCCTGCCCAAGCCGAGCTCCGCCTTCGTGTTCAATACGCGACGGCCGATGTTCTCCGACATCCGCGTGCGCGAGGCGATTTCGCTGCTGTTCGATGCCGAATGGGTCAACCACAATTTTTTCTTCGATCTGTATCGCCGCGCCGCGGGGTTCTTTTCCGGGTCGGACCTATCCGCCTTCCATCGCGCTGCCGATGAACGCGAACGCGCGCTGCTCGCGCCGTTTGCCGACGCGGTGCGCTCCGACGTGCTCGACGGCACCTGGTCGCCGGCGGTCGCCGACGGCTCGGGCCGCGATCGCACGAGCCTGCGCGCGGCGCTCGCGCTCCTTGCCGCCGCCGGCTACGAGTTCACTGGGACGATGTTGCGCGCGCCGGGCAGTGGCCGACCGTTCACCTTCGAGATCATGGTGATTAGCCGCGACGAGGAGCGGCTTGCGCTCGCCTTTTCCGGCAACCTCGCACGCGCCGGAATCCAGGCGCAGGTCCGTCTTGTCGATGCCGTGCAATACGATCAGCGCCGGTTGTCGTTCGACTTCGATATGATCGTAAACCACTGGGAGCAATCGCTCTCGCCCGGCAATGAACAAAGCTTCTATTGGGGCTCGGCCGCCGCCGATGAGCAGGGATCGCGCAATTATATGGGGGTGCGCAGCGCCGCGGCCGACGCCATGATCGCGGCCATGCTCAGCGCGCGCGAGCGCCGCGATCTCGTCGCCGCGGTACGCGCGCTCGACCGTGTGCTCATTTCCGGTTTTTACGTCGTGCCGCTATTCTATCTTCCCGAGCAGTGGGTGGCGCGCTGGGCCTTTATCGAGCACCCGGCGCGCACGTCGCTCTCCGGGTACTTGCCGGAAACCTGGTGGCGTCAAACGAAACGGGCGTTGCGATGATCCTCGGCGATCCCGCCCTTGCTGCCGCGCAGGCGGCGCGCGGCCAAACTCGCGTTACCCTCGACGAGGTCTTTCGCCGCATCGCTCAGCGGCGACCCGATGCACTTGCGCTCGCCGACGCGCCGAACCGGCAGAGCTTTACCGACGGCGCGCCGCGGCGGCTGACCTATGCCGAGGCCGAACACATGGTCGCGGCCATCGCCGGGCGGGTCCGCCGCATGGGGCTCCCGGTCGACGCCATTGTCGGCGTGCAAATGCCCAATATCGTGGAAAACATCCTGGTGATGCTCGGCCTGCTGCGGGCGGGCATGATCGTTGCGCCGCTGCCGCTTCTGTGGCGGCGCGCCGACGCCGTGGCGGCCTTGGCGCGCATCGGCGCCAAGGCGTTGATCACCTGCGGCCGGGTCGACGGCTTCAACCATTGCCAGTTCGCCATGCGTGTCGCTGCGGAAGTGTTCGCCATTCGCTATGTGTGCGGATTCGGCCAAAACCTGCCCGACGGCGTGGTGCCGTTCGACGATTTGTTCACCGCCGAGAAGCTCGACCCGATCCCGCCGATCGATCGCGAGCGGCAGGCCAATGCCGCGGCACATCTCGCAGCTATTACCTTCGACGTCGGCGAAGGCGGACTTTTGCCGGTCGCGCGCAATCATCCGGAACTGCTTGCCGGTGGGCTTGACGTACTGCTCGAAACCCGCATCGCAAAGGATTCCAATATCCTGTCGACGCTTGCCCCCTCCTCTTTCGCCGGCATCAGCTTGACGCTCCTGCCATGGCTTCTCAGCGGCGGCGCCCTTGTCCTTCATCACGCGTTCGATCCGGATATCCTCGCCCGCCAAAGGCGCGACGATCGATGCGACACGCTGATCCTGCCCGGCTCCGTCGCCTTCCGCGTGGCCGAGGCGGGAGCCATCGCCGGCGCCGGTCCAACCGCCGTGATTGCCGCATGGCGCTCGCCGGAACGACTCACAGCGAGCCCGGCCTGGCGCGAACCGGAAAGCGTTCTCGTCGACGTTTCGATCTTCGGCGAAGCCGGCCTCGTCGCCGCGCGCCGCGGTGTCGGCGGCCGGCCGAGCGCGGTTCAATTCGGTCCCGTGGTCGCACCGCGCGGCAGTACCGGCGCGATCGTGCTCGCCGAATTGGTGCGCACGCCGGCCGGCACGGTGGCGTTGCGCGGCCCAATGGTGCCGCGCAATTCCTTCCCGCCCGGGATCGAGCGCTCGGGCCTGCCATATTTCACGATCGGGCATGGCGGTCTTATCGACACCGGCTACACCTGCCGGATCGATTCACTCACGCAGGGGATCGTGCTCACCGGTCCGCCCTCGGGCATCGTCAGCGTCGGCGGCTATCGCTTTCCGCTCCGCGATCTGCAGGATGTCGTCGGCCGCATCGACGGCGACGCCACCCTTGCGGCGCTGCCCGACCCGCTCGTCGGGCAGCGCCTGATCGGCAATGCCAGCGATCGCAGCACCATGCAGGCGGCGCTCAACGCCGTCGGCGTCAATCCGATTGTGGTTGCCGCCTTCCGCGACCGCAGCGAACGCGGCATCGCTGGCGGACCAGCAGCGGTCAGCTGAGCGATCGCGTTGACCGGCCATTAACAGCGCTCTGGCAGGGTGCCCGGCAGCATCTGAGCAAATCCGCAGCCTGCCATGGCGCTGAAAGGTCCGTTTGTCGTCATTGCCGACAGCCCGGCGGCAGACGTCGTCGAGGCGCTGCGCGCGGCGGGAGCCTTCCCAGTCATTGAAGCGAGTTGGGTCGATGCCGCCGCCGCCGTCGCGGCAGTCGAGCCGGAAGCGATTGTGCTCGCTGAGCCCGGCGGCGAGCGCGCTCGCTCGCTGGCGCGCACGTTTCCGGATCGGCTCAATTCCGGCAACGGCCCCTTCGTCCCGGTCATTGCCCGCACGCGCGAAGACGGTGCGGCACCGATAGCCGACGCGCTGGCAATCTCCGCAACTGCGCCGGCCGTACACATCGTGCGCCGTCTCAGCGCGGCCTTGCGCATCCGCGGGTTGCACGCCACGGTGTTGCGCCGCACCCGCATGCTTGCCACGCGCGGCGTGGCCGTGCCGGAACTTCCGCGCAGCGATCCGCTCGACGAGGCGACCGTACTGGTGACCGGCCGCGGCCGCTCTTATCCGGAGCTTTCGGTTGCGCTCGGCGAGCGGGTCGGCTTGGTCGGCGCGCTCAGTGTCGAGAGTGCAGCCCGCGCGCTCAACGCCCGCGACATCGACGGCACGGTGATCGGCGAGGGTTTCGGCCAGCGCATCGTCGAGGCGTTGCTCACCGTGCTGGCCGGAGACGTTCGCTTTCACGACCTGCCGGTCGCCGTGCTCGGCGGGTCACCCGGCATTGTCGAAGAATTTTCCGCGCATCTGCCCAATCTCGAGCGCGTCGGCGAGGGGCCGTCGCGACTCGTCGAGCGCCTGCTGCCGTTCGTGCGGCTGCATGCATTCGGCGAGCGGCTCAAGCGCATGCTCAAATCGCTCGACGCCAAGGGCATGATCGATCCCGATACTGGGCTGATGGCGCATGAGGCGTTCTGGCGCGACCTCAACCGCGCCGTCGACGATGCGGAAAAGCGTGGCGTCGGTCTGTCCATCGCGCGCTTCTCGTTCGCGCGCGGCGACCGCCGGGCGAGCCTCGACGCCGCGCGGTTGTTGAGCCGGCTGATGCGTCAGGTCGACTTCGCCTGCCGCGAGGCCGACAATTCGATCTTCGCCGTGTTCACCGCGACCGATCTGCGCGGCGCTCACGTTATCGCGCGCCGGATCGCGAGCGTGCTCAAGAACACGATGCTCGCGCCCGATCGCAAGCGCGGGAGCCTCGACGCGACGGTGACTCTGGCGACCTTGAAGCCGACCGATAATGTCGAGTCCTTGGTCGCCAGAGTTGTGAGCGAGGCTGCCTCCGGGTGAAGGCGCGGATGATCGACGGCGGCGTGCTTTTCCCGGTTCCGCAAAATACGCTAGGTTCCGTGAAATGCGCTCGGTTGAAAGCAGGGAATCGAAGGCTTGTTCATGACCGCTGAGTCCTCCGCACCGACGGCCGTACGCATCGACGTCGTTTCCGACGTCGTCTGCCCGTGGTGCTATATCGGCAAGCGCCGCCTTGAAATGGCGCTCACGCTCACGCCGGACATCGCCGTCGATGTCAACTGGCGCCCGTATTTCCTCAATCCGTGGATTCCGCGCGAAGGTATCGACCGCGAAACCTATCTGGAGACCAAGTTCGGCTCCGCGGAGCGTTATGGCGTCATCGCCGAACGTGTCGCCGCAGCCGCGGCGATGGACGGGCTCGCCTACGCCGCCGACAAGATCAGCAGGCAGCCCAACACGCTCGACTGCCACCGCCTTATCCTCTGGTCGCGCAGCGCCACCGAGCCGGGGCGGATGACGCAGCGTTTGATGGAACTTTATTTCGCCGAAGGCGCCGATCTGAGCGATTCCAAGACGCTGATTACGGCAGCGGTCGAATGCGGTATGGACGGCGATCTGGTGCGCCGGCTGTTGGCGAGCGATGCCGACGTTGATCGCGTGGAAGCGGAAGCCAACAGCGCCAAGGAAGCCGGCATCGACGGCGTACCCTGTTTCATCTTCGGCGGCAGCGTCATCGTCACTGGCGCGCAGTCACCGGAATATCTCGCCAGCGCCATCGAACGCACCGCCGGCAGGCACACGCGGCCGAGGGCTTGATCGCTGCCTGCCGTCAGTCATCCTGAGGCGTTAGCGCAGCGAGCCTCGAAGGAACGCGGCCGAGGCACGGCACAGCCTGGACCGTCGCCCTTCGACGCTCGGCGCCGGCGCGCCGAGCACGTGACGGATCATCACGCCGCCTTGGCGTCTTTTTCGGCGATGCCGGCGAGCGCGCGTAAAATCCCGGCGGCGCCTTTGAGCCGCGCTTTCGGCGTCGCCCATTCGTCGAAGAACACGACTTTCATGTCCGACCGCACGCGCGCGCCGGCCTCGTGCTCGCGAATATAGGCAATGAGACCCTCGGGATTGGAGAAAATATTGTCGCGGAAAGCGAGTACCGCGCCCTTCGGCCCGACCTCGATCCTTTCGACATTGGCGCGCCGGCACAGCGACTTGATGGAAACGACCTGCAGCAGATATTCGACCTCCTGGGGCAGCGGGCCGAAGCGATCGACCAGCTCGGCGGCGAACGCCTCGATGTCGTGGTCGTCCTCGATTTCGGCCAGCCTCCGGTAAAGCGCGAGCCGCACCGGCAGATCGGCGACGTAATCCTCGGGAATAAGCACCGCCGTGCCGATGGTGATCTGCGGCGACCATTTGTCGGCGACCGGGGCGCTGATGCCGGCCTTCAGGCTCAACACCGCCTCCTCCAGCATCTGCTGATAAAGCTCGTAGCCGACCTCCTTGATGTGGCCGGACTGCTCCTCGCCGAGGAGATTGCCGGCGCCGCGGATGTCGAGATCGTGCGAGGCGAGCTGGAAGCCGGCGCCGAGCGTGTCCAGCGATTGCAGCACCTTGAGCCGGCGCTCGGCCTGCGCCGTGATTCTCCGTCCGCTCGGCAGGGTCAAGAGCGCATAGGCGCGCAGCTTCGAGCGGCCGACACGGCCGCGCAACTGATAGATTTGCGCCAGACCGAACATATCGGCGCGGTGCACGATCAGCGTGTTGGCGGTGGGGATGTCGAGACCGGATTCGACGATCGCGGTCGACAGCAGCACGTCGAACTTGCCGTCGTAGAACGCGGCCATCACGTCCTCGAGGGCCGACGACGGCATCTGGCCGTGGGCGACCGCGACGCGTACCTCGGGCACGTGCTTTTCGAGAAAGGATTTTGCGTCGACCAAATCCTCGATGCGCGGGCAGACGTAAAACGCCTGGCCGCCGCGATAGCGTTCGCGCAACAGCGCCTCGCGCACCACGATTGGATCGAACGGGGAGACGAAGGTGCGCACGGCGAGGCGATCGATCGGCGGCGTGGCGATGATCGACATGTCGCGCACGCCGGAAAGCGCCAACTGCAGCGTGCGCGGGATCGGCGTCGCGGTCAGCGTCAGGACGTGCACCTCGGAGCGCAGCTGCTTGAGCTTCTCCTTGTGGGCGACGCCGAAATGCTGCTCCTCGTCGACGACGACGAGGCCGAGATCCTTGAACTTCACCGTCTTGCCGAGCAGCGCATGGGTGCCGATGGCGATGTCAATCGTGCCCTCGGCGAGGCCCTTCTTCACCCGCGCAAGTTCGGCGGCGGAGACAAGGCGTGAGGCTTGCGCGATGTGCACCGGGTAGTGGCGCAGGCGATCGGAAAAGGTCTTGGTATGCTGGCGCGCCAACAGCGTGGTCGGCACTACGACCGCGACCTGCTTGCCGTTCATCGCGGCGATGAAGGCGGCGCGCAGCGCGACCTCGGTCTTGCCGAAGCCGACATCGCCGCAGATCAGGCGGTCCATCGGCTGGCCGGAAGCGAGATCGGCATTAACGGCGGCGATGGCCGCTTGCTGATCGTCGGTCTCCTCATAGGGGAAGCCGGCGCAGAACTCGTCATAAAGCCCGGCGCCGACGGCAAGCTGCGGCGCCTGATGCAATTGCCGCTCGGCCGCGATCTTGATGAGCTCGCCCGCGATCTCGCGGATGCGTTTCTTCATGCGCGCCCTGCGCGCCTGCCAGGCGCTCGTGCCGAGCCGGTCGAGTTCGACCGTCGCCTCCTCGGAGCCATAGCGCGAGAGCAGCTCGATGTTTTCGACCGGGAGAAACAGCTTGTCACCGCCGGCGTAATGGATTTCCAGGCAATCGTGCGGGGCGCCCGCCGCCTCGATGGCGAGCAGGCCGACGAAACGGCCAATGCCGTGATCGACATGAACGACGAGATCGCCGGCCGACAGGCTCGTCACCTCGGCGATGAAATTCTCCGCCCGCCTCGATTGGCGGCGCGGGCGCACCAGGCGTTCGCCCAAAATGTCCTGTTCGCTGATCAGCGCGGCATCGGCGGTCTCGAAGCCTTGCTCGATGCCGAGCACGGCGAGCGCGACCTCGGCACGCGAGAGCGCCAGCGCCTGGGGCCAGGAGCCGACCGGCGTAAGGTTCATCGGCCCGTGCTCGGAGAGGACATGGCCCATGCGTTCGCGCGAGCCTTCGCTCCACAGCGCGATGACGACGCGCTTGCCGGCCGACTGCAGCGTCTCGACATGGCTCCTCACCGCCTCGAAGACATTGCGGCCTGGCTCGCTCCTTTCGCCGACGAAGTTGCGGCCGACGCGCGCGCCGGTCTCGATCGCGTCCGCGGCGCCTTCGGGCGGATCGAACGGCGACAGCCGTGCCAGCGCGGATTTATCCAAGCGCTCGCGCCATTCGGCTTCGCCGAGATAGAGCCGGTCCGGCGGCAACGGCCTATAGGGTGCGCCGGCGCCCGCCTCATCGAGCGCGTCCTTGCGTGCCTGGTAGTAATCGGCGATTTGTGCGAGGCGTTCATGGGCGGCTTCCTCGGCGAGCGGCTCGATCGCCAACGGCGTCGCTTCAAGATAATCAAACAGCGTTTCCAGGCGCTCGTGGAAGAGCGGCAGCCAATGCTCCATGCCGGCGGCGCGACGGCCCTCGCTCACCGCCTCGTAGAGCGCATCGTCCGGTCCCGCGGCGCCGAACTGCGCCACGTAACCGGTGCGAAACAGCCGGATCGTGTCCGCAGTGAGCGTAAACTCCGCCATGGGCAGGAGTTCGAGAGCGCGCAGCTCATCGGTCGTGCGCTGCGTTTCCGGGTCGAAGCTGCGGATCGATTCCAGCGCATCGCCGAAGAAATCGAGCCGCACCGGCGCCGCTATGCCCGGCGCGAACAAATCGACGATGCCGCCGCGCACCGCGTAGTCGCCGGCTTCGCGCACCGTGGAGGCACGAGTAAAGCCGTTGAGCTCGAGCCAGTTCGTGACGGCGGCCATCGGCAAAAGATTGCCCGGCGCAGCCGACAGCGATTGGTGCCCGACGACTGCACGCGGGGGCACACGCTGCAGGATGGCATTGACCGTCGTCAGCGCCACGGCCGGACGGTCGCGGCCCTCGGCACGGACAAGGCGCCCGAGCGCGGTCATGCGCTGCGCCACCACTCCCGCATGCGGCGACACGCGGTCATAGGGCAAACAGTCCCAGGCCGGGAATTCGACAAGCTCAATGTCCGGAGCGAAGAAGGCTAGCGCGCGGGAGAGCGCCGCCATGCGCTGGCCATCGCGGCAGATGACGGCGAGGCTGGCCCCCGGCGCCGTTACGCCAATTGCTCCCTCGCGGCCGGCCGCCTTCGCACCTGCCGCGATCGAGCGGGCGAGATCGGCAATGATCAAACCCTCGGCGCCGTCGGCGACCCCGGCCAAAAGCAGCGGCCGGCCGGGAGAAAGGCGCCGGGCTGGCGATTGCGGCGATGGTCGGACCTGCGCCGTCACCCCTTCTCTCTCCCGCTCCGCTCCTCCGCGTAGCCGTGAAACGCCCTGAGCTTGGCGAGCACGACCGTGTCGTAGTCCGCCGGCGCAGTCGCGGCGCCGACGACCCAGGCGTAAAGCTCGGCATTGGGCACTTCGATCAGCCGCTCGAAATCGTCGAGCGCGGCGGCGTCGAGTGCGTCGATATGGGCGTCGGCGAAGCGGCCCATGATCAGGTCCATCTCGCGCACGCCGCGACGCCAAGCGCGGAACAGGAGTTTCCGCCGCCGCTCGTCCAATCCCGCGCTCGATCGTTCGGTCATCGTCGCTCCAACGCCAAAAGCCCGGACGTGGCCGGGCGAGGCGTATATAGAGGGCGAGGCAGTCGATGTCAGCGGCTGTTTCGCCCTGATCGTCGGGTCGCGGCTTTTGCCCGTCTGCCCGGAATCCATATTCACGGGCGAGTTATGGAATCCGCACTCCTCGCTGCGTTCGGTGCCGGAATGACGTGGCAATGAAAGTCTTTTGAGAATCCGATGCGTCCGCCGGTCCTCAATGCACTATTTGCGCCGCTGTCAGCTCTCCCGGGCATTGGGCCAAAGCTGGAGAAGCTGTTCCAGCGGCTGATCGGGCGCGACGGTGAGCCGCCCCGCGTCATCGATCTCCTCTTTCATATGCCGACGGGATTCGTCGATCGACGCAACCAGCCAAAGCTTCGCGACGTGAAGCCCGACACGGTCGTCACCGTTGCGGTCACGGTCAATCGTCACCGGCCGCCGCCGTCGAACCGCCCGCGCTCCCCCTACCTCATCTACGCGAACGACGAGACGAACGATCTCATCATCATCTACTTCAATGCGCGCTGGGATTACCTGCTCAAGCTGTTTCCGGTCGGCGAGACGCGCTACGTGTCGGGCACGGCTGTGTTCTACGACGGCCATTTGCAGATGGTGCATCCCGACCGCGTGGTCGATGCGGCCGGCTTCGCCCGTCTCCCCCTGATCGACCCGGTCTACCCGCTCACCGAAGGCCTGCATCCGAACCAGCTGCGCAAGGCCATCGATCTTGCGCTCGAACGCATGCCGAAGCTCGCGGAATGGCAGGACGAGGCATGGCTCAAGCGCAACACCTTTCCGAGCTTTGCCGAAGCATTGCGCAGCGTCCATCGTCCGGCAACGCCCGACGACCTCGCGCCGGAAAGCGCGGCTTGGTCGCGGCTCGCTTACGACGAATTGCTCGCCAGCCAGCTCGCGCTCGCCATGCTGCGCGCGCATATGCGCACGCGCGCCGGCCGCGGCAGCGCCGCCGAGGGCCGGCTGCGCGCGCGGATTGTCGCGGCACTGCCCTATTCGCTCACGCCGTCGCAGCAGTGCGCGGTTGCCGACATCATTGCCGATCTCGCGCAGCCGCAGCGCATGCTCCGGCTCCTGCATGGCGATGTCGGTTCCGGCAAGACGGTCGTCGCCCTGCTAGCGGCTGCGACCGTGATCGAAGCCGGCCGCCAGGCGGCCTTCATGGCGCCGACCGAAATTCTGGCGCGCCAGCATTTTTCCACGGTCGCGCCGCTCGTCGATGCCGCCGGCATCCGCCTCGCCATCCTCACGGGCCGCGAGCGCGGCCGCGAACGCGCCGAAATTCTTTCAGCGCTCGCCGCCGGGGACATCGACTTCATCGTCGGCACCCATGCGTTGTTCCAGGAGGAGGTGGCGTTCCGCGATCTCGCTTTGGCGATCGTCGACGAGCAGCACCGTTTCGGCGTGCACCAGCGGCTGGCGCTGGCGCGCAAGGGCGAGGCGGTCGATGTTCTGGTGCTGACCGCAACGCCGATCCCGCGCACGCTGGTGCTCACCTATTTCGGCGACATGGATATTTCGGAGCTGCGCGAGAAGCCGGCCGGCCGGCACAAGGTGGACACCCGCGCTCTTCCGCTCGAGCGGCTTGCCGAAGTGATCGACGCGGTCCAGCGCGCGCTCGACCAGGGCCGCCGGGTCTACTGGGTGTGTCCCTTGGTGGAGGAATCCGAGAGCCTCGATCTTGCGGCCGCCGAGGAACGTCACCGGGCTTTGCAAAAGCGCTTCGGCGATACGGTCGAGCTTGTCCATGGCCGCATGCGCGGCGCCGACAAAGACCGCGCCATGGCGCGCTTTGCCGCCGGTTTGGCGCGCGTTCTCGTCGCCACCACCGTGATCGAGGTGGGCGTCGACGTGCCCGAGGCGAGCGTGATGGTCATCGAGCACGCGGAACGCTTCGGCCTCGCCCAGCTGCATCAATTACGCGGTCGCATCGGCCGCGGCGGCGAGCGCTCGACCTGCCTTCTGCTCTACAAGGCGCCACTCGGCGAAACGGCCAAGGCGCGGCTGGCGATCCTGCGAGAGACGGACGACGGCTTCCGCATCGCAGAAGAAGATTTGCGGCTGCGCGGGGAAGGCGACGTGCTCGGCACGCGGCAGAGCGGCATGCCCGGCTTCCGGCTCGCCCGCATCGAGGTTCACGGCAAATTTCTCAGGGCGGCGCGTGAGGATGCCGCGCTTGCGCTCGGCCGCGATCCGCGGCTCAACTCACCGCGCGGCGTGGCGCTGCGCCATCTTCTTTATCTGTTCGCGCGCGACGAGGCGATCAGGCTCTTGGCTGCAGGGTGACTTATTTCGCGGCAGTCGCCGCCGGCGTTGCCGGCGTCGCATTGCGCGCCGCCTGCGCGGCGCTGGCGGCATCGGCCAGCGCCGCGAGCCTGCTCTGCGCTTCGGCGCCGCCGTCGGGCTGGATAATGCCGGCGGAAATCAACAGCGTCATCGCCTGTTCGACGGTAATGTCGAGATCGATTACGTCGCGTCGTGGCACATAGAAGAAGAAGCCGGTGGTCGGGTTTGGCGTGCACGGCATGAACGCCGACACGTGCTCGGTCGGGGGCAGCTGTGCGGCGACCGGCGCGCTGGGCGATTGCGTCAGAAACACGAGCGACCACATGCCCGGCGCCGGAAATTCGACCAGACCGACGCGGCGGAAGCTCGACTCGGAGCTGGAGAACAGCGTCTCGAAGATCTGCTTGGTGGTCCGGTAGATCGGACGCACGATCGGCATACGGCTCAGAAGGCCCTGGCCGAAATTGATGAGCCTGCTGCCGACCAGGTTGGCGGTCAGGAAGCCGAGCAGCGTCAACGCCACGAAAGCGATGATCAGACCGAAGCCAGGTATGTTGACCGGCAGATACGTCTCGGGACGGTAGGCGACGGGAATGAACGGCCGCACCAAATTGTCGACCCAGTTGACGAACCACCAGATCAGCCACAGCGTCACGGCGACCGGTCCGGCCACGATCAGGCCGGTCAAAAAATAATTGCGGATGCGCCCGATGATCCCGGCCCTAGCTCCGGTGCCGGAGAATCTTGCGTTCTGGTCGCTGTCGTTCGTCATCGGTCCGATCGTAGGTAGCTTCGCCGCTTAGCTTAGAGCGACGCGGCCGGCTGGCACTTCGTCGCCGCGGCGACGAAGACACGCGTCTATTCCACCGTTACCGATTTGGCCAGATTGCGCGGCTGATCAACATCCGTGCCCATGATGACGGCGGTGTGATAGGCGATGAGTTGCACCGGGACGGCGTAGACGAGGGGCGTCACCGTCGCCGGCATGGTCGGCAGCGTCAGCGTCGCCAGCGGCTGGCCGGCGGCGGCACGCGCGCCCTCGGCGTCGGTCACCAGGATCAGTCGCCCGCCGCGTGCGGCCACCTCCTGCATATTGGAAACGGTCTTTTCGAACACCCGATCATAGGGCGCGATCACGATCACCGGCATGGTCTCGTCGATGAGCGCAATCGGGCCATGCTTGAGTTCGCCGGCCGCATAGCCCTCGGCATGGATGTAGGAGATTTCCTTAAGCTTGAGCGCGCCTTCGAGCGCGATCGGGAAGCTGGTGCCGCGGCCGAGATAGAGGACGTCGCGGCATTTCGCGAGATCGCGGGCGAGTTGCTCGATCTGCGGCTCAAGCGCCAGCGCCTCGCTCAGGTGGCGCGGCACCTCGATGAGCGCCCGTGCCAGCCGCTTCTCGTCGTCCTCGGCGAGCACGTCGCGGGCGCGGCCGGCGGCGATCGCCAGCGCCGCCAGCGTCGCCAGCTGGCAGGTGAACGCCTTGGTCGAGGCGACGCCGATTTCCGGACCGGCCAGCGTCGGCATCACCGTGTCGCTTTCACGGGCGATGGTCGAGGTCGGCACGTTGACGATGGAGAGCACGTGCTGCCTTTGCTCGCGCGCATAGCGCAGCGAAGCGAGCGTGTCCGCGGTCTCGCCCGACTGCGAAACAAAGATGGCGAGATCGCCGGCGTCGAGCGGGACGTCGCGGTAGCGGAACTCGGAGGCGATATCGACCTCGACCGGCAGCCGTGCGAAACGCTCGAACCAATACCTTGCGACCAGACCGGCATAGTACGCCGTGCCGCAGGCGGCGATCGAAATACGCTTGAGCGCGCGGAAATCGAACGGCAGCGCCATGGGCAGCGCGACGCGGGCGGCCGCCATGTCCAGGTATTTCGCCAGCGTATGGCCGAGGACTTCAGGCTGCTCGTAGATTTCCTTGGCCATGAAGTGGCGGTGGTTGCCCTTGTCGATGAGCATGACCGACGCTTGCGACTTGAGGACCGGGCGATGGGCGAGCTTGCCGGTGGCGTCGTGAATCTCGGCGCTGGTGCGGGTGACAACGACCCAATCACCATCCTCGAGATAGCTGACCGTGTCGGTGAACGGCGCCAGCGCGATGGCGTCCGAGCCGATGAACATCGCATCGGCGCCGAAGCCAACCGCGAGCGGCGAGCCCCTGCGGGCGCCGATCAAGAGATTCTCCTCGCCGGCGAACAGAAACGCGAGCGCGAAGGCGCCGCGTAACCTCGGTAAAGCCGCCTTCACGGCCTCGACCGGAGACAGACCGCGCTTGATCTGCGCGGTGACCAAATGGGCGATGACCTCGGAATCCGTGTCGGTCGCGAACTTGGCGCCGCTGCCTTCCAGCTCGCGCCGCAACTCGCTAAAATTCTCGATAATGCCGTTGTGCACGACGGCGAGCCGCTCAGTCGCGTGCGGATGCGCGTTGTTCTCGGTCGGTCGGCCGTGCGTCGCCCAGCGGGTGTGGCCGATGCCGATCTTGCCCGCGAGCGGCTCGCGCCCGAGTTTTTGCTCCAGATTTTTAAGTTTGCCCTCGGCGCGTCGCCGCGTGAGCACGCCCTGCTCGAGCGTGGCCACCCCGGCCGAATCATAGCCGCGGTACTCGAGGCGCTTGAGCGCATCGATCAGCTGCGGCGCGACCGGCTCATGGCCGATGATTCCGATAATGCCGCACATCCGTGTGGATGCTCTCCTCGATCGCTCTCGAACCGGAACCCGGCTGTCCGTTAAAACGCAACCGAGCCGAACGCCGAAATCAATTAACCTTTCGTTTGGTGACCGCCGAGCCGGCGCTGCCGTTGGCGGCCTCAATCCCGCGCATGCGCTTTCTTCTTGCCGATCGACGCCAATCCGCGCAAGCGCGAGACCCAACCTTCCTTAATAACTTGGCGCCCGCGCCCCAGTGCAAGCGCGCCCGCCGGCACATTCTCGGTGATGACCGAGCCGGAACCGATATAGGCGCCCTCGCCGATCTCGACTGGAGCGACCAGCGCCGCGTTCGAGCCGATGAAAGCCTCCTTGCCGATCGTGGTGCGGTGCTTGTCCTGGCCGTCGTAATTGCAGGTGATGGTACCGGCTCCGATATTGGCGTTTGCGCCGATGAAGGCGTCGCCGAGATAACTCAAATGATTGGCTTTGGCGGCGGCGCCGATCACGGCCTCCTTGACCTCGACGAAATTGCCGACCCGCGCGCGCTCGCCGAGCTGCGTTCCCGGCCGCAGCCGGGCGAACGGCCCGACCGAGGCTCCCTTGCCGATATGCGCGCCGGCCAGATGAGAGAATGAATGGATGACGGCGTTATCGTCCACGGTCACCCTCTCGCCGAAGACCACATAGGGCTCGACCACCACGTCCTTGCCGAATTTGGTGTCGGCGCTGAGAAATACCGTTTCCGGCGCAATGAGCGTGACGCCGGCGTCGAGCGCCGATTGGCGCAGGCGCTGCTGCGCCACGGCTTCCGCCTCAGCGAGTTGGGTCTTGGTATTGATGCCGCGCACCTCGTCCTCCTCGACCTCGACCGCGACCACGTCAAGCTTCATGCCGCGCGCGACCGCGACCGCATCGGTCAGATAGAATTCGCCTTTGTGATTGTGGTTGTCGATCCGCTGCAGAATGGCCAGCGCCTGCGCGCCGGCGAGCGCCATGATGCCGCCGTTGCAGAGACCGATCTCGCGCTCGCTTGCGCTGGCGTCGGCCTCTTCGCGAATGGCGATGAGGTTCCCGTCCGCCACGATCAGCCGTCCATAGCCGGCCGGATCGGAAGGCCGAAACGCCAACACTGCCACGGCTGCGCCGACAGCCAGGGGCGCGCGCAGCCGGGTCAGCGTCGTCGATCGGATAAGCGGCGTGTCGCCGTAAACGATAAGAACGTCGTCGGGTTGCCGTGCAATTGCGGGTCTCGCCGCCAGTACCGCGTCCGCCGTTCCGCGCCGCGCCTGTTGCACGAAGTATTCCGCACTGGGCAGGACGCGCTTCGCTTCCGCGGCGACCGTCTTTTCCTGCCCTGGACCGATGACGATCGCGGTCGCGGTAATGCTGGCCTCGGCGATCGCGGCTAGCACATGGGCAATCAGCGAGCGCCCGGCAACGGCATGCAGAACCTTGGGCACCGCCGAGCGCATGCGTGTGCCTTCGCCGGCCGCTAGCACGATCGCAAGGCATGTCCGAGCCGCCATCACGAGACCTCCGCAGCGCCCTCATAGCCGAGCTCGCTGGTCGCCGGAAGTCGCGATCCGGGTGCCCGCGCCGTGCCGCCGCCAGTCGCAGCGATTCACAGTCAATCACAACGAAGATCCCGCGCGATCTGCCGCGACAGTTGGAAAAACCGGAATCTGCTATTTTTACCGCTGATTCGCGCAGAAAATCGGCCCGGAGGCGCATTGTGGTGGATCGAGCGCACCCCGTGAATGCCCCCTCGCAAAAGCTTATGGCGAAGCCGGCGTTCACCATGCAGAGCCTCTGGCGGCTGGCGCTATGGGGCTCTACGGCGTCGGTCGCGCTGCTCGTCGCCATCCTCACGACCCGCAGCGAGGTAGGCTCGCAACGTGCCGGCATGGCCTTCTCCTTGCTCTTCGGACCCCATCGCGGCCAGGCGGCAACGCAAGTCGCGCAACACCCGTTCGATGCGGAATCCGCGGCCCGACAGCTCGCGCAAGCCGTCCGCGGGCTTGCGGAGGACCGCGATCGACTGATGACGCGCCTCGCCGCCGTCGAGCACAATATGGACGACATGACGGGTTCGATCACCCGGCAGATCGAAGAAGCAAAAGCGCGGACCGCCGAAGCTTCGGTGCCACCTTGGCCGAACGATGCGCCACCCCTGGCGGCGGATCCAGCGACCCTCGCTTCGGTTGTGGCGCCGGTCGTTCCGGCGCCAGGCGCGATGGCCCTGCTTCCCCCGAGCCTGCCGATGGCTGCCGCAGATCAAGCGCCGCCCGACGGCTCGACCACGGCCCTGCAACCGACGGCCTACGGCGTCGATATCGGCGGCGCCGCTTCCATCCAAGCGCTGCACACGCGTTGGGCGGGGACCCGCTCGGCCCATCCTGAGCTCTTCGCCGGCCTGCAGCCTTTCGTGACGCTCAAGCAAAGCCCGAGATCCAACCGGGTCGAATTGCGCCTGGTGGTTGGGCCGCTTCCCAGTGGCAAAGCAGCGGCGCAGCTCTGCGCGTCGTTGGCGGCCGTGCAGCAGTCCTGTCAGCCCACGATGTTCAAGGGCGAACACTTCGCGCTGCAATAAATGATCGTGCTCCCGGCAGGTCCGGCTGCGCGGCCAGCGCCGGCAAGACTGCAGATCACTCTTCCCGATCTCCGCACGACAGTGACAGCTCCGCCGGTTTTGTGGTTATGGACGGTACGGTGCGGTCACGCCGTTGGCGTGCCCCAGGAAAACAATGAGATGACGCAGCGTCCGCTCTTTCGGCCGACAGCGCGCCAGATCAACTGGCTTCTGGTGATCGGCTTTCTGTCACTGGGCGAGGCGCTCTATTTGCGTTATCTTGCGATCGAAAACGGCACGGTATCGCTCGCCTGCCAAGCTGGGCTCGACACGTGGCTATGCGGCACGTTTCGGCTGACCATCGTTCTCTTCAATCATGAGGTATTCGGCGGCGTCGCGCTTGCGGCCGCCTTGCTCAACCTTATCCGACCCTCCCTCGTGCTCGTCGCGCTGGCGCTTGCAGCGGCGGCTTTTGGCCTTGTTCTGCATAACGCCGACCTGTCGGCGCTCGCAGCCGGCGTCCTTATCCTGGGCTTGGCACGTCGCGCGCCCGCGCCAGGATGAAGGCGAGACAGATCAGTCCGGTGCAGAGCCAGACCGACTGCCAGTTGGAAAAGCTTTCGTTGAGGACGATGTAGCCGGCGGACAGCGCCAGCACGCAAGCGGCAACACTCTCTGCCACTGCACGCGGTTCCGCCGGACGGGGGATCGGGATCGCGACCAGCAAAAAAGATGCCGCGGCCGCGGTCAATGGCGCAAACGGAATGTCGCGGTAGCGCGGATCGAACACGAGCCCCAGCGCGGCTTCGACGGACAGAAGAGTGAGTGCGATAAGCGTGCCCCCGAGCGCCCAATCGAGCCAATCGCGACGCCGGCCGCTCCCGTTAAGGAGTTCGGAGAAGGGGGGCGAAGCCCGGCCCGCGGCGTAGCCAACGGCACAGACCACCGGGGCGATGGCAGCGGTCGCTGCAAAAGCAAGCGAACGCAGCGAGCTGCCGATGCTGAAGCTTTCAACGGGAACCGTCTCGATGGTCCAGCCGAACAGCGTGCCGGACAGAAACGCCAAGGCCGCGATCCTCGGCCACAAATATGCGGAGAAGCCTTTTCTGCGTCCCGCTGCGAAGGCGCCGGAAAAGGCCAAGGCGGCCAGCGCGATGCCGGCGAGCGCCTGGGCAACCCAATGGGGGTGGTCAGAGACCGAACCAGCGAAACTAAATTTCGGCGCGCCCGTTGCGCGGTCAAAAATGCCCCAGGAGCCGCCGGCCGCGCCTTCCAGGGCGCGCTTCCATGGCTGGTCGAAGGCTTCAATGACGTTGACCCGGAAATTCTCGCGCTCCGCCAGAGCCAGAGTTTCGAGGATCACGTGCGCCTGGTTGACGGGCGAGGGCCGCGCCCCCTCCCGCATGCGGCCGGCACTCGGCCAACCGAGCTCTCCGATCACGATCTCCTTCCCCGGAAAGGCGGCAGCGACCTTGGCGCGGATCGCGGCCACATGGGCGGCAGCGAACGCGGCCGGTATGGGGAAGTCCTCCCAATACGGCAGGATATGGATCGTGACGAAATCTACCGCGTTCTGCACGTCGGGATAGCGCAGCCAATATTCCCAGACGTCGGCATAGGTGACCGGCTCGGGCACCTGCGCCTTGACTGCGCGGATGGTGGCCATGAGATCGGTGGCGGACATTTCTCCGCGCAGCAGCACTTCGTTACCGACGATTACGGCAGCTATGACGTCGGAATAGTCATTGGCGAGAGTAATCGTGGTGGCGATTTGCCGGCGGGTTTTCACGGCCTTGTTGGAAATCCACACCCCGTGCAGCACCTTGAGCCCGTAGCGGCGGGCGCTTTCGAGGACCTCGTCGAGGCCGTCATCGACTGAATAGGTGCGGACGCAATTGGCGTATCTGGATAGCAGCTTGAGATCTTCATCGATCTGCGCGGGGGGCACGCGGGTTCCTTCCACGAGCGGAGTCTGCTCGGCGCGGAACGGCGCATAGGACACGCAATAAAGCTTCTTGCCGGCTGCGAGCGGGGAAAGCGGCAACACAACTGCCGCGCCGAGCCACCACCAGGCCGCCGCGATCGCGAGTGCCGTAAGTGCAAACGAGGCAAGCGCCGCGATGACCGCATTTGCGTATGATGAGCCGGACATACGGCCCGCATTAGCCTTGACGACACGTCGTGCCAAGATGCAGCACGCCGCACGCTGGACAAACGCGCGGAGTTGGAGTGTTGTCAACCGGCCGCATCTGGACGATGCCGCATTTGCAGCCTAGTCCAGCGGACGTAGAAAAGGCCTTGCTTCTCGGATCGTGTCGGTCCCAGACCTCAAGTCAAACTTATGTGCCACCGTTTGTTCAGAGTTGTCGGCGCGCTGTGCGCTGCAGTTTGGCTCCTGACGAGCCCGTTGGCCCTTGCCCAGGGCAGCGATACCAAGCCGGCGGACAAAGCCGCGCCGACCGGTCAGGAGGCGGCAAAAGAGCCAAAGAAGATCGATGAGTTCGCCGAGGCGCAACACGCGCTCACCGGCGCGGCCGGCAATCCCGAATGCGTCTGGCTCGGCCGCCGCGTGGTCACCCTTCTCTGGCGCGACGATCTCGATACCGCCTTCCGCCATCTCGACCTGTACGATCGTTTCGGCTGTCCAAGCCCGCATATTCAGGCGACGTTCCGCTGCTTGATCATGCACGGGAACAATATCGATCCCAAGGCCGCTGACAGCTTGAACAGCCGGGTGCATGCCTGCTGGATCAACCCCTCGGCGCCGCCCCCACCGGCACCGGCCGCGGCCGCGCCGAGCCCGACGACCAGCCGCTAGCGCGTCCGTTTCGACGACACGAGACCGGAAGAAGCCGAATGAGAGTTTGGACGCACAAAAAAACGGCGGCCATCAGTTCCTGTCTTGAATTTGCCACGTCACTTCGCTAATTGTTGCTTTGCCGCTCACAAGGTAACCTCACCTGAAGGCCATCAGCGAACCTTGGGCAGGTTCGGGCCCGTGTGTACTCGCCCTCCTGGTTGAACTTGGATGCGCACCGTCGCTGCCGTGCTCGCGCTTGTAGCGTGCGTGCATGCCGGCCTGTGGGCTTCGCTACGAACGAAAGAAACGGCGCCGGACTTCAAGGGCCAGCTCGCCAGCATCTCCTACGCGCCCTTCGTCGCCTCCCAGCATCCCGACTTCGGTGATCGGCCGACGGTCGAGCAAATCCGGGCCGACCTCAGAGCGATCGCCCCCTATGCGCGCGCCGTCCGCACCTATTCGGCAACCGGCGGCGCCGAACTGATCCCTCCGATCGCGGCGGAGTTCGGCCTCAAAGTCACGGTCGGCGCCTGGATCGACAAGGACCACGAGCGCAACGAGCGGGAAATTCGCTCCGCGCTCGACCTCGCCCGCCGCTACAGCAACGTCAACGCCATCGTCGTCGGCAACGAGACCACCTTGCGCGCGGAGATGAGCGTCGACGACCTCATCAAGCTCATCCAACGTGTGAAGAGATCGAGCCCGGTCCCTGTTACTACCGGTGAAATCTGGACCGTCTGGATCGACCATCCGGAGCTTGCCTCGGCCGTCGATTTCATCGGCGCGCATATCCTGCCCTATTGGGAGGGGTTCAACGCCTCCCGCGCCGTCGATCACACCATTGAATTCTACGACAAGCTGCGCCGTGCACACCCCGGTAAGCGCATCGTCATTGCCGAGTTCGGATGGCCGAGCGCCGGCTACAATTTCCATGCCGCCGATCCCGGGCGCATGGAACAGGCTTTCGTCATCCGCGATTTCGTCACGCGCGCGGAGGCCTACGGCATCGATTACAACATCGTCGAGGCGATCGATCAGCCCTGGAAGACCTTCGAAGGCGGCGTCGGCCCCTATTGGGGCCTGTTCGACGCCTCGCGCCAGGCCAAGTTTTCCTGGACCGGGCCCATTTCCGACCCCGACTACCTCAAGCGCGCCGGTCTCGCTGTTCTGCTCGGGCTGCTCCTTTCCCTACCGATCCTGACAATGGCCGGAGCAACCGCAACCCAGTCGCTGTTGCTGGCCTCGGCGGCTCACCTGGTCGGTGCCTGGTTCGCGGCGATCGTGGCATTCTGGAAGGGCCACTACTTCGTACCGGGAGCCGCTTTTGCGCTCGGGCTTGGCCTGGTCCTGCTGGTCCCGCTTGTCGCCATCGCGCTTGCCCGCATGGAGGAAATTGCCACCATCGCCTTTGGTCGGCCGCCGCGGCGGCTGGCTGACGCTCCGCCGCCGGCGCCTGAGGGGTTGTTTGCGCCGAAAGTCTCGATCCACGTTCCCGCCTGCTGCGAGCCGGCCGAGATGCTGAACACGACGCTCGATGCCGTGGCGCGGCTCGACTACCCCAATCTTGAGTGCGTGGTGGTCATCAACAACACGCCCGATCCGGCGCTCTGGCGTCCGGTGGAAGAGCATTGTCAAGCGCTGGGCGAGCGCTTCAAGTTCGTCAGGGTCGAGAATCTCACCGGTTACAAAGCCGGCGCGCTGCGCGTGGCGCTCGAACACAGCGCGGCGGACGCGGAAATCATCGGCGTCATCGATGCCGATTACGTGGTCGAGGCTGACTGGCTCAAGGCGCTGGTGCCGCTGTTCGCCGATCCCCGCGTCGGCATGGTGCAATCGCCGCAGGACCACCGCGACGGCGCTCGCTCGTTGATGCACCGCGCCATGAACGCCGAATATGCGGGTTTCTTCGACATCGGCATGGTTCAACGCAACGAGGTCAATGCCATCGTCATGCACGGCACTATGTGCCTCATTCGTCGCGTGGCGGTGGAAGGTGTCGGCGGCTGGCCGTCCGATACCATTGTCGAGGACACTGACCTTGGCCTCAACATCCTCGAGCACGGCTGGCTCGGCCATTACACCAACCGCCGGTACGGCTATGGGCTCCTGCCCGACACTTTCGAAGCCTACAAGCACCAGCGTCATCGCTGGGCCTACGGCGGCTTCCAACTCGTGCGCAAGCACTGGCAGCGCTTGTTACCCTGGGCCGAGGGGCTCTCGCGAGAGCAAAAGCGAGAATACGGCCTGGGCTGGCTCAACTGGCTCGGCGCCGACAGCATCGGCGTTGCGGTCGCGCTGCTCAACATCGTCTGGGTGCCGGTGGTCGCGTTTGCCAATATTGCGGTGCCGGATCGCATTCTGACCCTGCCTATCCTGGCCGCCTTCCTGGTCTCGGTCGCTCATTTCTTCACGCTCTACCGCCTGCGCGTTAAGGCGCCGGTCGGCCCGATGCTCGGCGCGGTGTGCGCGGCCATGTCCGTGCAGTGGACGGTCGCCCGCGCGGTCGCCGCGGGCGTCGTCAAAGAACGCCTGCCGTTCCTGCGTACGGCCAAGGGTGGTGCTACCCGCAAGGGCGAGTTCCCGGCCTTCTGGGAGGCGGTGATCGCCGCGCTCCTGCTGCTCGGCGCCGTCACCCTGGTGGTCACCAATTACAAAGAAGTCCGGGAGATCAATATCTTCGCGTTAGTGCTCGTGGTGCAGAGCCTGCCCTTTTTGTCGGCGCTTGCCATCGCCTTAATCGAGGGAACGCGCTTCAATTCGTTCCTCTACTGGCGCGGTATCGAGGCCAAGGCGGTCGATCTCCTGCCGCAGTCGCAAGTCGTACCCGAAGCCCCTGAGCTTCCCGCCGACAACCGGGTCGAACCGGCGCAGTAGCCATTATTCGGCAACGCGAAGCGCCGCGCCTTGGAATCCGTGTTCGCTGGTGCCGGGCCGGACGCTGCGCTTGGCCCCTGAGTAGCGGAAAGAAGTCACCCCGCGAGCGCAGTCTCCGCGAGCCGTACCCAATAAGAGCTACCGTGCGGGATCGCCTCATCGTTGAAATCGTAAGCCGGGTTATGCAGCTGGGCGCTGTCGCCATTGCCGACGTAGATGAATGCGCCCGGCCGCTCCTGCAACATGAAGGCAAAATCTTCAGCACCCATCAGCGCGGGGCAATTCTGGTTGACCTTGTCCTTGCCGGCAATCTCGCCGGCGACTGCGGCGGCGAAAGCGGCGCGCTTTTCGTCGTTCACCAGCACCGGATAGCCGGCCGCGTAGGTTAGTTTCGCTTTGGCGCCGTAAAGGCGCGCGGTGCCCTCCACCACTTCCCGCACCCGCTTTTCCAGGAGTTCCCGCACCCTGGGTGACAGGGCACGCGCTGTACCGAGCATGCGCACGTGCTGCGGGATGACGTTGTCGGTATGGCCGCCCTGGAACATGCAGATCGAGACGACCGCCGCCTGCATCGCGTCGACATTGCGGGAAACGATCGATTGCAATTGGTTGACGATCTGCGACCCGACCAGGATCGTGTCCACGCCAAAATGCGGCCACGCCCCATGACTGCCAATCCCCTCGAGCTCGATCGCAATCGAGTCAGTCGAGGCCATGGCCGGCCCCGAGCGAATGGCGAACTGGCCAATCGGCAATCCGGGATAGTTGTGCATGCCGTAGACTTCCTGGATGCCGAAACGGTCCAGCAGGCCGTCGCGCATCATCGCCCGCGCGCCGGCGCCGCCCTCCTCTGCCGGCTGGAAGATCACGACGGCGGTACCGGCGAAATTGCGTGTGTCCGCGAGATATTTGGCGGCGCCGAGCAGCATGGCAGTGTGGCCGTCATGGCCGCAGGCGTGCATCTTGCCGGATACGGTCGATTGATAGGGAAGGTTGGTCGCCTCCTCGATCGGCAAGGCATCCATGTCCGCACGCAGGGCGACCACCTTGTCCCCAGCCTTGCGGCCGCGGATGACGCCGACGACGCCGGTTCGGCCGATGCCGCCGACCACTTCGTCGCAGCCGAAGGTCTTGAGCTTGTCGGCAACCGAGGCCGCCGTGCGCTGCACGTCGTAAAGGAGTTCCGGGTGGGCGTGCAGGTCCCGCCGCCAGGCGGTGATCTCGGCGTGCAGGTCGGCGATGCGGTTGACGATCGGCATGACATCGTTCCTCGTTCGGGCGATCCACCCGGTAGCCGGGGCAGTCTAGCAAATCGGAGCACTTTTGCGCTATTGAACGCGCGCACGAGCCCGTAGCTCAGTCGGTAGAGCACGTGACTTTTAATCACGGGGTCCTGGGTTCAAATCCCAGCGGGCTCACCACGAAAATTCGCGGGAACTCGCCCTGCTCACTGCAAATTCTTCAGAAAATCGATCATCGCCATGTTCACCTCGGCGGCCCGTTCCTGCTGCGTCCAGTGACCGCAGCCGGGCAATATCGTAGACCCACGAAGTTCGGGCACGAATTTGGACAGATTGGGCAGAAGCCGGTCCGTCCCGGGGAAGTACATGACGAGGTCGCGATCGCCGACCATATAGAGCGCCGGCACCGTCACGGGCAGGCCGGCGAAGGGCGCCAGAAGCTCCCAGTTGCGATCGATATTGCGGTACCAATTCAGGCCGCCGCGAAAGCCGGTGCGCCTGAACTCCCCGGCGTAAAAATTCACGTCGTCCTCGGATAACCAGGACGGCAGCGGCGGCGGGCTTGTCAGCCCCCGCAGCAATCCGCCCTTGCGCGGCACCATGCCGACGGCCTCCCCGGGCGCGGGGGGACGCGATACGTCGCCCGAAGCCCCGTAGAGCATGGCGCGGATAGTCAGATGCGGGTCGCGTTCGAGCTCCGCCTCCGCGACGCCCGGTTCCTGGAAATACAGTTGATAGAAGATCGCATCGTCACGCCGCGGCATGACGCTGGTCGGCTGCGATGAGCCGCGCGGCCGGAACGGCACGCTCAATCCGATGACGCCGCGAAAGCGATCCGGCCGCAGCAGCGCGGCGTGCCAGGCAACCGGCGCGCCCCAATCATGGCCGGCAATGACCGCCCTCTGCACATTCAAAGCGTCGAGCAAGCCGATCATGTCGCCGACCAGATGCATGAGCGTGTACTTCTCTATCTCCGCCGGGCAGTCGGTCTGACCGTAACCGCGCATGTCGGGCGCGACCGCCTTGAAGCCCGCTTCGGCCAACGCTCGCAGCTGGTGCCGCCAGGAATACCAAGACTCCGGAAATCCGTGGCAGAGGAGGACCACCGGGCCTTCGCCCTGCTCCGCCACGTGCATGCGAATGCCGTTGCTCTCGATCGTGCGATGCCTGACTTCGCTCATTGCGGTCTCCGATTCGACGGGTGCAGTCCGGTCGGTTGCGTCGGTGTCCTTTCCCGACTGCCGAACTGCCGGCGGCGCTCGACTGGCGGCGACGCGGCAGCCGGGCGATGTTGCCACCGCCGGGGCGTGAGAGTGAAGGGGCAGTAGCGTCGAATCCCGCGGCCGGCGCCACGAAAGTTTCATGAAGGCATCGCACCCGCGCCATAGACCGCGCGCAAGGTCGCACCGTATCGGGCGAGATTGAGTGGGTGAGTAAGCGTCGAAGAGGACCGACGATGCACATCCAGTCCGCGCGCCGCACTGAGGAAACGACGACCGACACGGCGACTCGGCCATTCGGCCGGCCCAAATGCCCGAATTGCCGCAGCGTGCTGTTGGTTGCCGAACAATCCGCGTTCAGTATCGCCGGACGTATCCGCCACATTTGGGCGTGCGACGATTGCGGGCACAAATTCGTGACTTCGATCCGTTTATGGCACCGGTAGGGCCAGCTTCCGCGGCCGCATATGGATTTCCGCGCGGCGTCCGCTTCGGGAAACCCGAGCGCGGAACCGAGCGCGGAACCGCAAGAGGACTGCGGCGTTTACAATGGCCGTTCGAATATTTTGCGTGTCACCCAACGATTGTCGTCAAGGAGCGGCGTCTCGGGCCGAGCGGTCATGCCGCCGCGGGGCCCCATGCCGCCCGCATTAGGGAAGGGAATGCCCGTGTCGTTTTGACGCGTCGTCAAGTGTGGATCACGTAACGGTGTCGTCGCGCCTGTTTGTTGCGTTGGTTGAAGGCGCGATGTTGTGACCCGCCGGTCCGCGCTTATGCGGCCGGCGGGTTGTCTTTGTCAGCTCTTGTTTTCTGTTTTTCTCTTTCTCTGTTTTTGTTTGCGGAGCGTCGGTCACGGTGCCGCCGAGCACGTTCACGGCGCAATATCACGCTTGGCCATCCATTGCTCCCTCGTTTCTCCGACGTAATCGGCAAAGCGGCCGGCACGGATGGCTGCACCGGCGCCGCTCATCAGCTCCTGATAATAGTAGAGGTTGATGACGGAAAGGAGCGTCCCGCCCAGCGCCTCGCCGGCACGGAACAGATGATGCAGATAGGCGCGGGAAAAGTCACGCGCGGCTGGGCAGCGGCTCTGCGCGTCGAGCGGTCGCGGATCGTCGGCATGGTGGGCGTTCTTGATGTTGATCGGCCCGAAACGGGTGAAGGCGAGGCCGTGGCGGCCGTTGCGCGTCGGCAGCACGCAATCGAACATGTCAATGCCGCGCGCGATCGCTTCAAGGAGATCGGCCGGCGTGCCGACGCCCATGAGATAGCGCGGCCGCTCGGGCGGCAGCGCCGCTGCGGTCTCGGCAGCGACTCTCAACATGACTTCCTGCGTTTCGCCGACGGCCAAGCCGCCGATGGCATAGCCGGGAAAGCCGATGTCGACGAGGACGCGCGCGCTCTCGGCCCGCAGCTTCGCGTCATCGCCGCCCTGCACGATGCCGAACAGCGCGCGGCCCCCTGCCGCGCCTTCGAAGCCGCGCTTCGAGCGTTCCGCCCAGCGCAATGAAAGTTTCATGGCGCGCTCGATCTCGCTCCGCTCGGCCGGCAGTCTGACACATTCGTCGAGCTGCATGGCGATGTCGGAACCAAGCAGAATCTGGACCTCCATCGCGCGCTCCGGCGTCAGCTCGACCATGGCGCCGTCGATATGCGAGCGGAAAGTGACGCCCTGCTCCTTAATCTTGCGCAGTGGCGCGAGCGACATCACCTGAAACCCCCCGGAATCGGTGATGATCGGATACGGCCAGCCCATGAACGCGTGCAGCCCGCCGAGCGCGGCGATGCGCTCGGCGGAAGGCCGCAGCATCAGGTGATAGGTGTTGGCGAGCAGAAGTTCGGTGCCGGCCGAGCGTACATCGTCGTGATGAACGCCTTTGACCGCGGCCTGCGTGCCGACGGGCATGAAAGCCGGCGTCTGTACGATCCCGTGCGCGGTCGTCATCTCGGCGGCGCGCGCGGCGCCGTCAGTGGCGATGAGGCGGAAGGAAAAGGCGTTGGGCATGACAACTCGAGCATGATCCAAGAAAACGGAAAACCGATCTTCGGAAAAGATCATGCTCCACTGAGGAAAACCAGGGCGCAATCGATTCAATCCGAAGCCATTGCGTCCTCGGGTGCGCGAAACAGCAGGCAAGCATCGCCATAGGAATAGAACCGATAGCCTGATGCAATCGCATGCGCATAGGCGCGCCGCATGATGTCAAGTCCGCAGAAGGCGCAAACGAGCATGAACAAGGTCGAGCGCGGCAGGTGGAAATTGGTCAGCATCGCATCGACGACGCGGAAGCGGTAGCCCGGCACGATGAACAGCGCGGTCTCGCCGGAAAACCGCGCGAGCGTGCCGTCCTCGGCCGCCGCGGTTTCGAGGAGCCGCAGCGAGGTCGAGCCGACAGCGACGATGCGTCCGCCCGCGCGCCGCGTCGCATTGAGCGCCGCCGCCGTTGCGGCGCTGACGCTGCCCCATTCCGGCTGCATGCGGTGAGCGGCGGTATCCGCCGTCTTGACCGGCAGGAAGGTTCCGGGCCCGACATGCAGCGTCACGCGGTGAACGCCGATGCCGTGTTCCTCCAGCGCGCGCACGATCGCGTCGGTGAAATGCAGACCCGCGGTCGGGGCCGCTACCGAGCCTTCCTCGCGGGCAAACATCGTCTGATAATCGGTCCGGTCGCGGTCGTCGACGGCGCGGCGGCCGGCGATATAGGGCGGCAACGGCATGTCGCCGCGCTCAGCAAGCGCCTGGTCGAGCATCGGACCATGAAACGCGAAGGCGAGCGTGACTTCGCCCCCCTCGCCTTTTGCCTCCACCGTGGCGTCGAGCTGCCCGAGGAAACACACCCGGCCTTCGCTGCCGAAGCGCACGACGTCGCCGACCGCGAGCCGTTTTGCGGGCTTCACTAGTGCGTTCCAGCGCGACCCGTCGAGCCGCTTGGTCAGCGTCGCCGAAATCGCTGGTTCGCGGTCACCGCGGCCGATGCGGCGGCCACGCAGGCTCGCCGCGATCACTTTCGTGTCGTTGACGACGAGCGCATCGCCCGGCCGCAGCAGGGCCGGCAGGTCGCGCATCGTGCGGTCCTCGAGTGCGACCGCCTCGCTCGGCCGGACCACGAGGAGCCGCGCCGCGTCGCGCGGAGAAATCGGCCGCAGCGCGATGCGCTCTTCGGGCAGAGTGAAATCGAACAGGTCCGTGCGCATTTCACCGGCGCAACACGTTGCACCATGGCCGTTCCGTCGCGACGATCATTGCACGCCCTCGGCGCCGTCGATCGTCCGATCGTCCACGAAGCGGATAGCGATCGGGCGGCCGGCCACGGCGCCGGCCATGCCCCTGGTGAAATGCAGCGGCGTGCAGCGCGTAAGCGCAGCGTCGATGGCGTCGCGATAGACACCGCGCACCTCGGCCGGCGCGTCATGACTCGCATACGTCATGCGCGGCGGAGCGACCATCTCCCCGTCGCGCTTGAAGGCGAGGCGGACCGTGTACTGCATGCCGCGGCGCGCCTCGTCCCGTGGCGGCGGCTGCCAGCAGGCGCGTAGCGCGGCGAACATGTCAGCGATCGAGCCAAGCATGCGGTCGTTCGTACCCGCATCGGCTTCGCCGGCGTGCCTGCCCGCCGAATCATTCTCATCGGTCGAGGTAATGGTGAACCGCAAACCCTCGCCGATCGGCGGCAGGTAATACGGAAAGCAGGGTCCGCGGTGGAAGACCCCGCAGAACGACGGATGGCACGGATGCCCGCTGAGCACGCTGCACGGGGCGCGCGCGGGCGGAATCTCGACCTGCGCCCAGGCGTGGCTTGTCATGGCGGCCGCAGCAAGGCCGATGGCGCCGCAGGCGACCGCGATCGCTTGGCCGGGCGCGCGCATATCCTTACCGCTTCACGTCCCGCTTCAGGTCGGCCGCCACCTGCATGCGGATGATGCGGTCTGGATCGGCCGGCGGCTCCCCGCGCTTGAGCTTGTCGACGACGTCCATGCCGCGGACCACCTCGCCGACCACGGTGTACTTGCCGTCGAGGAAGGAGCCCTCCTCGAACATGATGAAGAATTGGCTGTTCGCCGAATTGGGACTGCTGGCGCGGGCCATGCCGACGGTCCCGCGCATGAACGGCATGCTGGAGAACTCGGCCTTCAGGTCCGGGTATTTCGAGCCGCCGTTGCCGTTGCCGTACTGCCCGTCCCCGGTCTGCGCCATGAAGCCATCGATGACGCGGTGAAACGGCACGTCGTCATAGAAGCGCTCGCGCGCCAAGAGTTTCAAGCGTTCGGCGTGCTCGGGAGCGACGTCGTTGTGCAGCTTGATCACGATCCGGCCGGGCGTCGTCTCCATGACGAGCGTATTGTGCGGATCGATGCCCGCGGGCAATGACGCCGCATCGTTCGATTGTTCGGCCATATTTGGTTCCTTTAGTCGTCGGAGCGGGTTTGCGCGGCGAAAACTGCGCAAGGCGCTACTGTGCGATCGTCGCCGTCTTGATGTAATCGAGCTTGGGAAACTCCTTCATCAGATAGGCGTTCCCCTCGCTTTGCACGCGGCCCTGCTCCGGCCCCGCGCCTTGGGGCGCACCCTCGCCGTATCCGCTGAAAAGGGCGTCGACCACGTTCATGCCCGATACGACCTGACCGAACGGCGCAAAACCCTGACCGTCGAGCCCGGCATTATTGCGGTAGTTGATGAAAACCTGGGTGGTGCGGGTATTGGGCCCCGCCGTGGCGAAGGTGATCATGCCGCGGGCATTGCTCTGCCGCACCGGGTCGTCATTGATCCGCGCAGCGCGCCATTGCGCCGAGACGTTTGGATCGGCGTTGATGCCGAATTGCACCATGAAGCCGCTGATCACCCGGAAGAAGCGGGCATTGTCGTAAAAGCCGTTTTTGACCAGGTTATAGAACCTGTCCGCCCCAAGCGGCGCCCAGTCGCGATGAACCTCGACAACGAACGGACCCTTGCTCGTGTCGATTTTCACTTTGTAGGCTGCCGGCGCCTGCTCCTTCAGCGCCGCGGGATTGCTTAGGCCCTGGCTCCAGGCCGGGGTAACGGCGAGCGCGAGCAGCAAGGCGACAAGACGGATCATGTCATCTCCCGGGATGAGGTTTTACGTTTCGGCGAACTTCTCTTTCAACCGCGTCGCGACCTCGGCGGGCACGAAGGGGGAAACGTCGCCGCCCATGCCGGCAATCTGCCGCACCAAGGTGGCAGTGATCGGACGCACCGCGGGCGATGCCGGGACAAAGATCGTCTGGACTTCGGGCGCCATCGCGGCATTCATGCCGGTCATCTGCATCTCGTAATCGAAATCGGTGGCGTCGCGCACGCCGCGGATGAGCACCGTCGCCTCCGCCCGGCGCGCTGCCGAGATCACCAGGTCGGCGAAGGTGGTGACGGCGAGTTCACAGCCCGCCGCGCGCGCTAGTGGCGCGCAGACCTCCTCGAGCATCGCGCGTCGCTCGTCGGCCGCAAACAGCGGCACCTTGCCGGGATGAATGCCGATGGCGAGCACCAGCCGGTCGACCAGGAGCACGGCCTTGCTCACCACGTCGAGATGGCCGTTGGTCATGGGGTCGAAGGACCCGGCAAAGAGCCCAATGCGCGGCATGGCGGCGGTCTAGCCCGCGCTCCCGGTAACCGCAAGGCGGGTTTTATCCCCTGGGGAAGGCGGCCGCCGTCCCTCGCCTTGCGAAGCCTCGAGTATCGCAAGCTGTCGTTGCGGTTTTCAGCCTTCGACAGACGCGCGAAGGAGCTGAAAATCCCGAGCAGGGACAATTCTTCATATTTTCCAGAGCGGTACCAACCGAACGTAATCGTAAAAATTGTGACGGCGGTCAAAGAATAGAACCGGCGGCCTGAGCGAGATTGTTATCGAGAAAAGCCGCGACCCAACAGCAAAAGCAGGCCGCTTTTCGACGGCAAGGGCGCGAGACAGCAAACAGGGATCGTGTCATGCTGAAAACCGTCTACGCCGTCGCTGCCGCCGCGATCGTGGCGGGTGCGTTCGTGACCTTCCTCAGCCTGTCGATGCAGGTCGAAGCCAACGCCCACGGGTCGGTGGCCAAGGGCGATCGGGCCGACACCCGACCGCTCGCGCGACAGTGCTCGCAACGCACCTGGCCCTATTTCGAAGCCGCCTGCTTGCGCGACACGCGCAATCCGTTCGGACAGGCCCGCGAGGTGCGCATGATCGCGCCGGATCGCGTGGCACTCGTCGCCTCGACGCGTTAGAGCGCGGCGGTTTCAGAATAGAAATCCGGGGTCGGCTTCTTCCGGTCAAGCTCGGGTGCGTTTCCGGCTTCCGGTTGAGCGGCCAAGGCGGCGACGCTGGCGCGCAACTCGGCGATCAGCTCGCGGCTATTGGGCAGATGGGGCGCCTCGGCATCGAGGATCTGGATGAAGCCGCGCTTTTTCAGCGCCAGCAGATCGGACTCGCTCACGATGCCGACGCCGGCCGAATCGCAAACGATATCGAGAAGCCGGTCCAAGGCATGCAGCCGGCCCAAAAGATAATCGTTCTCGCGATAGGCGCGCGACAGAAACGCGGCCGTGTGTTCGAATGCGATTCCTTTGATTTTTTGCGCCCGGGCGACCTTCTTCAGCGCCCGCGCGTCGTGCACGCTGATGCGATCGACCAGCAGCTCGTTGAATTCGCCGATCTCGCGCCAGGTCATCACCGGAAAGGTCAGCACGTCCCAAAACGGGAAACCGAGATAGTTGATCAGCACTTCCCGGCTCGCCTGCCGCGGCCAGCCGTCGCGAAACGCCTCGACGAGCACCAGGTCGATATCACGGGTGCTGGCGGCAAGATCGATGCTCGCCGCCAACCTTTCGACTAGGCCATCGATCTTGCCGGCATGTCGCGCGACCGCCGATTCGGCGTAGCAGCCGATGTTCCTGACTTCGTCCGCCGAGGGCGGCTGCGGGAATATTTCCGCGACCAGGTCGCGAATGCCTTGATCGAATTGATCGAAATTCTCCCGCTGCTGCAAAGCATCGAGGGCGTCGTAGAATTTGCGCTTCAGCCGGTCGATCAGCCCCGCGTCGATGCCTGAGAAGGGCTCGGCATCGAGCATTTGGTAAAGCCGGTTCTGCCCCTCAATCAGGAAATGCAGGCGGCGCTTGCGATAGTCGATGTCGAAACCCAACAGCAAATTGACCCAGCCGGGCGCTTCTTGCAGACCCTGCGCGGCTCCGCTGCGGAACGACCCTGCCCCGCTCTCGCGATCGACCGCCTCAACCCGGGCCGCCCAGGCGTCGACGACCTCCGCGATCGCCCGCGCGAACGGCGAGCCCGGCCGCACGCCGCGGATCCCCGTGATCAACTGGCTGAGAAACGCGCGGGCGGAAGCAAGCTTGAGGCCGACATAGCCTTCATAGGCGAAGCCGCCGTCGTGCGCGGCGCGGACATTGGCGCGCTGGCGCCAGCGGCGAATTTGCGCCTCGGTGATGCGGGCGTTCGCGCCGGTCATCACGTTGGCCACCATGCGGCTGATCTGCGGGCGCGCCCGTTCGATGATCGCTTTCAGCCGGCGCGCGCGTTCGTTGAAGCTGTTTACCCAGCTGAGCTCGTCGGCGACCGGTTCGGCACGGGGGATGTCCGATAGTGCGCCCTTCAGCATGGCGAAAAACCCCGGCATCCGATCGCGCGCCCGCGCCCCCGGCGGCGCCGGATCGGGATCGATATAGACGATGCGCCGGTCCACCTCGCGATAGGCCGGCCGGCCGCGAATGGCCCTGATCGCTTCGCGGAACGGGCGATTGTTGAGGACGCTGCCGTCGATGAAAGGCGCGCATGCCGGATCGACGTCGGTCTCCAGATAGTTCCTGAAATTGCGGCGGATGAAGTCGGCGCGATGCGGCCATGCCGCCGCCTGGCTGCGCACCAACTCGTCGATCTCCACGATCCGCGCCGGCGGAAACGCGCCGGGGATCGAGGATGTCGCCCGCGCCGCGAACGCCAAAGCCGGCGCGTTGGCCAGGTCGAAGTCGCTTTCCACCTCGCCATTGGCGCGGCGCCGGTATTTGAAATGGAACAGATGGCGGTGCACGCGCTCCTGAATGATCGCGGGATCATGGATATGCACCGGTTGCTGGTAGCCGTAGTAATCGGTCACGGTCACGAACAGGTCCAGGCCGAGCCCGGACGGCAGCAGCGAGGCTTCCGCGCTTTTCGGGCTGCCCATGGCGGTGACGGCTTCGTACATCAGGCCGGCCATGCGCATGCCGTCGAGCGGCGGCTTGAACCAGCGCGAACGCACGAACATCGACAGCTTGCTGCGCACCTCGGCATCGCGGACCAGCTCGGAACGCGAGGCACCGATCGCCCAGAACAACGGGCGCAGGAACCACTTGCTCCAGCCGCGCGCCCGCGCCTCCGGCGCCAGCAGCTCGCTCACGTCGGCATGGTCGAGCCAGAGATCGCGCAGGCGCGCCGTCGGCAGGTCGTGACTGAGCGCGCGCGCGAGCATGGTGCCGTTGATTCCGCCCGCCGACGCTCCGGCGATAATGTCGACGACGACGCGCAAATCGATCTTGCGGCCGAGTTCGCGCAGCAGATCGAAATAGATCGCTTCGCTGTCGTGTTCCGGATCGCTGCTGTCGGCGAGAGGCGCGAATGAAGCGCCCGACCGCTTTTCCCGCTCGGGGATCGCATGCAGGGCGCTCGATGCGCGAACGAGCTTGAGTATCTCCTTGGTGATCCCATGCATGTAGATGGCGAGCGAAACGCCGCCATAGCACACCAGCGCAAACCGCAGCTCCTTCTCCTTCACGGCTTTCCCCCAACCTCCTGCGGCGGCATCATGCGCGCCAAGGTGTTTAAGTGCGGTTGCTGAGTTCTTTGGAATCCGTTACGAAGGTGCCGTTTTTCGGACTATTCGGCCAGTACGCTATCTCGCACCGCGAAGGGGCGCGTCGGCGCTTTTTGGTCCGGGTATCGTCGAGTACGCGAATGCTCGTATTGATCGACAATTACGACAGTTTTGCCTTCAACCTGGTGCATTATCTGGGCGAACTCGGCGCCGAGGTGCGCGTGCACCGCAACGACAAGATCACGACCGCGGCAATCGCCGCCGCCGACCCCGACGCCATCGTGCTCTCGCCCGGCCCGTGCACGCCGAAGGAGGCCGGCATCTGCCTCGAGCTGATTGCGGCCATTGCCGGCACGATCCCGATCCTCGGCGTCTGTCTCGGCCACCAGACGATCGGCGACGCCTTCGGCGGCCGGGTGGTGCGGGCACCGATGCCGGTCCACGGCAAGCTCTCGCAGATCCGTCACGCCGGTGCCGGCATTTTCCGCGGCATGAACGCGCCGTTTAAGGCGACGCGCTATCATTCGCTCGTGGTCGAGCGCGCAAGCCTGCCTGCCGAGCTTGACGTGACCGCCGACACCGAGGACGGCCTGATCATGGGGCTTAAGCACACGCGACTGCCCGTGCACGGCGTGCAATTCCACCCCGAAAGCATCGCCTCCGAGCACGGCCACCTGATGCTGAAGAACTTTCTCGACATCGCCGAGTCCTGGAACGTGTCGACCGGCCGGCGCCGGGCGCCGCGCAACGCATCCGCCAAGCGGCGCGCGCGGGTAAATTGAGGACCCGGCCGTGACCGACGAAGTCAGGGCGCTCATCGGCAAGGTCGCAACCGGCGCCGCGCTCAGCCGCGAGGAGGCGGCGAGCGCCTTCGAGCAGATGATGTCGGGCGAGGCCACGCCCTCGCAGATGGGCGGCCTGCTCATGGCTTTGCGCGTGCGCGGCGAGACGGTCGAGGAGATCACCGGGGCGGTTTCGGCGATGCGCGCCAAGATGCTGCGCGTCAGCGCGCCGCCCGAAGCGATCGACGTGGTCGGCACCGGCGGCGACGCCTCCGGCTCGTTCAACATCTCCACCTGCGCCGCCCTGATCGTCGCCGGCGCCGGCGTTCCCGTCGCCAAGCACGGCAATCGCGCGCTGTCCTCGCGCTCGGGCGCGGCCGACGTGCTCACCGCGCTCGGCGTCAATATCGATCTTGCGCCGGACAAGATCGCGCGCTGCATCCGCGAGGCCGGGATCGGCTTCATGTTCGCGCCGGCGCATCACCCGGCGATGAAGAACGTCGCCGCGACCCGTGTCGAGCTCGGCACGCGCACGATCTTCAACCTGCTCGGACCGTTGTCCAATCCGGCGGGCGTGCGGCGGCAGATGATCGGCGTCTTCTCGCGGCAATGGACGCAGCCGCTGGCGCAGGTTCTGAAAAATCTCGGCGCCGAGCGTGTCTGGGTCGTGCACGGCTCCGACGGGCTTGACGAGATCACCACGGCGGGGCCGACCAGCGTCGCAGCGCTCGAAGACGGCGCCGTCAAAATCTTCGAGATCTCGCCCGAGGAGGTCGGCCTGCGCCGGGTCAAGCCGGAAGCGTTGCGCGGCGGCGACGCGGCGGAGAACGCCAAGGCGGTACGGAGCGTTCTCGAAGGCAAGGCATCGGCCTTCCGCGACGTGTCGCTCCTCAACGCGGCGGCCGCGCTCGTGGTTGCCGACAGGGCCGCGACGCTCAAGCAGGGACTTCATCTCGCCGCCCAATCGGTCGATTCCGGAGAAGCAGAAGGACGGCTCGATCGGCTGATTGTGGTCTCGAACGATGGCTGACATTCTCGCCAGGATCGCCGCCTATAAGCGCGAGGAGATCGCCGCGGCAAAGCGGCAGCGTCCGCTCGCGGTGCTCGAAAGCGAGGCCAAGGCGGCCAGTGCGCCGCGCGGATTTTTGCAAGCGCTTGAGCGGCGGCTCGCGGCGGGCGAGTATGCGCTGATCGCCGAGATCAAGAAGGCGAGCCCGTCGCGGGGATTGATCCGCGAAGAATTCGCTCCGCCAGCGCTCGCGGCCGCCTACGCAGCAGGCGGCGCCACTTGCCTTTCCGTCCTCACCGACGCACCCTCCTTCGAAGGCTCGCTCGATCATTTGCGCCGGGCGCGCGCCGCCTGCGCGCTGCCGGTGCTGCGCAAGGATTTCATGTATGACGTCTATCAGGTGGCTGAGGCGCGCGCCGCCGGCGCCGACTGCATCCTCATCATCATGGCCGCGGTCGACGATCGGAGCGCGGCAGAGCTTGAAGCGGCGGCGTTGGCGCTCGGCATGGACGTGCTCGTCGAGGTTCACGACGAGCACGAGCTCGAACGGGCGCTGCGGCTCAAATCGCGCTTGATCGGCATCAACAACCGGGACCTCAAAACCTTCGCGACGACGCTCGCGACCTGCGAACGTTTGGCCGCGCTGGTCCCGGCCGGGCACGTAGTCGTCGGCGAGAGCGGCATTTTTTCGCCGGACGACCTCGCCCGGCTCGCCAAAGCCGGCATTGGCGCGTTTCTCGTCGGCGAAAGCCTGATGCGCCAGGCCGACCTCGCCGCGGCAACGCGCGCGCTCCTCGCGCGCAAAGCTCCCTCCCTTGCCCTGCGCACTCGCGGCGGACGCAAGGAGGGGGTGGCGTGAATGCCGTGGCGCGGCGCGCGACATTGACCCATCTGAGCGCGCGGGGCGCGGCGCGCATGGTCGATGTCTCGGCCAAACGCGAAACCGCGCGCGAGGCGGTCGCCGAAGGCCGCGTGGCGATGCAGCCGGCGACGCTCGATCTCGTGCGCCGCGGCGACGCGAAGAAGGGCGACGTGCTCGGCGCCGCCCGAATTGCCGGCATCCTGGCGGCCAAGCGCACGCATGAATTGATCCCGCTCTGCCATCCGCTTCCGATCACCCAGGTCGAGGTCGATATCAGGCCCGATGCCAAGCGGCCGGGCATGATCGTACAGGCCAGGGTCAAGGTCGCGGGAAAGACCGGGGTCGAGATGGAGGCTTTGACCGCCGTCGCCGTCGCCTGCCTCACCATCTACGACATGGTGAAGGCGGTCGACCGCGGCATGCGCATCGAAGCGATCCGGCTGATCGAGAAACGCGGCGGCCGCAGCGGCCATTTCCGCGCGAAGGAGTGAAGCTCGTGGCGTTGCTCTCGGTCGCCGACGCGCTCGAACGCGTGCTCGCGCATGCCGAGCCGCTGCCGGCCGAAGAAGCGCCGCTCGCCGAGGCCGATGGCCGCGTCCTCGTCTATGCGCTCAAGGCGCTGCGCACGCAGCCGCCCGCCGACGTCTCGGCCATGGACGGCTACGCCGTGCGCGCCGACGACGTCGAGGAGGCGCCGGTGCGCCTCAAAATCATCGGCGAGGTTGCGGCCGGCCGGCCGTTCACGCACAGCGTCGGGCATGGCGAGGCGGCGCGCATTTTCACCGGCGGCGTGATTCCCCCGGGTGCCGACACCGTGGTGATCCAGGAACTCAGCAAACGCGACGGCGATTTCGTCGAGGTCGAACAGCCGACGGCAAAGGGTCGTCACATCCGCGTCGGCGGGCTCGACTTCAAGGCCGGCGATCTGCTGCTCAACGCCGGCCACCGGCTGAGCGCCCGCGACCTTGCGCTCGCCGCCGCCATGAACCACCCGCTGGTGCCGGTGCACCGGCGGCCGAAGGTCGCCTTGTTCGCAACCGGCGACGAATTAGTGCCGCCCGGCACAGAGCCCGGGCCCGGGCAGATCGTCTCCTCCAACACCTTTGCGCTCGCGGCACTGGCGCGCGGGGAAGGCGCCGAAGCGGTCGATCTCGGCATCGTCCGCGACCGGCTTGACGATACGATTGCGGTGGTGCGGCGCGCGCGTGAACTCGACGCCGATATCCTGGTGACGAGCGGCGGCGCCTCCGTCGGCGATTACGATCTGGTGCAGCCGGCGCTCGCCGCCGAGGGCATGGCGCTGTCGTTCTGGAAATTGGCGCTGCGGCCCGGCCGTCCGCTGATGCACGGCCGGCTTGGCACGATGCATGTGCTCGGCGTTCCTGGCAACCCGGTCTCGGCCTTCATCTGCGCCTTTCTTTTTCTCGTGCCGCTCATCCGCCGCCTCGCCGGCCGAAGCGACCTCGGCTTCGAGACTGAGACGGCGACGCTCGCCTATGATCTTCCGGCGAACGACGAACGCGCTGATTATTTGCGCGCGACGCTGAGCGATGGGCCGCGCGGGCCGGTCGCCACGCCCTTTCCGATTCAGGACAGTTCCATGATGGCGCCGCTCGCCAAGGCCGATTGCCTCATCGTGCGCGAGCCCTATGCCCGCGCATTGAAGGCGGGCAGCCGGTGCGCGATCGTGAAATTCGATCGCTAGTCTGAGACGCCTGTTTGCTGTTGTTCAGCGATCAAACACGAAAAAGCCCGGGACCAAGGTCCCGGGCTTTTCGCCATGAAGCCTGTAAAAGTCAGTATCCCGGCCAATTGAACTTGTAGACAAGCGCGGTCATGATCGTCTGCACTTGCTTATTTGCTTGCTCATAATAGCTCTGGGGAACACCGTCCAATGTCCATGGAACATTGTTAGTGCTGTAAGTCGAGTACCGATATTCACTGCGCACGTAAAGACCCGGCAGCCACTTCACCGCGATCTCCGTGCCGCCGCCGAGGAACCAACCATGGTAGGTGTTTGCCGTCAAACCATAGCCGGCAAACGCCGGCGTGACAGCTATAGCTGAAGCATCAAAGTGCGTCTGAGTGTAGCCGCCATTGGTGTACGCCAAGATCGCCGGCGTGACCAGAAATCCGATCCGGGCGCCAACAGCCCAGGCCGAGTTCTCTTTTTCATTTGCCGTATAATTGTCAATCGAAGATAACAACTCGCTCGTGCCCGTGAGATTCATGAAGTCGTAATCGGCGAGCACACCGACGACAAAATTGCCCAGATTGCTCACAGGGAACTGATAGTCGCAGCCGCCGCCGACAGTACCCACCCAACCGCGACCGCCCGCCGTGGTTGAGGGATATAGTACACCGCTTTCAGAAAAAGCATTGGTTTCATTATACAGACCGTAGCCGAATCCGCCATCGACGTAGCAGCCGGTCCAGTTCGCCACGGGCGCGACCGGCGGTGGTGGCGCCTTATAGGCAGGGGCAACCGGCAGGTCTGCGGCGAGCGCTAGGCCCGGCAGCATCACCAGCCCGGCGATCGAAGCTAAGAGTTTTTTCATGTCATCCCCCGTCTGAGGAACCGTCCGACTAAACGCCATAATAACGCATCGGCGGCCAAAACGGTGTTGCAAAACGGCCGCATGCACCGAAATTCAGCGACAAATTTAAAATTTGCTGTAACGTCCGGCAAATAGACGCCGCTGTGACGCTGCCTCACCTCGTCTGCACTTTTGCGACGAACCGTGTCTGGCAGCCGAATCGGCCATCCGTTGCTTGTCAGCTTTGATCGCGAGGCAGGGGCCGTAGGGGCAAATTTCGAATAGCCGTGGCGGCAATGCGGTGGCTGCCAACAGCAAAAGAACGCAGTGATTCTCGGGCTTTATTAGGCTTAAGTGCCCGTTCGCGCCGCTGCTCGATTTCTTCACCCCAAATTAAATGGTTGCGGAACACATATGGAACGGATAGGGTATGTTCATGATTTGTTTCGACCGCTCAGCGGTCAGAGAGGGAACCGCCGATGCTCACGCGCAAGCAAGCCGAGCTTTTGCGTTTTATCCATGAGCGGCTGAAAGAGGCAGGCGTTCCGCCTTCTTTCGATGAGATGAAGGATGCGCTCGACCTGCGCTCCAAATCCGGCATTCATCGGTTGATTACGGCGCTCGAGGAGCGCGGCTTCATCCGCCGCCTGCCGAATCGGGCGCGCGCCATCGAGGTGATCAAGCTGCCCGAATCGGTCGCGCACGGCATCTCCACGGGGCGCGCCCGCGGCTTCACGCCGAGCGTCATCGAGGGCAATCTCGGCCGCGTGCGCAGCGCCGCGGAGGACGAGGGCGGCAAGCCGGTCGCCGTGCCGGTGATGGGCCGGATCGCGGCCGGCACGCCGATCGAGGCAATTCAGACCCGCAGCCACACCATCAACATGCCGCCCGACCTGCTCAGCACGGGCGAGCATTTTGCCCTGGAAATCCGCGGCGATTCGATGATCGAGGCCGGCATCCTCGATGGCGACGTCGCGCTGCTCAAGCGCACCGACTCCGCCGACACCGGCGACATCGTCGTCGCCCTGATCGACGACGAGGAAGCCACCCTCAAGCGTTTCCGCCGCCGCGGCGCCTCGATTGCGCTCGAGCCGGCGAACAGCGCCTACGAGGTGCGCATCCTGCCGCCCAATCGCGTGCGCATCCAGGGTAAGCTGATCGGCCTGTTCCGGCGGTATTGAGCATCTCCTGACGGCAAGCTGCCCGCGAAGCGTCGCGGATCGAGGCAGTGGGGCATTAGGCGCGAAGGCTCGCTTCCGGTCGCTTGCGCGCGCGGATGAATTTTCACTGACCCGCTTCGAGGTCATCGGGCCGCGGCGTCGCATCGTGCGGCGTCGCACGCGCGGCGGCCGGCGCAGCGGCGGAATCGGCACCGGCAGTTTCGCTCGGTCGCAGCCGCTGGCGCGGCGCCGGCGCCCAGGGACGATCGAAATTCGGCGGGCGCGCTCCCTCGACCACGAAGCCCATGCCATCGCGGCGCAGCGCCAGCGCGCCGCGCTCGCGCCAGAGTCGACGCCCGACCACCGTAGCCGCGCAATCGGGCGGAGCGTCGCGCGTTGCCACGACCACGGCCGCGCGCCGGCAATCCTCGTCGAACGCCTCCGGAGCAAGCGCGTAGGACAGCAGGCGTCCATCGGCGAGCTTGCCGATGCAGCCGGCAGGATCGCAGGTGATCCCGTTACCGAGGCCGGGATCGTGAACGTCGCGGCCGTCGGCATCGGCCGCGAGCCACTCGCGCATTGCAAACGTATCGCCGCCGCCGTGATGCAGGGCGAGCCGGCCGTCGGCGCCGCGCACCGCGAAGGTCCTGCCGTCGGCGGCAACGAGTATGTCCGGCACCGGCGTGCGCGCCGCCCAGATGATCGCGACGATCGCGAGCACCACACCGCACCAGCGTAGCGGCGTCTTCAAAAGTCCGATCACCAGCAGGCCCGCGGTGCCGAGGAGAAGCGGTCCGGTACCGAAGGAGGTGACGCGCCCGAAGGCGCCGGGCAGGCTGGCCACCCACAGCGCCACCGCGTCCATCCACTCGATGCCGTAACCCATCTGCCGCCAGAAGATGCCGTCGAATCCGAAGGGGATGGCGATCACGCCGAGAATGCCCATCGGCATCACCCAGCCGGAAACGATCGGCATGGCCAGGAGGTTGGCGAGCACGCCATAGGGCGCGAGCCGGTGGAAGTGATAGGCGGCATACGGCGTAGTGGCGAGGCCGGCGAGCAGCGACGCGAGGATGAGGCTTATGGTCTCGCGCACGCCCCAGAGCGCCGCGCGAGCGCCCAGCGAGGTGTCGGCGCCCGCCCGCGCCCAGGGCATTCCGCGTTCGTAGCCGGCGACCAGCGCCAGCGTCGCCGCAAACGACATCTGAAAGCTCGGATGCACCACCGCTTCCGGCGCGAAGAAAAGCACGAGCAGCGCCGCGATCGTCACCGTGCGCAGCGTCAGGATCGGCCGGTCGAGCAAGACGCCGATCAGCACGATGGCGATCATGATGAAGGAGCGCTGGGTCGCGACCTCGGCGCCGGAAAGCACGAGATAGAATGCGGTGACCAGGAGCGCCGCGAAGGCAGCCCATTTCTTGATCGGCGCGCGGTCCGCAAGTCCCGGGACAAGCGCCAGCAAAGCGCGCAGAACGAAGAACACCACGCCGGCGACGACGGCCATGTGATAGCCGGAGATCGACAGCACGTGGCCGATGCCGGAGACGAACATCGCGTCGTAGACCTGGGGCGTGATCGCGTCGCGCTTGCCGGTGATCAGCGCCGAGGCGATCGAGCCGACATCGCCCGACAGGACCGAACGAATGCGCGAGTCGATCGCATCGCGCAGGTCCTGAACGAAGGCGTCGAGACGCAGCCACAGGCCCGGTTCGGCAAGCGGCGTGATCACCTGCACGGCGCCGCGCACGAATCCCGAAGCGCCGATGCGCTGGAAGAAGAGGTCGCGCGCGAAATCGTAGCTGCCGGGCCGCAGCGGCTGCTCGAGCTGCGCCTTGACCTCGACGAAGGCGCCGGCGGGCGGCGCCGTGCCGCGACGCACCGAGAGCCGAACGCGCTGCGGCTTGTCGATGATGCGGTTGCCGTCGATGCGCTCGACCCGCAGCACGAAGCGATCGGTCTTCTGGCTCTCCTCGCGCAAGGTGACGAAGCCGGCGATCGACACGTTCGTGGCCGGATATCGCAACACCGGGTGGTCGATCAGCGCCGTCTTCATCGTGGCCACGGCAAAGCCGGCGGCGATGGCGAAAAAGCCAAGCGCGCACACGAAGGCGACCGGACGCCGACGCATGGCGATGGCAGTGATCGCCCCGGCGGCGGCCAAGGCCGATGCCGCCCACACAGCAGGTTCCCGGTCCGCCGTGAAATAGAGGACGATGCCGGTGCCGAAGGCGACGGCAAACCACGGCAGCAGGCGGCCGGCGCCGACCTCCGTTATCGCCCATTCGCGCAGGCGTGCGGGGAGAACGAACTCCGTGCGCGGCCATGGCGGGCTCCACGCGCCGCGCGCTCCGCCGACCGGCCAGGTCCGTGTGCCCGTTCGCGCGCGGCTTCGCGCGCCGCCATCGTCCGCCACTGCGCGCCCCCAAGTCTTCGCGCGCCCAATGTCGGGTCATGCTACCTAGGCGCGAGCGCAATGGCGAGTGGCTCTTAGCCGCCGCCGGCGACTTTGGCCCAACTATCGCGCAATCCGACCGTGCGGTTGAATACGAGCCGCCCCGGGCGCGCATCCGGATCGCGGCAGAAATAGCCCTGCCGCTCGAATTGTACCGTATCGGCGGAATCCATCCCGGCGAGCGCAGGCTCGACGCGCGCGTCGGCGATGAACTCAAGCGATTGCGGGTTGAGGTCGGCGGCAAAATCTCCGACGTTCGGATCGGGACGGGTAAAGAGCGGATTGTAGAGGCGCACTTCCGCCGGCACCGAGTCTTGCGCCGACACCCAGTGCAGCGTCGCCTTGACCTTGCGGCCGTCGGGCGCGTTGCCGCCCCTGGTCGCCGGATCGTAGCTACAGCGCAGTTCAGTCGCCTCGCCCGCGGCGTTTTTCACTACTTCGCGGCAAGTGATGAAATAAGCGTAGCGCAAGCGCACCTCAGTGCCCGGCGACAGACGGAAAAACTTCTTCGGCGGGTTCTCCATGAAGTCTTCGCGTTCGATGAAAAGCTCTCGGCCGAAGCGAAGACGCCGCGTTCCGGCGCTGGGATCGTCGGGGTGATTGATCGCTTCGACTTCCTCGCTGCGTCCTTCCGGGTAATTCTCGATGACGACTTTCAGCGGCCGCAGCACCGCCATGCGCCGTTGCGCAGTCCGGTTGAGGTGCTCGCGGATGGAAAATTCCAGCATCGCCATGTCGACGACGCTGTTCGCCTTGGCGACGCCGATGCGTTTGACGAAATCGCGGATCGCCGCCGGCGGTACGCCGCGCCGGCGCAAGCCGGCGAGCGTCGGCATGCGCGGATCGTCCCAGCCGCCGACGTGGCCGCCGCGCACCAGCTCGGTGAGCACGCGCTTCGACAGCACCGTGTAGGTGAGATTAAGCCGGGCGAACTCGTATTGGTGCGGGTGCGAGGGAACCGGCAAATTGTCAAGGAACCAGTCGTAGAGCGGCCGATGGTCCTCGAATTCCAGCGTGCAGATCGAATGGGTGATGCCCTCGATCGCGTCCGACTGGCCGTGAGCGAAATCGTAGCTCGGATAGATGCACCAGGCCATGCCGGTGCGCGGATGCTCGGCATGCAGGATGCGGTAGAGCACCGGATCGCGCAGATTGATGTTGCCGGAGCCCATGTCGATCTTGGCGCGCAGCACGCGCGCGCCGTTGGGCAATTCGCCGGCGCGCATGCGGCGGAAAAGATCGAGGTTCTCCTCGACACCGCGCGTGCGGAAAGGGCTCTCGGTCCCTGCCTCCGTCAAGGTGCCGCGCGTCAGCCGGATCTCTTCCTGCGTCTGATCGTCGACATAGGCCTTGCCGGCGCGGATCAAATATTCCGCCCACTCATAGAGCCGCTCAAAATAATCGGACGCATGGTAGAGATGCTCGCCCCAATCGAAGCCGAGCCAGCGCACGTCGCGCTCGATGGCATCGATATATTCCTGCTCCTCCTTGGTCGGGTTGGTATCGTCGAAGCGCAAATGGCAGCGGCCGCCGAACTCTTCCGCCACGCCGAAATTGAGGCAAATCGACTTGGCGTGGCCGATATGGAGGTATCCGTTCGGCTCGGGCGGGAAGCGGGTAACGACCAACTTGCGCCGGCCCGCCGCAAGATCGGCGCGAATAATATCGCGAATGAAATCCTGTCCGGCTTCGCGCACCGCAGATTCAGCAACCGCCATTGTGATCACTATCCCTTTTGCCCGGGGCCACGCTCCGTGGCGCGCCCGGATTGGCTAAATTGAACGGTCGGGTCAAGTCCGCACTGGCCGTTCCGCGGCCGGGTTTACCCCCTTCGTTCCTAACTGTGCTAGACGGGCGCGCCGCGAGGATCAGGACAGACATGACCGTCGTTACCCGCTTTGCTCCCTCGCCGACCGGTTTTCTGCACATCGGCGGCGCGCGCACGGCATTGTTCAACTGGCTTTATGCGCGGGGTCGCGGCGGCAGGATGCTGCTGCGGATCGAGGACACTGATCGGGAACGCTCTACGCAAGCCGCGATCGACGCCATTCTCGACGGACTGAGCTGGCTCGGCATCGCTTGGGACGGTGCGCCCATTTTTCAGTTCTCCCGTTCGGGGCGCCACCGGGAAGTCGCCGAAGAGATGCTGGCGGCCGGACACGCCTACCGGTGCTATGCGAGCCCGGAGGAACTCGCGCAGATGCGCGAGGCGGCGCGGCGCGAGGGGCGCTCCAAGCTCTACGACGGACGCTGGCGCGACCGCGATCCGAACGAGGCTCCGCCCGGCGTCAAGCCCGCGATCCGGCTCAAGGCGCCGCTTACCGGCGAAACCGTTATCGATGATCAAGTTCAGGGTCGCGTGGCCTGGCAGAATGAAAATCTCGACGATCTCGTCTTGCTGCGCTCCGACGGCACGCCGACCTACATGCTGGCCGTCGTGGTCGACGATCACGATATGGCGGTGACGCACATCATCCGCGGCGATGATCACCTGACTAACGCCGCGCGGCAAAAGCAGATCTACGACGCGCTCGGCTGGCCGGTGCCGGTGATGGCGCATATACCGCTAATCCACGGCCCGGACGGGTCGAAGCTATCCAAGCGGCACGGCGCGCTCGGCGTCGATGCCTACCGCGCCATGGGTTATTTGCCGGCGGCACTGCGCAACTATCTGGTGCGGCTCGGCTGGAGCCATGGCGATCAGGAGATTTTTTCGACGCAAGAGATGCTCGCCGCCTTCGACCTGCCCCAGATCGGCCGCTCCCCGGCACGGTTCGATTTCGCCAAGCTCGAAAGCCTCAACGGCCATTACATCCGGACTAGCGCGGACGCGGCGCTGCTCGAAGCGATCGATCGGCTGCTGCCGCACCTTGCAGATGGCAGCGAAATCGCCGCCAAAATGACACCGAAGCTGCGCGAGCAATGGCTGATGGCAATGCCGAGCTTGAAGGAACGCGCTAAGACGCTGATCGATCTCATTGACGGAGCCCGCTTTCTTTTCACCGATCGACCCATCCCGCTCGATGACAAAGCGGCGGTCGTGCTCACGCCGGAGGCGAAGGAAATGCTGCGCGAACTTGAGGCTCAACTCCGCGGTGTCGAGCCCTGGACGACGGAGGCGACGGAGCTTGGCGTGCGTGCGTTTGCCGAACGCAAAGGCCTAAAACTTGGAGCGGTCGCCCAGCCCTTGCGGGCCGCATTGACCGGCCGCACAACCTCCCCTGGCATATTCGAAGTCCTTTCCGTGCTGGGCAAGGCAGAAAGCCTCGCGCGCATAGCTGACCAAATCCGGCCCGAAACGGTTCAGCCGCCCGCCGGTTGAGCTGCACTGCACCAAGCCGCACGTGGCGTCGGAATACGCGGTCCCTGGGCAATTTTCGGTTCCTGAGCAATAGGAAGGGGATGCACGCGGGCAGGCAAAGGTTTATATAACCGAACGGTCATCTTGCAGTGCACCCTTGGTTGGGCTACGCCCAAAGGGTCGGAAATCGACAATTCGCCCCCGATTTTTTGGCCGATCGGCCGCAGACGTGCGGTCACGCCTGGAGCACATCGAGGACACGATCATGGACGCGAAAATTGGCGCCGACATCAAGTCCGGCAAACTGACACTCGGCGACAAGAACTGGTCGTTTCCCGTCTACGACGGCACGATCGGCCCGCAGGTGATCGACATCAGCAAGCTTTACGGCGAGGCGGGTATCTTCACCTTCGATCCTGGCTTCACTTCGACCGCGAGTTGCGACTCCAAGATCACCTACATCGATGGCGACGAAGGCGTCCTGCTCTATCGCGGCTATCCGATCGAGCAGCTCGCCGAGCACGGGGACTTTCTCGAGACCTGCTACCTCCTGCTCTACGGCGAACTGCCGACCGCCGCGCAGAAGGCCGATTTCGACCGTCGGGTGACGCATCACACGATGGTCCACGAGCAGATGAGCCGCTTCTTCCAGGGCTTCCGCCGCGACGCCCACCCGATGGCGGTGATGGTCGGCTGCGTCGGCGCGCTCTCCGCCTTCTACCACGACTCGACCGACATCACCGATCCGGTTCAGCGCCTGATCGCCTCGATCCGCATGATCGCAAAAATGCCGACGCTGGCCGCCATGGCCTACAAATATTCGATCGGTCAGCCGTTCATCTATCCGAAGAACGAGCTCGACTATGCCTCGAATTTCCTGCGCATGTGCTTTGCCGTCCCGTGCGAGGAGTACAAGCCGAATCCGGTGCTCGCGCGCGCCATGGACCGCATCTTCA
>Ga0187784_10000010_pt1 | contig 149005 bp, 154 predicted proteins | sample 1015_SJ02_MP15_2_FD_132964 | JGI IMG/M metagenome (GOLD analysis project Ga0187784, IMG submission 132964) | Tropical peat soil microbial communities from peatlands in Department of Meta, Colombia - 1015_SJ02_MP15_20_MG | ecosystem: Environmental > Terrestrial > Soil > Wetlands > Peat...
ACAGGCCTCAGGTACCCTCGACGTCTTTGTACAAGGCACCAACGGCGCCCTCTACTACAAATCCTACACCGGCACGTCGTGGTCCGGCTGGCAAAACCTCGGCGGCGTCCTCACCTCGTCACCAGGAGCCATATCGCCGTCTTCTGGTACAATCGACGTCTTTGTCCGCGGCGGCAACAACGGCCTCTGGCAGGACACTTATAACAGCGGGTGATTCGGCCGGACGTCCATCAGCGGTATATAATGAGTGCGTGCCGGCTTTGGATGCGGCTCCGCTTAGTATCTTACATTTGACTTGCACGCAGGTCGCCTCGAACGACGATATCAACCGCCCGACGGTAAAAGTAAGTTCATTCAGAAATGGACGCCAGCCACAAGCCATCACCAAACTGGCCTCGCCGGCGATGCGCGGCATGCAGCATCGACGAGTGCGACCCTAACGTTGAGCGTGTTGGCAGGTGAGTTGCGAATCGGCGATGGCGTTTTAAACCGCGCTAAACGCTTTTGCAGCTTGATTTTAGGCTTTTAAGCATATCTTTGTCCAGCGTCAGCCGACATCTTTCACTCATACTAGACAGTTCTCTTTGCATTAACGTGAGAGAGACAGAATGATCCAAGCCCGTAAAAAAGCCTGTGAATGCGCACGTTGGACCGCAAATCCTTCTTACCACCCACGCGTCTGCAGGATCTCTTCTTTCGGTATCTGACCTACCGTCAATCCTTTCATTGGGAGTCCGAGACCTTTGGACATCTCTGCTAACGCTTTTGGGTCGTCAAAGTTGTTGACTGCTTCAACGATAGCCTTCGCCATCACTTCAGGTTGTTCTGATTTAAAGATTCCTGAGCCAACAAAAACGCCATCTGCGCCCATACGCATCATAAGGGCTGCGTCAGCTGGCGTAGCGATTCCGCCGGCGGCGAAGTTGACTACGGGCAGTCTTTGCATCTCGGCTGTTTCGGCCGTCAGATCAGCTGGCGCCTCGATCTCTCGTGCAGCGCGATTGATTTCTTGGTCAGATTTGCCTTTCAGCTCTCTGATCTTGCTCATGATGGCGTGCATGTGTCGGACTGCTTCTGACACGTCGCCAGTTCCGGCTTCGCCTTTAGTACGGATCATGGCCGCGCCTTCGTTAATCCGTCTCAGGGCCTCTCCAAGATCCCGTGCTCCACAAACAAAGGGCGTCGTAAATCGCAGCTTGTCAATGTGAAATTGCTCATCTGCAGGAGTCAAGACTTCCGACTCGTCAATCATGTCAACCCCGAGCGCTTCCAAGATTTCGGCTTCCACGAAGTGCCCGATCCTTGTCTTGGCCATCACCGGTATCGAAACCGAATCGATGATTTGCGAGACGATAAGAGGGTCTGCCATGCGCGCTACTCCGCCGGCCTTTCGAATATCTGCCGGAACGGCGTGGAGCGCCATTACCGCAACAGCTCCTGCCTTCTCAGCGATGATTGCTTGTTCTGCTGTGGTCACATCCATTATGACCCCGCCTTTCTGCATTTTGGCGAAGCCCCTTTTCAGCAGTTCGGTTCCGCGATGCAGCTTTTCGATATCCACTCAAACCAACTCTCTTGCTTCAAACTATGCGCACCTCAAGAGATAAAACTTATGCGGACCGCGTTACTACAACTCCGATTTAATTCTGTTCTGAATTTCTTCAGCAGCAAACCCCTGGCCGTATTCCCGTTTGTAAGCGCCGTATAAGTCTGCAAGCTCTCTGAGCTTCATCTTAGAAATAAAGATGGGGCCACATTGTGCCTCAACTTGCTTCTTAAGTTTCTCAACGACATCTGCCGCGCTTTCAGTGCCTCGCTCTTCGTTCATCGCATTTACTACGCTACGCAACTTTTTAATACTTTCCAGCCCAGTTATTTAAAAAAGGTCTATCTAGTCTTTTTATACTGAGATTATCGCGTGACGTGTGCTGAATGTCGAACGAACCGTTAAGCCTTGGCGCTCTCGAATATCTGAGAGACGACTTCGCACCGAGGCGCTGCGCTAGCTGCGGCAGTCAATTTTGGACACGAGAGGAGCAAAGTACCTGCGGTGATGCCCCGTGCGCCCCGTACACGTTTATCGGCGCTCCGGTTTTGAAAAAGCGCCAGCTCAATGATATGCGGGAATTCTATCTATCTTTCTTCGAGCGTCGCGGACACACACGCGTTCATCCATATCCGATCATTGCACGATGGAGGGAAGACGTGTTGCTGGTCAACGCTTCAATATATGATTTTCAGCCTTTGGTTACGTCAGGCAAGGTGCCTCCACCGGCGAATCCACTCACGATATCACAGCCATGCGTCCGACTGACAGATATCGACGTGGTCGGCAAAAGCGGCAGACACCTAACGAACTTTGAAATGATGGCTCATCACGCGTTCAATTATCCTGGATGCCAAATCTACTGGAACAATGAAACAGTCGCGTACTGCGATACCCTCCTTCAAAAGTTGGGAGCCGATCCGTCGGCGATAACATACAAGGAAAGCCCCTGGGCAGGAGGCGGTAATGCGGGGCTGTCGCTGGAAGTGCTGGTCGGGGGCTTGGAGCTCGCAACACTTGTTTTTATGGATATGCAGCGGTCCAAAACGGGGATCATGATCAAAGGTGAGCGCTACGAGCACATGGAGACCTCGATCGTCGATACGGGTTATGGCTTGGAGCGCATGGTTTGGGCTGCAAACGGCATGCCGACCATATACGACGCTGTCATGCCCGATATCGTCAATTACCTCATCGAAGGCACCGGACTCGAGCACTCGCTTGAAGATCCTCATTATGCGAATATACTGGCACAAAATGCCCGACTCGCTGGTTTAGTCGGCGTGAAAGCCTCCAATCTCCGCGCCCTACGGCAGAGAGTCGCGACTAGCATCGGCATTGCTGTTGAAGAACTAACGAGGATCGTGGAGCCAATTCAAACCGTGTATACGATTGCAGATCATTCAAGATGTCTGGTATTTATGCTAGGGGACGGTATCGTACCTTCAAATGTTAAAGCTGGATATCTCGCTCGTCTCGTGATACGAAAGGCGCTGCGCTCGTTGCAGCGTTTGCACTGCGATATCGGGCTGGAAGAAGTGATCAGAAAACAAATAGAGAATTTGAGCGCGTTCACGATGTACGAAGCCCGAGAGGAAACCATCATTGATATGATACGACACGAGACTGCAAAATATAGCAGCACCATAGCTAAGGGCAAGAGACTTGTTACCAGCCTGGCTCAGCGCTATCGGGGACACACTTTCCCTTTGAAAGAGCTTGTAACGCTGTATGACTCCCACGGAATGCCTCCCGAGGTTGTTGCAGCGGTCGGTAACGAGATCGGAACGAACATCGAGGTGCCCGATGATTTTTACTCCCTAGTCACCAATATGCACGAGCACATCGAAGTTCGCGAAGAACCGACCACGGAAAGTGTCCTCGACCTCCCTGCTACTTATCGATTGTTTTATGATGAGCCGGAAGAAGTGACCTTTCAAGCGCAAGTCATTGGTCTGTCCAAGGGGGGCGTAATCCTTGATAGAACGCTTTTCTATCCCGGCGGCGGGGGTCAGCCGGAAGATACAGGCCATATCACGACAGGCTTGGGAACGAAAGTTCGCGTGCTAGCCGCGCGCCTCGTACAACAGCTTGTGATTCATGAGGTCGAGGACGTTACGCCCTTTGTCATCGGCGAGAGCGTGCGAGGTGAAATCGACGTCGACAGAAGACAATCGCTTGCTCGACATCATACTGCGACGCATATCTTACTTGCGTCGATACGGGACGTTCTTGGCAATCATATTTGGCAGGAGGGGGCGCAGAAAGGAGTGGCCAGGTCGCGCCTAGACGTTTCGCACTACAAGAAGGTGACCGATGACGAACGGAAAAAAATTGAGCGAAGGGCTAACCGCTACGTCATGGATGACCTTCCGGTAGAACAGAAATGGATGGATCGAAACGAAGCGGAACAGACGTACGGATTCGTACTCTACCAAGGCGGAGTGCCGCCTGGAGCGATCATTCGAATAGTGCAAGTGGGCGATGACGTTCAGGCGTGCGCGGGAACCCACACGACGAGCACAGGCAAAGTTGGACCGTTGAGAATCGCAAAGACGGAGCGAATACAAGATGGGGTGGAGCGATTTGAATTTGCTGCTGGGATAGCCGCGATACTATACGATCAGGAGCTCGAGGCTATCGTAAGCAAGTGCTCAAAGACTCTCCGAGTCCCCCCAGAGCAACTTCCGTCCACCACGAGTCGCTTTTTTGACGAATGGAAGGAACGTGGCAAGGAAAATGAAGAACTGAGGGAGCGGAAGGCGGAGTTCGTGGCAGAGAGTCCGCTGATCAAAAAAGCGCAGGATGCTCTGAATGCCGGAGATCTTAGTACGCTTAGGGATGCGCTTTCGTCGTTAGATGCTGCACTCAAGAGGTTTACTAATGTTGCAGTTACTGTGGATACGAGTCCTAATGTCGTAGCGAAAGTAGTACCTGCCACGATTTCGACTGTGGAGGAACCGAAGCCTGGCCTTAAAGTCTATAGCATGACTCCAATTGACGCTGATATGAAACAGCTTCTGCGTACTGCACAGGGGCTGCTGAACGAAAACGCTGTGGTCATCCTCGGAGGCGTGCGTGCAGGCAAGGCGAATATCGTTATTATGATGCGCACAGGTGTAGTGAAAAAAGGCTTGAACGCAGCCGTGATAGTAAAAGAGGCGTGTAGCATGCTTGGTGGAAGTGGTGGCGGTCGGCCTGAGCAGGCGTCAGGAGGCGGCCCTCACGCAGATAAGATCAACGAAGCCATAGAGAAGGCTAAGACGCTCGTACGCAAGAAACTCGAAGCGATCGGGCAAGCGAGTTGACTATGCATTTAGAATGTATCAAGTGTGGCAAGCAGCACGACCTTTCAAGCGTCGCGAATACGTGCAGTTGCGACGGGCTCCTTGAGATTAGGTACGACTTCTCGAAAGTGCAATTCAGTTTAGACGATCTTTCGGCTATTCCGCCGCACGTGTGGAAATATCGCGAACTTCTTCCAATTTCAGGAGTTCCCGTCTCGCTAATGGAGGGAGGGACGCCCCTATACCGATGTACGAGGCTTGAAGAAGAGTGTGGCGTCAAGGAGCTGTACGTTAAACACGAGGGCATGAATCCTACAGGCTCGTTCAAGGACAGAGGCATGACCGTAGGTGTTTCGCGAGCAGCCGAACTTGCAACCAAAACCGTGGCGTGCGCCTCGACGGGGAATACCTCAGCATCCATGGCGATTTACGCGGCTAAAGCGGGAATGGAAGCCGTCGTTCTTTTGCCGCAAGGTTACGTAGCCTTGGGGAAGGTTGCCCAGGCACTTATGCACGGTGCGAAAGTACTCGCGGTCAGAGGCAACTTCGATGATGCTCTGCTGCTTATTCAACGACTCTGTTCGGAAAAAGGCTTCTACCTTCTCAATTCAGTTAACCCATACAGGCTAGAAGGGCAAAAAACGATCGCATTTGAAACGGTTGATCAGCTTCTTGCGTACGGCAGCGAGAAAGCGCCTGACCGGGTAATCGTTCCGGTCGGCAACGCAGGCAACATCAGCGCAATCTATAAAGGATACAAGGAATTCCGAGAACTCGACATCATTCAAGACGTGCCGATGATGACAGGGATACAAGCAAGTCGGTCTGCTCCGATCGTGGACGCTTTTCGACGCGGCCTGGCTGAAATCGAGCCGGTCATTGAACCCGAAACTGTCGCGACGGCAATCAGAATTGGCAACCCGATTAATGCTCCCAAGGCCCTGCAAGCGATAACACAATCTAAAGGGATCGCAGAATCAGTAACCGATCAAGAGATACTCAAAGCTCAAAAAGATTTAGCGCGGTTGGAAGGCATCGGAGTCGAGCCGGCAAGTGCAGCTTCTATCGCAGGACTAAGAAAGTTGGCTAGGCAAGGCACAATCGAGCGGGACGAGATTGTGGTTTGCATTGCAACCGGTCACCTCTTAAAGGATCCTGAAACTGTCATAAGGTCATTAAGCCCGCCCACTGAAGTAGAAGCGGATTTTGACGTGCTTTATGAGGCTCTCTCTCACCTTCACCGCCTCTAATGAACCACACACGGCAAGGTCCTTCTTCGAGTGGGTAGATATTTCTTCAAACAATAGCGCAACAATCCGTGTCGTGTCGCACGCGCTGCCGCGGTGGCGTTTCAATTACGTCTGAATTTCGCTAGTTTCAACGGGAAAAGCTGCTTTGTAGCGCTCTAAGTTATTGTTCGCGTAGTCTTGAATTAGTTTAATTTGGGCTTCGCCCCCGGGCATCTTGAAAAGGTGAGCAAAGCGTCTCTGCTGCTTGAGATATTCTTCAACAGGCTGTTGGCGAGGTACCTTCATCACGTTAACGAGCTCCCCGTCCACGATTTCGTACATCATCCAAAGTCCGGTTTCCACGGCGAGTCGTGCGATCTCGATAGTTTTTGCGCTGTCGAAGCCCCATCCAACGTTACACGGAGCGTGAATCTGCAAATACGCTGGGCCGCGGACAGCAATACCCTTTTGCACTTTCTTTGTTAAGTCCCTCGGATAACCCACAGAGGTTGTTGCTACGTAGGTTATGCCGTGAGCTGCGGCTATGGCCGGCATGTTCTTTTTCGGCCGATCATTTCCGAACGATTTCTTACCGAATGGACTCGTAGTTGTGGAGGCATCGAACGGCGTGGAGCCACTGCGCTGGTTTCCCGTGTTCATGTAGGCTTCGTTGTCGTAGCAAATGTAGCAGACGTCGTGGCCGCGTTCGAGCATTCCAGAAATAGCTTGCAGGCCGATATCGACGGTTCCTCCGTCGCCTGCAATCACGACGACTTTGCCCTCTTCGTCTCTGCCCAGAGCCTTAAGCGCCACTTCAATCCCCGATGCAACCGCTGCCGCGTTTTCGAAAAGCGAGTGAATCCACGGGACCTTCCAGGCGGATTGGGGATATTGCGAGGAAATGATTTCCATGCAGCCGGTTGAGTTTGCAACGAACACGTTTGCTCCTGTTGCTCTCAGAATCGTTTGTATCGTGAGCGCCGCGCCGCATCCTGCGCACGCCCTGTGACCCGACGCCAACAAGTCTATTGGTCGCTCTGCTTCTTCTGCTCGCATGTCTAAACCTCTTGGAAATCTAAAATCTGTGTTCTCAGGTCGAAAAATTCGCTGTTCGAAATTTCCTTGCCCTCGCGGATGCAATGAAACATCTTTACAAACGTTCGTTTTGGGATGTCCCTGCCCCCGAGACCAGCGATAAAGCCGAACGCCTTGGGGGCGTTGCCATCGTGATAAAGGCTCGCTTTGACATCGGTGAAAAGGGCCCCTTCGAAACCGAGTGAGATATTTTTGTCTAAAATGCCAACGGCTTCAAACCCAGCCAAAGCGCTCCGTATCTCGTCGACCGGAAATGGGCGGTACGAACGCAGTTTAATGGCGCCGGCTCGAACGCCGTCGTTGCGCAGATCGTCAACCGTATCTTTCAAAGTGCCCACTACAGATCCCATCGCCATCAATACATACTCGGCATCATCACACCTGTATTCCTCTATAAGGCCGCCGTAATCTCTGCCAAAGACGTCACCGAATTCGCTCGATATTTCCGGTATTACAGCTTTAGCCGCTTCCAACGCCGTGTGGTTCTGATACCTGAACTCGGTATAGTAATTAGGGTCGGCAAACATGCCGAACGACTTTGGATCGTAAACATTCAGGAAGTCCGCCGGCCGGTAACGCGGTAAAAAATCATCAACAAGGTCCTGTTCGAGACGTTCCACAGGTTCATACGTGTGAGTCAGCGTGTAGCCGTCCATGCAGACCATCACCGGAACTTGAATTCGGCTATCTTCCGCAATTCTATAGGCTTGAATCGTCAGGTCGCTCGCTTCAGTGTTATCTTCTGCATAGAGTTGAATCCAGCCCGAATCGCGCTCTGAAATGGAGTCTTGATGGTCATTCCATATGCTGAGCGGTGCTGATAGTGCTCTGTTTGCTACAGTCATGACAATCGGCAACCGCAAGCCAGCGGCGTTGAACAGCACTTCGTGCATGAGAGCGAGGCCTTGCGAGGTTGTCGCGGTGTACGTTCGCGCGCCAGTGGCGCTCGCGCCGATGCATACTGACATTGCGGTGTGTTCGGACTCTACTTTTACATATTGCGCATCGAGGTCCCCGTCCGCTATTAATTGAGAGATATCTTCCACGATGTGCGTCTGCGGGGTTATGGGATAAGCTGCCACTACGTTGGGCCGTGCCGCTTTTACTGCAAGTGCAATTGCGTGAGACCCTTCCATTATCTCCCTCATCCTACTTCTCCTCCAGTTTCATCTTGATACCCTTTATCGGGCACTCGTTAGCGCAAATTCCGCACCCTTTACAATACGTCGGATCCAGTTCATATCGGATGTGGGCCTTCTTGACAGCAGCCTTCTTAATCTTCCCCGCTTGTTCGAGCTCTTCTGCTTTCTTTCGCGCCTCTTCGGCCTCTTGTCCGGTTAACGTGCGCTCGATGATGGCAGCGTCGGGACAGTTCTCGAGGCACTTGCCGCAGCGGGTACATTGCTCCATGTCGAACTCGGGATAGAATACCCTCCAATCGCCAGTTTTTGTGACTTCTGAGGTCCCAGGCTTTCCAGTTGCTGCCGTTGGGATTTTTTCGTATCTCTCACGTGTCTCCCTCGTTTTTTGAGCGGTTGTCTTTTTGCGCGGCTCTCTCTCGGTTGCGGCCATAAGCTCGTAAGCCTTTTCTGCTGCCCGGACGTTTAGTTCTCCGACTTTCCCAGGAAATCGAGCGAGCACCGATCGCTTGATCGACTCCATACTGATCTCGCCAGTGGCACCTGCAAACGCGCCCAGCAAAGTTGTATTAACAATAGGTCGACCTATGATCTCAAGGGCTATTGCCGTGGCGTCTATAATCCTCACGTCAATCTCTGCGTCGAGTCCTATCCCTTCAGCTGATTTTTCCGAGTTTACGATCACGATGCCTGCAGGCTTCAGGCCAGCGGTAACATCAACCGCCGAGATTAGTGTTGCGTCTTGAACGATGACGTAATCGGGTTCGTAGATTTGACTTCTCAGACGAATTTTCTTTTCACTGAGGCGCGCAAATGCTGTAACTGGTGCACCGCGCCTTTCAACGCCAAAAAAGGGGAATGCTTGGCTGTATTTTCCGTCTTCGAACGCTGCGACAGCGAGTAGTTCGGCGGCGGTTACAGAGCCCTGCCCACCCCTGCCGTGTATGCGTACTTCTTTCACTTAGTGGCCTCCGCTGTTGATCATTAACCGTTCAATCGGATTTAATCCTTTCGAACCCATTATTTGATCCAGAATGCTCGTTTGGTAGATTCTGCGCTGAAGATGGTTATTCAGTGAGTCGAAGTTCGGTAGGATCATCAAAAGTGATTCGGAGCCGCAGCTCCATTGAGGCGTGTGCAAATCTCATACCATTAGAAATCGACCGGGATGCCCATAATGTCGAGAGCGCCTCCCCACACATCTTTGGCAATCGCCGCGCATCCCGTTGCTGCACTCCACGGGTCAAGAACAGTAGAGGAGGTGCTCAAGTGTTCGTCCAATAACACTTTCACTTCAGCAGCTGCAGACCCTGCCAAAAATATCGATGCCCGTGCTGAATAGTCTCGCAATAGGACTTGCAGTGCGTTGATCTCCATCGCCGCATACAGCGCCAGCGTTGCGGTCAGATCGTGCTCGCTAAGGTCGCGTTTCAAGAGGCCGCCTCGAGAAAAAGCCTCGTTGGCAGTCATAAGTCCACTGTCTACGTCCCGGATCGCTTGAAGATCCAAGGGCCCCTGTGTCACTCCTGGCGCAAATATTGCGGCATCAATTGCTCCTAAGATACGCGATTCCGCGACGGCGAGAGACACGGTGTTGGAGCTTATGTCGCATAATATAAAGTCTCGGTCCTTGTGATACTTAGAGACATAGTAAGCTAGTCCGACCTTTTCCGGCGAAGCTCCATGGGAAAAGAACTTCATTCGAAAATCGACGTTTGATTCATCGTGGATTCCTGGTAATACGATCGCGGGCGTATTTGAATTATGAATTGCGTCATAGACGGCGGTGCCTCCTCCGACGTAACGTCCAGCTCCGCCAACGGCCTTGAGCCCTCTGTTGCGTACTTTTTTGACGTTCGTGATGTTCGTGATACCATCGCCCATGGAGTATGTGAGCCCGATGAGCTTCACGAACTCAAGTTTAAGGTTGAGCCCCTCTTCCATATCGTGCACGACTGAAGACTCAACAATATTTTCTCGCGGAAGCTCAAGCTTCCGTTTATCCAAAGTAGCAAAGCGAACAGCTTGGGTTCCGTGGTCAACGCCTATGAACATGTTCTCAGCAGTGAAACAAAGAAAAAGCCTCAGGCGGAATTTGAATCCGCGACCTCGTCCTCTCTGTGTTCGATTCAAGAAACTTACCAAGGACGCGCTATACCAGGCTTAGCCACTGAGGCATCAGATTCATCTTTATATACCAGGTTACTCTATAAATAATTTAAGTTGTAATATATCGTCGCTGAGCTAAGCTACAGGCGAAAAAACTTAGTCTTGGGCTCGGTCGTGGGCGACTAAGGAAAAGCGTGTGAGTCAATAACGCACGAAACCATTGGGGGCTTTGAGTGCGAGAGGATAATAAGCTCATCGATCAGCTCTCAACAAAAAAGTTGGGGTTGCATCAAATAGATCGTCCTGCGTCAGAGGCAATTGAAATCAGGCGCAAAGCGGTCGAAAAATTGACAGGAGTCGCACTGGACGCGCTCGGCGAGTACGCCATTGACGCCGAGTCCTCCTCGAAGCGCAATATTGAAAACATGATCGGAGCCGTGCAGATCCCAGTCGGCATAGCTGGCCCTTTGGCAGTTGAAGGGGAATATGCCAGTGGAGAGTTCTACATTCCCCTGGCTACTACTGAAGGGGCTTTGGTCGCCTCTGTAAACCGGGGTTGTAAGGCAATTACCTCTGCTGGCGGTGCCCTTGTTCGGATTTTCAACGACGAAATGACCCGTGCTCCAGTTTTTGAGGTGGCGAATGTCATCGAAGCGCAGCGCGTTGTTGAATGGGTCAAGGAGCCGGAAAACTTTGCTAAGCTTAAAAAAGCAACGGAAGAGACCACGAAACACGGGAAACTCGTGCGGGTAGACCCTTACGTTGTTGCGGACAACATTTTCTTGCGGTGCGCGTTTGACACTAAAGATGCCCTTGGCATGAACATGGTCACGATTGCTACTGACAGACTCGCCGACATCATTGTTGATGAACTCGACATTCGGCTAGTCGCTATTTCAGGCAATATGTGCGTGGACAAGAAACCCGCCGCGATCAACTTAATTGAAGGCAGGGGCAAAAACGTAGTTGCTGAAATCTCCATTCCTCGAAGCATAATTCACGACGAACTTAAAACGACGCCTCACGACATGGCGGATGTTCATTATCGAAAAAATATGCTGGGATCTGCGAAAGCAGGATCACTGGGCTTTAACGCACACGCAGCAAACGTCGTAGCGGGTATTTTTATTGCAACTGGTCAAGACCCGGCGCATGTCGTCGACGCGTCCACTGCAATTACTAGCATTTCTGTTCGGGGAGAAGAACTGTATGCATCTGTAAGCGTCCCCTCTTTGCCTGTTGGCACGGTCGGCGGAGGAACCTCGATCCAAACGCAGCGCGAGTGTTTGTCGATAATGGACGTGGCCGGCGGAGGAACGCCCCCAGGAGCACACGCCAAGAAGTTCGCCGAAATCGTCTGCTGTGCCGTGCTCGCGGGAGAGCTCTCTCTTATAGCAGCCCTGGCTGCAAGGCACCTTGCGAGAGCACACGCCGCGCTTGGGCGATGACACTACGGCCTTCCGCGGCGAGAGCGATAACTTAGATTACGCGATCAAGTTATCTTCCTTGCGCTGACCGCGAACTCGCGAATCACGCACGTTTGTTGGGGGCTGTGTTCTGCGCAGCCTAAGGTCAGTTTCAAAAAAGAGTTAAAAGCAAGCGACAGCCGACGGTTGAACACGTTGAAGGCTTCATGCTGGAATAAATTTTGTCCCGTAGTAGATCACGCCCTCTGGTCCCTCCTCTCCGAGCTTTCTAAAAACCGACTTAACGCGCATACCAATCTTAACTTCAGACGGATCGCAAACGATCTGCGCCGTAAGCTTTGGCCCCTCGTCAAGTTCCACAATTGCCAGCACGTATGGCGTCATCTTGCTGAAACCTTCAGGAGCTGAATATATAGTAGTGTGGGTTACTACTTTTCCGCTGCCTTCAAACTGATATTCGCGAATCATGCCCTTACGTCGGCAAGGGGGGCAAACGCGCCGCGGCGGGAAGTAAAAGCTATTGCAGTTCTCACATTTTGTGCCGACAAGGTTATAGCGGTCCGGTATCCCTCTCCAAAAACGCGGAACGTTCATCGAATCACCTCGCTAGAATATGCACAACGACGGTGCCGCCCGTTCCGCCCACATTGTGGGTCAAGCCGACTTCAGCCCCCTCAACCTGCCTTTTTCGGGCATCGCCTCTCAGCTGCTCGACGATCTCCACTGCTTGTTTTATTCCCGTTGCCCCCACGGGATGCCCGCAAGCCTTCAGCCCCCCGCTTGTGTTTATCGGTATTTTACCGTCGATTGCGGTCTCCCCTGCAAGCGTTGCAGGACCTCCTCGGCCCTTTTCGAAAAACCGGAGATCTTCGATCGCCATTATCTCAGCGATTGTGAAGCAATCATGCACCTCAGCTACGTCGATGTTTGACCGTTGAAGCCTCGCGGTCTTGAAGGCTCGGTCTGCGGCAACTGCGGTCGCGTCGATGCTCGTTAGGCTCCGGCGATCGTGCAAAGAGATCGTATCGCTGGCTTGAGTTGCGGCTTTGACGTAGATCGGAGTATCTGTAAATTCTCGCGCCATTTCGGCAGGAACCAAAATAACTGCGGCGGCTCCGTCTGTAATTGGACTGCAATCAAAAAGCCGAAGGGGGTCTGCGACGAGGGGTGAGCTGATAACCGAGTCAATTGTGATTCTGTTCCGGAACTGCGCTCTGGGATTCATTGAACCGTGGTAGTGATTCTTGACGGCGACCTGGGCGAGCTGCTCTCGCGTCGTACCAAATTCGTGCATGTGCGCCCGCGCCATCATGGCATAGAGTCCCGGAAACGTGGCGCCGACTGCGGCCTCCCATTCCCGGTCAGCGGCAGCAGCGAGCGCGTCCATCGCCTTCTCCGCGCCAACGTCTGTCATCTTCTCGATGCCTGCTGAGATAACGATGTCGTGGTACTCAGAAGCGACAGCAATGATGCCACTTCGCAGCGCCAGACCACCAGAGGCGCACGCTGCTTCTACTCGTGTGCTTGGTATGTTGTTGGAAATGAGGCCGGAGTAATCTGCGATAAGTGCTCCGACGTGCTCTTGCTCGATGAATATTCCTGAGCTCATGTTGCCTCCGTAGAGCGCTTCTACCTGTGCGCCGCTCATGCCGGCATCCTCAAGAGCCATCAGGCCCGCTTCGATGAAAAGGTCGCGGAAACTTTTGTCCCACATCTCGCCGAATTTTGTGCATCCTATGCCAACGATAGCTACTTCTCTCATTGCGAATCGACGTCTTGCGGTTTTTGATCCTCGTTAGAGCACGATCTTGTTCTTATGTTTTGCGTAAATTGCATAATCTAGATAAATCGGTGCAGCAAGCAGTTCTGCAACCGTTGGGCCTTGGCCTTGTATCTTGCTGATCTCTTCTGTTACGCGAAATGTGAACGAATCGCTGCCTGCGCCCGATCCAAAGGAGGTCATAAAGATGCGACTGCCAGGTTCCGCAACATCCAGCACAGACGCTAGTCCGATAAGCGATGACCCGGAGTAGGTGTTCCCCAGTTTTTCGACCACGAGACCTTGTTCTACCTGTTGCTGTGAAAAACCAAGTGAGGAAGCAACTTTGCGAGGAAATTTGCCGTTTGGTTGATGGAAGACGGCGAAATTGAAGTCCTCAGGCTTGCTGCGCGTCTTATGAAGCAATCCTCGAGCCCCTGCCAAGACGTGTTTGAAATAGCCTGGCTCTCCTGTGAACCTTCCTCCATGTTTCGGGTATTGCTGGCCTTGCCGCCTCCAAAAGTCGAAGGTGTCAGTGGTGAATGAATATGTGTCCTCAATTTCAGCAATCACGCGGCTTTTCCCAACGACGTAAGCCGCGCTGCCTGCTGCCGCTGTATATTCTAAAGCATCTGCGGGAGCTCCTTGTGCGGTATCGGCACCAATGGCCATGCCATACTTGATGTAGTCAGCAGCGACCAGTCCTAGGCACGTCTGCAAAGCGGCGGTCCCCGCTTTGCACGCAAACTCATAGTCGGCAGCCATGAGCTCCGGCGTTGCCCGGACCGCTTCCGCAACAATCGTGGCCGTCGGCTTGACCGCGTAAGGATGGGATTCGCTGCCGACGTATATAGCTCCGATGTCGCTTCCCGCTAATCCAGATCGCTTAAGTGCGGAGCGAGCAGCTTCGACCGCGATTGTAGCCGTATCTTCATCTCGGTCTGGGACTGATTTTTCAAAAACGCGCAGTCCTTTTTTAATGTCGTTGGGGTCGTCTCCCCACACTCGTGCAATCTCTTCGACTCTGATCCGATATCGGGGTATGTATACGCCGTACGTTGTAATCCCAATAGACACGTCATTTGCTCCCAGACAGACCGTCCTTGATCCAATGAATTAGCAAAATATGCTGCGCACGGAATCCGCAATTTAAATCGCAAGCACCTTCAACAAACATAAAAAGTCGTCAGCTTTCCCTAACTCATTTCACACTGTTAAGTATTGCGCGCGCTATTTATTAGCTTTTGTAAGGGTTTCTAGGTTGCGCGGGCTTTACATAGTGGGGCCACCGAGATTTGAACTCGGGTCTGAGGACCCCCAGTCCCCAAGGATATCCAGGCTACCCTATGGCCCCTTCATATCAAGTATGTTCTAACCCTATATTACTTCTATTCACTGCGACTTGCTATCGCTTAGCTTTCTGTAAGTACGACGGCTCTGCTTTCACAACGCCTCTGGATTTTATCAGGCTCTGTCGATCTTGGACTCGGCGTCAAGCACATTCGAGCTGCAAAAAAAGCAAACTCGCAGGATCTATAGGCCGCTATAGCTTGATACTTTGCACCGGCGTGCTGAGCAAAAATTCACCTTGCTCGATCTTCTTTTTGAGTTCTCGCGTCAGTTTGTCAGCGTTTGATCGATCTGATTGCCTAAGCGTGACTGGAATGTGCAGCCCGTTTAGACCAATAGCACCCAGATCACCTTTTAGAGCACCATGCGGATAAGATGATAAGCAAGCCCCGCAGCGCACGCATTCTTTGCGATCAATTCCATTGTTCGGCGTGAATGCCGCGGTTGGGCAATTCTCAGCGACTTGACATTCTTCTTCGCAATTCAGGCACTTGGTGTTTGAGAAACTTATCGCGCCTATTCACGCTGCCAGACGTCACTGTATCGCGCGCACCCAAGTGACGTGCGCCCATTCACGTCAACAATTGGCAGGGGGATCCGATCATCCGTCCGGCCACGTTCTCAAGTACAGACGTATTGAGGATCGGAATAGGGATCGCCCACGAACAGAACACGTCGGGCCCTGCGGATGTGTTGAAGCCACCCACATATCTCGGGTTCATGCCCTTCAGAGGCGCATATCCTGAAAGGTTTGGCATCTGCGGTCTACTTCGTGTTCCGGTTCCTGTCACGAAACCGATTGCCCCGTTGAACAGGACTTTTGTGCCAACTCCGATAGTTTCGAGCTGAGGATCTTTCTGCAAGGGATTGAGCTCTCCGCATCCAGAGAAGCTAGCTTCCTTATACGGTCCTTCGAGACAGGTAACGGAAAAAATTGACTTGACGCAAGTGTCATTAGGGTTAACAAATGCATTATAATTCTTAAAGACGTTGCGAGTGGCTGAGAGCCTCGCAAATTGCATGTCCTCAAGGCTAGTCTGCCCTTGTATGGGCCCCTTACTTGTTAATACGTCAAAGTCGATGGCGTTTCCGCGGACAATGTCGCGAAAAAGATGGCCGCCGCCGTATTTGGCATCACTCCGGCTGACCGCCGTCCCGTAAACCATCAAATCGAGCAATCAAAGCCGTTCGTTAGGGGCACGGACCAACGAACGCTGGGACATCATTTAGCCACGCCATTTGGGCCGTCTCAAAGACATTTGGAGGCGCGGCGCGGAAAGACAAGGTTGCGTAAGTTGCGCTCATAATCCCTTGGTGCCACTTGTAATAACGTCAACTTCGCCTACGTCTTCGTCCCCGCGCCATGTTGCAAAATTCGAGGGCAGTACAAACACTGACTTCTCCGGATCTTATCTTAGCATTAATCTCCTCTATGCTCCTCGCAGGCTTGTTGACTGTGACATAAAAATATTGCGACGAGCGCTAAACCGGTGCGAGTCCCTGTCGCGTCTCTCCGTTGCGTTTGATCTTGTCATCAAACTGCATAAGACGCTTGTGCAAGCCCACGAAGTGCGGGATGTAAACGCGGTAAATCTTCAGCCGCGCGGGGTCAATTCCTCGCCGAACAACTTCTTTGCTCAAATCGGTAAGCCGCGTTTCGACACTTTCAAAGTTTTCACCACAGCTCTCGGCTTCGAATCCTTGTCCGATAAAGACCCCATCAGCGCCGGACTGAAAAGCCAGCCCTATGAGTTGAGGCGCGAGTCGCAACACTGACGGCACACTTATAATCCGAACGGAAGGTGGATAACGGAGCCGTGCTGCGCCGATGTTGTCAGCTGCTGCGTATCCAATTTTTGAGTCTAAGAATGCTATGTTCCTTGTTTCTTTTTCCCGCTTACCTGCAAGAACACCGCGAATGGAGGCTTTGAGTTGTGCTTCGGTGCACCCGTGCAAATCAAGGGCGTCACTCGGGCAAATATGTAAACACGCGCCGCCGCCTGTGCAGAGCATCGGATCGACCGTTGCCCTGCGATCAACCATCTTGATGGCGTTGTTCTTGCAGTGCCGCACGCACATGCCACACCCATTGCAGCTATCCTTAACGAAGGCCGAAAGCGGTTCTATAGATAGGTAATCCTCGCCAACGAGTGAGAGCGCTTCAAGCGCAGCTGCGTCTGCCTGTATAACGCTATACGTAATATCCTTGGGACCTTGGGCGGTTCCGCATACGTAGATTCCCTTGGTGTTCGTACTGGCGCCCTCAAGTTTCGGGTGTTTTTCCTTCACGAACAAGTCATCACCGAGTTCGATGCCGAGCGTCTCCCCGACTTCGACCGTGCCGTGCGAGGGTTTAATGCCCGTCGAAAGGACAACCAAGTCAGCATTGAGTTCGAGGATTTGTCCACGCAGCGTGTCTTCTGCGCTTACGTACAATGTGCCCCCTTTGTACTTCACGTCGCTCGCTCGTCCGCGGATGAATTTGACGCCTCTCTCCTGCACGTGCCTGTAGTAATTTTCATAGATTCCTGGCGCGCGAATGTCTGTATATAGCACGGTTATGTCCGTTCCCGGAAAGTAGTCACTAACATAGTTTGCATGTTTTAATGCTACCATACAACACACGGATGAGCAATAAGGCAGGCCGTTTGGCTTTTCGTCCCGCGACCCGACGCATTGTATCATTACTACTCGCTGCGGCGGTTTGCCGTCTGAGGGTCTGAGGAGTTCACCATTTGTCGGCCCGTTCACGCCAATTATCCGGGCGAGCTCTAACTGAGTAATCACGTCTTTAAATCGACCGTAGCCGTATTCAGGCCTCAACGCAGGATCGAACTCGTCGTGGCCCGTCGCGATGATGATTGCTCCGACTGTGAGCTTACGAAGCGTGGGCTTCGCGTCGAGATCGATTGCGTTAGATTTGCATACCTGCACGCATTTGCCGCATTTGACGCAGTGCTCGCCATCTAGGGTGTACTGATCTGGGACGGCTTGAGGAAACGGCTTGTAGATCGCTTTTCTTTTTTGCATATTGGCGTTCCACCAGTCAGGCGCTTCGATAGGACAGACGGTCGAGCACTCTCCGCAGCTCGTGCATCGTGCACTGACGCTTTGGAGTTTGATTTTGACGTCGACATGGAAGTGGCCGGCAGTCCCGCTGATGTGTGCGATCTCGGCGTCAGTCAGGAGTTCGACGTTTTGATTTTCGTGCACGTCGTTCATTAATGGACTCAGGGAGCACATCGCGCACTCTTCCACCATCTTATGGGGTGAAAAGACCTTTCCGACTCTCACGGTATTGCCCCCGATAGACGGCTCCTTTTCAACTAGAAACGTTTTAACGCCATTTTCTGCCAAGGCAAGCGCTGCGGTGATTCCCGCTATACCACCTCCCACAACAAGAGTGGTGCTCGTAACGTCGACGTGAAACTCTGAAAGGGATTCCGCGTGCTCGACTCGCTGGAGGGACGCATTAATGAGATCTCGCGCTTTCTTCGTGGCATCTTCTCTGTCATCGGTGACCCACGAACACTGTTCTCTGACGTTTGTGATCTCAAGCAGATATGGGTTAAGTCCGGCTTCGCGCAAACAGCCCCTGAAGGTCTTACCGTGGTTGTTAGGCGAACACGCCGCGATCACGACCCCATCGAGATTGTGCTTGCGAATGGACTTTTTGATCTTCTGCTGGCCCTGGAGCGAACAGAGGTGCTGGTCTGAGTCGACCACGTTGGTGCGCTTGAAATCCTTGGCTAGTCGATCTACGTCGACTGCGTTGGAGATGTTCCCATCGCATCTGCACAAGAAGACGCCAAATCCCGACACGCTACACGGCCTCCATCTTTTCAAGAAGCGGAGCAACATCAATCGTCGCAAACTGGAGGCATGCGTCTCTTGACTTGTCGGCTCCGAGCAACAGTGCGATGAGTTGTGAAACGTTTAAAACAGGCACGACGCGATCGAGCCGTTCTTCGAACTGGCGCTGAAATCGGTCGAGAACAAATTGGCAGCCGGCACACATAGTCACGATGAGGTCAGGTTCTTCGGCGGTTATGCTCTCGAGCTTTCTGAAGCTTGTTGATTCTGTGTACTCGTCTGCATTGATAAGGTGCGAAAAGCCAAGACCACAGCACAAAGATCGTTCGGAATAATCGATGAGCGTCCCTGAAAAAGCCGCGCAGATTTCATCCAGCAACGTCGGGTACTCCCACAACCCGCCAGTCACCTCGTCATAAAATACTTTCGTATAATGGCACCCGTGATGCGTTACTATGTTCATCTGAGAGAGGGATAATTTCGCCCGTTCAACGAGGACTTCTCTCATAGCGTAAAGCACCTCGGCCGCGTGATAGATCGTGACCCCGCCTTTGTACTCGTAGTGCACTGCCTTCAAAACGTTGTTTATCGCTATCTTCGTGTTTACGTCGTTAAGCTCCCTGATACACTCCTTTAGATTTGCGTATGAGGTGGGGCACGTACACACAACATTAGTGTATCCTGAATTGTATGCCAGCGCAAGATTTCTGGCATTGAGACTGAGATTTGCCTCAGGGGGAACGACGCCGCAGTGCCCTGCAAATCCGGTGCAAGACGATTGATTTGGATCATCAAAGTAGTCAACGTTCAGAGAATTCAGTATGAATCTGAACGACCGTTCTATGCCAGGGTAGAACGTTCCTGCGACACAACTCTTGAACAGGTACAACCGCTGAGGCAGCTTGGCCGAAGTTAACACGAACGGATCAGTGGTCGTCGAAAGGCCCTCCTTTGTTGCAGGTTAACTTGAGAATGGTCCGTATCTCGTTGAGCGCTTTAGCCGGGACTGGAATGTCTCGGGCGTTTAGGGGCGGCAATCCTAAATCAGCTCTTAGGGTTGCAAGCTTGTTGTAATCGACAAGTTTGTTAAACAAGCTAGGTTCTTGCTTGAATAGTTCAGGTGAAAGGGTCACGCCCTTGTTTGCTAACGATCGAAAGAACAGAGAAGCTTTTTCGCTGAGCTCCTCAGGTGCCCACCCCTCTTTGAACGCTTTGTTTCTCGCATCGAGTATTATTGACGCAGGTGTGTTATTCCGAGGACACCGAGAATTGCAGGTATAACACTGACCGCAAAGCCAGATAAGAGGGTCTTTGGCAAGCTCGTCTGCTGTGCACTCTTGCGCACGCCTAACGATCTCTCGTGGGCTATAATCGCTGAATACCTTTGCGGCTGGGCATCCCGCTGTACATCGTCCACATTGGAGACACTTTATCAGATTTTCCTTTTTGTACAAAAACTCAAAAGTGGGTGATTCAAGACTTAAAGCTTCTTTTTCTGATTCTTTCTCTTGATTCACGACAATCAAGTATTTTTTTATGAATAATCTTATATATAATTATCCTAAAATAGAAAAAAATTGCCTATGTATACCAAATAATGACTTTTTCTTGCACAATGTTACAACGGCGAGGTAGACTTAAATAAAAACAGAGGTTAAATATGTACGTGTGAACATCGATAATTCGGCGCCAAAACGTTATAAAATTATCTGCTTAGGCTGTCACGCCGACGTTTCTTGCGCCGGTTACGCATTGCGTTGCAGTTGCGATGACGCACTCTTGCGCGCGGTGTACCAGGACTCTCGATTGGTTGCGACCGCCGAAGACAGTATGTGGCGGTTTTCTGCGTGGCTGCCGACGGCCGGCAAATTGCCAACGCGTGGCCGGTCTGTCACGTACAAAAGCGAGGCGTTTGCGCGCGAGCTTGGACTGAACGACCTATTCATAAGTTTCAACGGTTACTGGCCTGAGAGAAACGCGTTCTTGGAGACATGCAGCTTTAAAGAGCTTGAATCGCCACCAACTGTGCAACGAGCCGTCGAAAGCAAGGTGAAAACGCTGGTGGTCTCTTCAGTCGGTAACACAGCTCGTGCTTTCGCGCATACGGTGTCCACGACTTCTACTGATCTTAAGCTGGTTCTCGTCGGGTTAGAAAGCGCAATTGGGAAGTTGTGGCTCCCCGAACCACCTTCCGAGAATATTACTGCGGTGGTGCTTCAGAGAGGAAATGATTATTCAGACGCCATCGCCCTTGGTGACAAGGTCGCAGCGGTACCGGGACTTACGACAGAAGGCGGAGCTATGAACGTCGCTCGGCGTGACGGCCTAGGTACGGTAATGCTTGAGGCTGCCATTACCATTGGCAGAGCCCCCGATCATTATTTTCAGGCAGTTGGTAGTGGGGCTGGTGGAATTGCTGCCTGGGAGGCGTCGTTGCGTCTAAAACGCGATGGCCGGTTTTTGGCGGGCGCGCTTCCGAAATTGCATTTGTCCCAGAACTTGCCGTTTGCGCCCATGGTCAATGCCTGGAACGCGAATAGAAGGACCATCGAACCATCGATTGACATGCCCAATGCTAAGAAATGTATCGAAAAAATTCACGCTGACGTGTTATCGAACAGAAATCCTGCATATTCAGTCAAAGGCGGGGTCTTTGACGCGCTGAAAAGCACGAATGGTCAGATGTACGCGGTGTCGAATAGTGAAGCACGACGCGCGGCGCGTCTCTTTGAAGATCTTGAAGGCATAGATATCATGCCTGCGGCAGCAGTTGCTACAGCGTCGTTGGTACAAGCGGCCGCGCTCGGAGGCATTGATGATTCGGATGCGGTGCTTCTTAATGTGACGGGAGGCGGCGCGCAAAAGCTAAAAGAAGACAAAGCGTGCTATCAGATAAAGCCCGCTACTCGTCTAGCAGCCCCAGACGCGGACCTCAGCGAACTGCGAGAAGTGTTGATATAACGAGGGTACCGCATTGACTCCGGAAAAGGAAACCGTTGAGCTCTTCGCGCAAAACAAGATTGACCTTGTAGCCACGTTGCCGTGTGACCGGTTGAAGAACCTGCTGCCCCTCATAGGCAAGCGCTTTTTCGAGGTGCCGCTTACAAGGGAGGAAGATGGCGTCGGAATCTGCGCCGGCGCGTTCCTAGCAGGAGCTAAACCGTTGATGCTGATTCAAAGCACCGGCATCGGCAACTTGCTGAACGCCCTGTCGTCGCTGAATTTTACGTATGAACTTCCCTTACCGATTATTGCAAGCTGGCGCGGCGTCTATCACGAGAGCATACCCGCCCAGATTTACTGGGGGACGCATATTACACAGGTCCTAAATGCGCTAAATGTAACGACCTATGAGGTTCATACTGTGGAGGGCCTGCCGGTCGTCGGTCAGGCCATAGAGGAGTCGTTTAGCACGAGTTTGCCGGTAGTTGTGCTTATCTCCCCGGAACTGTGGCGATGCACGCCTCCATGCGCCTTCCAACAACCGGGAGATCAGAGGGCAGACCCGCTGGGAAAGTCCGGAAAAGAAAGATCGAAATCTGCTGCTTTGTCTTCGGAAGCCCAGATTGAATGTCCGGTGATGACTCGGTACGAAGCGATAGAAGCAACCGTTCCTTACCTTCGAGGGCGGACGGTGGTCTGCAATCTAGGTGTGCCGTGCAAGGAGCTGCACGCCCTTTGCGATCAGCCGAGCAACTTTTACATGCTTGGAAGCATGGGTCTGGCTTCTTCGATCGGACTAGGCATTTCTCTTTTTAACAACAGCGAAGTCGTCGTGCTCGATGGAGACGGAAGCCTCTTGATGAATCCAAATGTTCTGTGTAGTATCGCTCAACAGGCTCGAGACAATCTTACCGTTGTAGCCCTTGATAACGGCACGTACGGCTCTACTGGAGATCAGTGCACGGCGAGTCAACACCTTGACCTCGAGCTTCTGGCACGGGGTTTTGGGGTAGAGCACACAAGCAAGGCACACACGGCGGAGGATTTACTCACAGCATTGAAGCTCCCGATCGGGCCTAAGCTTATTCACGTCGTTATAAAGCCCGGGAACGCTAACGTTCCGGACCTACCTTGTTCGGCAACTGAGATCAAGAGGCGTTTTATGGCGCGTATGCACAGTGAGTAGAGGGGGGGCCTGTGGAGGCCACGACGCGGGTTCGAATCTAGCCCTCGGCCTTTGATGTTCTTTCTTAAGCAATTGGGTATGATTGACGTGAGCCTGAAAGCTCACAATATAAGTGTCTCGCATAGCCAAGAAGTCCGAGAGCCTCCCTCGCCGGACACAACGACTCGTTGAAATAACGATACCGCTCTAATCAATGGCATTGAAAACAGTGGGCTTGGCGGGATTCGAACCGGCGCCTCCGCTTTTGAATGCGGACGATTTGACGCTTGTCGTGCGGTTGCAGTAGGGGTAAGAGACGCACGCACCGGTAATTCCGCAGGCGCCGACAGATGCTTAGAAGTAACGGAACAGCAATCAGCTAACACGTGTGGAGCGAACCATGACGAGTGCGAGGAAAGGAGAGCTTGTAGTAAAGCGACTCGAGTCGCGATTTGGCAACGTCACGTTCGACCATGCTTACTGGCGGGAACGAAACGAGCCGTTTTGGCTAATCGCAGAGACGGTTCTATCCCAAAACACTTCTTCCCAGAATTCCAGAGCGGCCTTTCAGAATCTTTTTTCAACATATCAGACCATGGAAGCTATCTCTTTAGCAGACGTGCAAGACATAAAGCGCGCAATCAAGCAGGCTGGGTTGTACGAAGGCAAGGCGAGAAGCATACGCGCGGTTGCACGCGAGGTAATAGAAACATACGAAGGCGATACGTGGTCGTTCATCGGTGGCAGCTATCAGTCTGCGAGAGAACGGCTCCAGAAAGTCTCGGGCGTTGGGCCAAAGACGGCAGATGTAGTTCTCGTTTTTGCCCGCGATTTTGATATCATTCCGGTCGACACGCACGTGTTCAGAGTGTCGCGACGTATTGGGCTGGCTCCGCGGAAAGGAGGGTATGATGTTGTCAAGACGGCTTTAGAACACGAAATACCGTCTGGAAAACGAAAGTTCGCCCACGTAGCCCTAATTAGGTTAGGCAGGGAAATATGCGTCGCACGGGGGCCGCGGCATTGGATGTGCCCGCTGAGGGACTTATGTGACTATTACAAAGAGACGTCTCGCGGCGGCAATCAGACTAGTTAAAGGTTTACAGAAATCGGACTGTTTCAAGATTCATCGGGCTTCTGGTTTCAATCTTGAATTTCTTGTATATGGTGCTCGCCAAATCGATGCATTTGTTCTCCTCGCCGTGGCTTGTTACGATCTTCTCCGGCCGAGGGTTCAGCCGCTTGACGTACTCAATTAGTTGTTGACGATCTGAGTGACCAGAGAATCCATCGACCGTCTCGACAGTCATATTCATTTGCATGGTCGCGGTCTTGCCGTTGTTTGACATCGGTAGCTCTTTCCACCCTTTCTGTATGCGTCGTCCGAGCGTGCCCTCTCCTTGATACCCTACAAAGACCAAGGTATTATTCTCCTGTGGCCCGAGCGCTTTCAGATATTCCATTACGGGGCCGCTGTTAAGCATGCCTGAGGTGGCAAGAATTACACACGGCTCTCCCCGCACAATGTCGTCGCGCATGTTTTGCTCTACCTGCACGAAACTGTCTGAGAGAAATGGATTCATGCCCTCGTGAAATATCATGTTTCTCAAGTCGTTGTTTAAGTACTCCGGATACGTCGTATGGATAGCAGTCGCCTCCCAGATCATGCCGTCGAGGTACACGGGTGTCTCGTCAATTAGCTTTTTGCGAATCCCCTCCTCGAGAACGATCATAACCTCTTGGCTTCGTCCCACTGCGAATGCCGGTATGAGTACTTTGCCGCCCTTTGACAGCGTTTGGCGTATAATAGCGTACAGCTTGTTTTCAGCCTCTCGCCTCGATGGCGTTTGGTCGTGCGGTCCGCCGTAGGTCGCCTCCATTATCAACGCCTCAAGCCTTGGAAAGCTATTAACTGCTGCGTCAAACAGCCTAGTTTGTTCGTATTTGAAGTCCCCAGTGAAAGCGACGTTATAGAGCCCCTCGCCCACGTGAAAGTGAGCTATCGATGACCCTAGGATGTGTCCCGCGTTGTGGAATGTCAGTCGTACGTCGGGGGCTATATCGGTGACTCCGCCGTAGTTCAGTGCAATCGAGTGTTTTATGACTTCCCGTATCTTAGCTGAATCGTAGGGGATCCTATGGCCTTCGCGTGCAGCCACATCAATGTAGTCGAGTTGTAGAAGCGACATGAGGTCACGCGTTGGCGGCGTGCAATATATCGGACCTTCGTATCCATACTTAAAAAGGAGCGGAACCAAGCCCGCGTGATCGAGGTGTGCGTGCGTGACGACAACGGCGTCAATCTGGTCGAGGGGGCTCGCTTCAGGCGCGTACAGATAGGGCGACGCGCTGTCTTCTGATCCTACGTTAACACCGCAGTCGACGAGTATCCTCGATTCAGGCGTCGAGAGCACAAAAGAGGTTCTACCGACTTCACGACATCCGCCAAGAGTAGTCGCCCGTAACCATTGGTCTTTCGAGGTGGTCTCCCTGTGAATTTTTCGGCCCATCGCTTTCAGAAGCTCTTTACGCTCGTCGCTGAAAGAGCGCAAGTACTGGCGTATCTCCTTCACAGTAACCGATTCGATCGGAGGGGTTCGTACCACACGCGGCGTCCACCCTATTTGCTTTGTAATCTCTCGAAGCGTGGCGCCGTGTCTTCCGATTACCAGTCCCGGTTTTTTGGCCTCAATAACGATCTCACCGGTGTCTAAGTCAAAATAGTGGTTTGTAATGCCCGCCTCTTCGGGCACGATATCGCTTATTTCTTCAATTGACTTCTCGGGGTCTGCCAGAACCCGGGGGTCTGGCCTTACTACTATGCGCTTGCGCAGTTCTCGGGCAAGCTTTTTAACGATCTCTCCGTTGTCTGCGAACGCCCTGGGATCGTCGGTGTAGATCACGACTTCGGGCCCCTCAAACTCAAGTTCGGTAATCTTGACGTTGGAAGGCAGTCGTTCTTTGACACGCTGTGTTAACTCAGCAAGTGCTTCTTCAACTGGCATTGTGCGACTTCCACAAAAATAAAAAAAATACGGGAATAAAAGGTAACAAGAAACAGATTGTTTAGATTGCTACAGCGGCTTTTCTTTTGTCTATCTCATCCTTGTTTACTTCAACATATCCCTTTTCAGTTATCTGCACGATTCGCATGTCGTTGCCTGAAGCTGAATCCCTCTTCATAGCGGACGAAAGCGCCCTAATAGCGAGATCTACGCCGTCTCCGACGGAGATTTTTTCGCTGTATCGATCTTCCACGACGCCAAAAGCTATTGGAGATCCCGATCCCTGCGCTGCGGCCAAGCGCTCTTCAATTTGACCTCCTACGGCGTCCAACGAGTACAGCGACGAGGCGTTCTTATCGAAGCCGCCTATCATGAGCTGCACAAAATACGGGTAGTAACGGTTGCTGTTCAGAATGTTTGACAACAAAGTTGCTATGGCTCCGACGGTCATCGGCTTGCCCTGTCTCATCTTATATAATTTGGCTTCCACGGTTATGGTGCGCACAAGGCTCTGCGCATCGCCTACGCCGCCAGCGATCGTCATCCCGACGAGATCATCAATCTGATAGATCTTCTTGCCTTCTTTGCTCGATATAAAGTTGCCCATCGTCACGCGGCTTTCTGATGCGAGCACAACTCCGTCCTTGCAGACTATACCTATAGTAGTCGTCCCTTTATAGTGATCGACATTAGTCATTTTATGTCCTCGGCAAATAGTAAACAAAAACCAGTAAACACTCTCTAATTCTTAGCGTTTCTATTTAAACCTATCTATATGCTGATAATCGGCAAAGATTCGCAGAATTGAGCTCAATCCAAAGTGCACGCTCGATTACCGCTATTCAAAATCGACTTCTACAATTATAGTTACGTCCTCAGACTGTTTCAGCTTTTCGACAAGCCGGCGATCGAGATCAGCTGCTGCCTTATCTGCACCGATCATAAGCGTGCGCCCTGAGGTGAACCTGCTCTTTCTGACGACCGTGTCGTTCCCATCGGATTGCGCTAAATCAGCGCTTCCGAAGCCCGTGATAACTTCGCTCCTGTGTCCCGCCTGTATCTCAAAGCTGACTTTCGCGCCGTTCGTCTTCAAGGCAGCTTTGAGTTCGCTGGTCAGGTCGGATAAAGCTTTGTCGGCTAAAACTCCGACAACGCAATCTGCCCTTCTCGAGATATGGGCGTCCTTGGTGACTTGAAGAGTCGTTTTGTGCCTCGCCGTGATATTGCAGTGGCCCTTGGCTCGGATGGTGTCGCTTATCATATCCTATATTTATACTCCTCGGCGCAACTATTAATTGATGCTCGATGAGTCAAGAGATCAACCTTGAGTGTTACTCGTGCTCGCCAGACAAAAAGGTGCTGCACGAAGTCCTGCACAGCGGCAAGAAACTCGTAGTTCGCTGCACAACCTGCAAGGCAACGCATCAAGAACCTGCGGATCGTACCCCGATGGTGAGGTTCAAGGTCATCGTGAGCGATTACGATCAATCCTACGTGCGATGGTTTGAGATGGGGGTGGCTGAGCGATTGCGCGTGCGAGACCAGATGATCGTAGAAAATGGGTCAGTTGACGCCGTGCGGATCACTGCCATTGAACTTAGCGACGGCGTGCGAGCAACAGAAGCTGTAGCTGAGACGATTAGAGCGGTTTGGGCGCAAAGGATCGATAAGGTAGTAGTTAAGATAGCGGTTCATACAGGCGGTATTACAAGATCGTTTAAAATGCCGTTTGACGGCGAAAAGGAATTTGTCGTTGGGCACGAAGAACAACTTGGAAAAATTGCCCGGGTTAAGGTCAGAGAGGGCTCCGTTCTTGACCGTGCAGGGCAAAGCGCAAAGGCAAAAGATATCGGGAGGGTATATGTCAAAGGGCCGAGGAGAAATGAGCGATACAGGTCAGCCCACCCCAGAGCTCGCAAGTCAGAGTTTAGGCGATAAGCAAACAAGGTCCTTGGAGCCGGAACGAATATCGCTGTTGCGCAGCTTAAAGCGCCGAGGTATAAGTGAGCGAGTAGTCAGCGCGATGAGCAAGGTGAAGCGCGAGGATTATGTCCCTCACAATTGGCACGATTATGCATACGAGGATGAGCCGCTGCCAATTGGAAACGGGCAGACGATTTCTGCTCCCCATATGGTTGCTATAATGTGTGACCTTCTACGCGTTGAGCCGTCGTCAAATGTACTTGAGGTAGGAACCGGTTCGGGATATCATGCTGCTGTGCTAGCGCAGCTTGTGGGGGACGGCATTGTTTACACGATCGAAAGATTTGAGCAACTGGCGCAAGAAGCTCGGAAGCGTGTGCCTTCAAACGTGGTCGTCACCATTGGCGACGGGTCGTTGGGGTTCGCAGAAAAAGCGCCGTTCGACCGAATTCTTGTGACTTGTTCCGCTCCTGACGTTCCGCCTCAGTTGCTTGCACAACTGACCGCTGGAGGTCGGATGGTACTACCGTTGGGAAAAGAGTTCCAAGAACTATACTTGATTTGCAAGAACCACGAGATAACTAAGGAAGCGCACGGGGCCGTCGCTTTCGTTTTGCTTGTCGGCGAATATGGCTTTGGTGAAGCGCGCGACAGCGGGCGAGCGAGTCGTTTCCGTTTCTAGGTGCATATGCTACTTTCACAGCCATTGGGCTAGTGAACTTTGATCTGCACCCTCTTGAGCGGTAGCGATCCTCTTTAATGTGTTTTCAACCCTATCTCGCGAAAAACTGTGCTCTTCGCAAAGGAAACTGAAAAGTTCTTGCTCTTTTGGCGTGGTCCACACTAAACTATATTCGTCAGTAACGGCAGGCTCGAGGAAGAATTGTTTTATAGGGCTATATTCAATGCTCGCTCCAAGGTTCTCCAGCGCTTTTGCAATGCCAAAGCTTTTAATCATTCTCAGGGCTTTTTTTGGTCCGATCCCTTTGACGCCTTTGTTATAATCAGTGCCGACCAGGATGCCGACCTCAATGAGCTGCTCTCGAGTAATTTCCAAAGAGGAGAGAATGTAGTCAAGTTCGAATAATTCAGGACTGATACTCACATAAACGTTCTTGCCCGGCAGTTTGCGTCGTCCGGTTATGGTGAGGTTTCTGACTAGCCGAGGTGTGCCAAAAAGCAGCGCGTCCGCGTCTTGAGATCCGGTGTACGAGACGTCTCCTTTGATTGTCATATACGCCGCTTGTGCTTCACCTTCGCTCGGAGCAAAAACTATCGGGACTCCCAGGTAGCCTAGCAAGGCAACTGAACTCTCAAGCACTTGGTCATCAATTCGGGCCGACGCTTGAGCGTATTTAAAAGCGTCCGCCCTTCCCTCTGCTCGAGCCTGCACCCATTCTTGCGTCGCGCGTTCGCGCGTCTCTCTGCGCCTGATCACGGTGTCCTTTTTCATTTCTGGTGGTTCGCCGTCAAAAACGTAGACTGGTCGGACGCCGGCTTCTATGATGTTCGCCGTTCGATAAAAGAGCCCCGAGAGGTGGGAGGTAATTCTCCCAGTACTGTCCATCAACGGCGTCCCGTCCCTCTGCCGAATGATACTTAGGAACTGGTAAATCGCATTGTACGCGTCAATGGCTACGGTGTCGATATGTTCAAGGTCTATCTTGGTCCTCGGAAGAAGATCTCCGATTGGAACTCCCATGCTATCAACTCAGTGCATTTGTTCTATACAAACCGGCACATTAAGTCTGCGCAAGGATAAACTTTGCCGAACCCGACTAGTGAAATGTTGCCCATCACGCCAAACAATGGTCCTCTTCGTCTAACGCTTATTGGTTCCCTCCTCGCGCGCACGGATCTTCCATCGCGTTCTCAAGTTCTAAAATCAAGGAGGCGCTTGGTGCGCGCAACTCTATATATCAGAAGCGCATACGGCCACGGTAGAAGTGGGGCCAGATTTTGCTGATTTTGGCGAACAAGTTTGTAGCAGTCCGTGGTTGGGGGGTTTCTTTTCGTGAATGACGTACTGAAGCGAATTTCGCCGTTTACCATGGCACTCTTCATCATAGCAATCCAGGTTATCGCGCTTCTACTGGCTAACCCGTTTCAAGCATCGGACATCAAAGCATTCAACAATCCGCAATCCGTGTTTAATCCCATCTATTACGTTGTGCTTATTTTGGTATTCACGGCATTTTTGCTCGTCATCATAAGGCTCGGCAAACGATGGGTGATACAAGTAATCGTCGGCCTCGTAATCATCTCAACGCTGTTCTTCGTTTATTCGTCAGTCCTACTCAGTCTTGAAAGCGGGTGGCTCATCGCGATCGTGGCAACAGCCGCGACCGCTTTTTTCCTGTTCTATTATCCAGAATGGTACGTGATCGATCTCGTTGGGATCCTCATAGGTGCCGGCGCGGCCGCTATATTTGGAATCTCTTTCGCCGTCCTACCTGCGCTGGTACTCTTGATAGCACTCGCCATCTACGACTTTATCTCAGTATACGAGACTAAACATATGGTTAGCCTCGCCGAGGGTGTCGTCGACCTAAACCTGCCGGTCTTGTTTGTCCTCCCCCGTAATAGAGGGTATTCTCACGTGAAATGGTCGCAGGAAGCTTCTGAAGCCAGCGGCGAAGAAAAACTTGAGAAGCGCGAAGCGTTTTTTATGGGGCTGGGCGATGCAGTAATCCCGACCGTTTTGGTCATATCTGCAAATACCTTCTTGAGTGCCCCGACGCTTGGGCTCATTAACGTGCCTGCCTTAGGGGCAGCTGTTGGCACACTCGCGGGTTATGTGGGGCTGATGTTGCTTGTCCTTAAGGGAAAGCCGCAAGCGGGCTTGCCGTTCTTGAACTCAGGCGCAATCGCGGGATTGCTGATAGCAAGCTATCTCGTGGGAGTCAAGCCATTCTAGCCGTCACGCCGTTTGGTCCGCTTGGCTTGTCAGGGAAGCGCGGTGTGCGCGACTAGCTAGATCAATTGAAGCTTTAAGCACCGCTGCAATTCCTTCACCGGATATTGTTGAAATCCCGAAAGCTTCGTTAACTGGTTCTGCCGGTCCGAGGTCCATCTTATTTGCTGCAACTATGACCGGGAGGCCGACGTGGGATTTCAGCTCGCGCAGAAGGTTTAGCTGATCGGACACCTCGTATCCAGAGGTGCCTGAAGGGTCGACAATAAACAATACCGCGTCCCCTAGATTTTTGAGAGCCGCTATCGCCTGAAGTTCTATGGCGTTTCTTTTTGAAACGGGGCGGTCGAGCAGTCCGGGCAAATCGACAATCTGATAACGGCGATCATAATACTGTATGTGTCCGACGATGATGCCCTTCGTGGTGAAAGGGTAAAGTGCGATCTTGGGTTTGGCGCTAGTTACAAAAGCGACGAAGCTCGACTTACCGACATTCGGATATCCCGCCACGAGAATGGTTGGCTCATCTTCCAGCGCGGGAAGCGCGTTAATCGTGTTTCGGGCATGATTCAAAAAATCGAGATCTGGCTGTATCTCTCTCATGATAGAAGCGATTCGTCCAAACGTCTGTTTCCTAACCGCTTTTGCGTCTGACGCGCGAGCCATTTTCCCGACTGCCGCCCTGGAGAGTTGATGGATTTTTGTCGATGCCCAAGTGACTGAAGCAAGTGATATTCTAAGCTGATCCAGTCCAATGACGATGTCGATTGTCTCGGCGTAGAACGCTCCGATCTCATCGAAGTTCGGAAATCGTCTCGCGACGGCTCGAAGATTGTCTGCGAGGATGTTTGACGTAGTCAAGATCATCGTTTGTTCAGCCGTTCGCCCCGGCGATTTTCCTGCTCGTGCCCGAATACTCTTTCTGAATGCCTTGCCCAGTAACTCCTCTGCGGTCGGGACAGTCGGAATATTGAACATTTCTTACTCCTGGACACCGCAAGCTAATAAACCTTATATCTCATAATTAATCATATTAATTGCAGTTATGGAACTTACGTCCGTACAGAAAGAGATTTTAAGCACGCTGGTCAGCTTATATCGCGGCAAGCCGCGCTCGGTTAGAGGAGAAGAGATAGCTGAGATTCTTGGTCGAAATCCAGGCACAATACGAAATCAAATGCAATCGCTGAAAGCCCTTAAGCTTGTGGAAGGTGTTCCGGGGCCTAAAGGCGGGTATAAGGCCACGAGCGCTGCATACCGGGAACTCGAACTAGATACGATGGCGGAAGAAGCTCACGTTGTTTTGATTAAGAATGACGCCGAAGTAAGCGATGTCCTTATCGAGGAAATCGACTTTATGACAGTTGCACATCCGGACGTGTGCAGCGCAGCGATCAAGGTAATTGGAAACATTCGCGAATTCGCCAATGGCGACATTCTTAAGCTCGGGCCGACCCCAGTGAACAATCTAACCATAAAGGGCACTGTTTGCGGCAGAAACGACGCGGAGAATAAGGTTATCATTTTGGTCTCGGAGATGATATCTCTTCCAAAAGCGCCGGTGAGTGAATACGCTTCGAACGATTTGATCACGATCAATGTCGACGCGCCGCTTCAACAAGTTGCTAGGATCCTCATCGACCACAACATTGAAGGGGCTCCCGTAAAGCAGGGCGAAGAACTCGTAGGAGTAGTCACATTAAAGGATCTGGGAAAAGCAGTTGCATCTGGAAACCGCGGCTCTGCAGGAGATATAATGAGCCGAGACGTGCTGTCGGTCGAAGACGACAGGCCTGTTTATGAAGCCATGCGTCTCCTCGAGAAACATCATGTCGGCCGATTGCTGGTAACGAACAACGGTTCTCCGACGGGAATCATAACGCGAACGGACGTGCTGCGTGAGATTTTGAATTCTGTTATGCTTGCGTGAAGCTCACACATTTCGCGAGCCGCTCCTTTTCGTAATTTCAATGAGAGGGTGGCTGCCACTCTCTAGGATTTGAATATCTGCAAGCGATTTCAGTCCAACGTTTTCGGCCGTTCGTTCCATACCCAAAAAAACATCTTTATCCATCGTAATGATGTAAGCGTCGACTTCTTTCAGTTTTAAGCGCTTAGCTGCGACTGCCCTGTGATGGCCGTCTACCAGCAAGATCTTGTTACGCTTCTTGATAACGATTAGCGGTTCAGCCAGACCTTTCTCAAGCTCATATCTTCTGCCTTCAAGCTCATCCGCATATATCTTTGACTGCGTCGGGACCAGGTCGACAATCCTCACTCGGCCAAAGTGCTCTTCGACTTGGATTTTGTGGATCGTTCGAAGCGTGCGCATAAGCTTCCACACCTTATCGGGTGTGGCCCGTTCGATCTGCGATCTAATGACATCAGTGTTTGATATTATGCCAATTACATTGTTCTCATCATCAATTACGGGCAGCTTTTTGCTGTCCGATCTAAACAACACCCTGGCAGCGTCAAACAAGTCCATATCGCGACGAGCAACGACCAGATCTACAGACATGATATCGGCGACTTTGACCGAAGGATCACACAGCAAGATGTCGAGGGATGAGACGTATCCAAGTATCTGGTGGTCCTTGACCACCGGAAACCCGTCGTGTTTTGTGTTTTTTATAAGACTTATGACGTCTTTCACCGTGTCTGAGGCTGAGATGGTAACTACCTCGCGCGTCATGTAGTCTTCGACTTTCAGAGAACTCATTTTACCCGTTACTGCGGTTTACAAGTAAATTAACCTAACTGCGGACTGGTAACAGGCATCGTCAGCTTCTGCGACAGTCGTTAGATAACGTTAATAAGCTTACGAAGCATTTTCATCATTATGGCAGCAGGCGCGATCGTTTATGATCCTGAGTACAGAGACCACGAAACGGGGGATCACATCGAATCCAAAAGCCGAATAGAAGTAATTATGGGACGTATACAAGAAGACGAGCAGGCGAGACGCGTTCGGATACTTAAACCGTTTAAAGCGGCCCTCGATCAAGTGAGAGCCAATCACGACGTCCAATACATCGCGAGCGTGCGCCGGCTTGCTGAAGCAGGAGGCGGGTGGCTCGATTTAGACACATACTGTTCCTCGAGAAGCTACGAAGTTTCGCTCCTTGCTGTCGGAGGCGTCATTTGTGCTGTTGACGCCGTTATGGCGGACGTGGACAATGTGATGGCAATTGTCAGGCCTCCTGGCCATCACGCAGTCTGGAACAAAGCAATGGGGTTTTGCATCTTCAATAATGTTGCCTGCGCGGCGAAGTACGCCATCTCAAGTAAAGATATTGAACGCGTCCTAATCGTCGATTGGGATGTGCATCACGGCAACGGAACGCAAGCATCCTTCTATGGCGATTCACGCGTCTTGTATATGTCAACGCACCAACGACCATTTTATCCGGGAACAGGCGATTTTGAGGAAGTAGGATCGGGAGAAGGCCAGGGGTTCACCGTAAATCTGCCACTTCCGCCAGGCGTGAATGATGATGGGTTCTTCTACGCATATGACCGCCTCTTCATTCCAATTGCACAGCAGTTCGAACCTGAACTCACCTTTGTGTCGGCCGGACAAGATATACACTACGCAGACCCAATCGGCGGCATGCTGGCCACCTCAAATGCATTCAGAGGATTGACTGAACGGGTGAAATCTGTGACCCCAGCCGGACAAGTCATCGCGTGCCTAGAAGGCGGATATGATCTCCAAGCCCTAGCAAATTCTACGCTCACAATATGCGGGTCGTTATTCGATTTCCCGACGCAAGTGGAAGAAAAAGGCGTCAACAGCGGGATATCGACCCACATCAACGATCGGGTTGAGAGGGCGATCAACGTGCAATCAAAATACTGGGAACTGTGAGCCTAATCGCAATTGTAGAGCGTCTTATCAAAGTAGCGCGCTAGAAAAAGTCGCATGCTGTCGTTATATAGGAGCTCTTCGTCTTTGAGGATCTGAAACTCCTTTTCCATCGCGCGTAAAATTGCTTTGCTCGAGCGCACATTCATAAACTCCGCTTCTAAATATTCGCGCAGTGTTAGATACTTTCGTCGAAGTTCAACTACGTAGCGGCCATCATCGATGTACGGCCCTGACAGCACGACAGGGTTGTAGACGTATTTCTTTTTGAACTTGTTCGCGTGCCGCTTTGAGTCGACAGGCGGGCCCTCGTGTCTTTTCACGGCAGGGAGTTGTGAAACTAGCATTTCAAAGAGCAACACAGCCTCTCCCCTATCATAATAAATGTCGCCTCGCAGCGCCGAAAAGCCGTGTCGTAGCAGTGCGATCAGTATTCCCTTGTGGGCTCGCTCGAGCTGCGGGTAAGCGATATCGTCAACCAGATCAGGCAAGTCAAATTTCACGCCAAACAAGGTCGTTTTTCGTTTCTTGGCAATTGCCCGGAAGGCGCTAGCGTCAAGGGGCGGAATCTGCTGAGGGAAAAAACACTTAATACAAGGGCTTTCGAGGAAGCTCCTTGCAGAATCAATGAAAATAGAAAAACTGTCCAGAGAGACCGCAGCGGCTACGTTTCGATTTGTGTCTACTGGGTCGATAACCGCCAAAGGACTGGTAAAGCTGTTGCGAGCGTGCGCACTAGTCAAGCTGATGTAGGTTCCCACCTTCCAATCCTGAACGCTTTCCAACACGTCTACAAAGGAGCCAAATTTGATGACGAGGAGCTCACAGAGGTATCCAGAGACTCCTTTAGTTCGCAACTCTGCGCCGTATATGCCCGCTCCCTTTAAGAACTGCTTTAACAGCCTAACCTCGTCTTGTCTCGCGTCGAGGTGCTCAGCTACGAATTGCTGATGAAATGGGGTTCTATCGACCGCTGAGAATATTTGGCGCGTATTTTCGAGTCGGTAGTGTGGGACGACATCAATAGCGAAACCGCCGCAACGAGCTTTTACATAAGGATGTTCGGCAAAGCCTATGACAAAGCCTTCGACCGCAATTTCTTTTCCTATTTCCAATCCGTAGCGTTCAAGGTCTTCGCGGCTAGTGCTAGTGTCAAATCCGATGAATATGTCAATATCTGGATCGCCTGAAATCCACGTATCTCGTGCAGCAGAACCAATAACAGCCACAGTCGCTTTTAGATTTCTGCTTGCGAGCGCATTTTGTGCTGCGGCAATCACCTGTTGGGTAACTCGGTGCAGACGCTCACGTTCGCCTCGTGAGGGTCGTATTCTTTTTAGCACGTTTATTTGCACTCGCGTTAACTCGTTTTTCATAATTTGAATTCCTCGAGCGTACGATAGATGGGGCCCTTAGGAGTCAACGTGCTTTGTTTGAGTAGAAAAGAGGAAATGTTGAGACGACCAACGAAGAGGGATGAAAGGGGGGCCATAGCGTTAGCTAAGTCCTTCATTTCTGAAGGAATTACCCGTTTAACTCTACCGAGGGTGATGTGGGGATCGAATTCTTTCTCGGATGTGCGTACTCCTTTCAGTGATTCGACGACAAGCTTCTGTAATCTTTTTAAATCCGCAGAATCGCTCAGCCCTACGTGTATGACTCTCATTTTTTTTGTGTTCGGAAAGGCGCCGATGTCGCTGAGCGTTACACAAAACGGGTGAAATGAGACCGACTTTAATGCGTCGCGGATACTTGAAAGTTGAGGAGGCGCGATATTTCCGAGGAAGGTTAAGGTTATATGCATCGCGTGTGGATCGACTACTTTCACAGACGAGAACTGGTGCATTTTTAGGGTTTCACGCTGAATCGTGAAAAGTCTTTGTCGCGTCTCGTTATCGAGGTCAATGGCGATAAATGCTCTAATGCTCTGCGTGCTCATCATAAATGATTTAATCTTTGACTTCATAAACTCACTCAAGAGAGAAAAAATGAACGCCTCGCCTATTAAAAACGCTACGACTGCTGCCAAGTTCATCGTGCTAAAGCCAGCAGGCTACCCTATGAAGAGCGAATTCGAGTACCCAGAGGTAAGTGAGCCTAGAGTTTTCGACTATTACGCTAAAGAGCAATGGCTTGGCGCTTCGGTGAAGAAGGGCGACTACTTGTTTGATCGTCGGATGTATCCGGACTTTGCATTCGAAATCCTCAACGTCGAACCTAAGCACGCAACGATCGGCAAGTCGACCGTGGTTGTCGTAGAAGAAACAGAGAACAACATCCCCCAGGTGGCTGCAGGCATCCTGTTTGACGATATCATTGGACAAAACGGGGCAAAGAAGAAATGCAAGCTTATCGAAAAATACCTGAATGACCCTGAAAGCTTTGGCAGATGGGCTCCCAAGAACATTTTGTTCTTTGGACCGTCTGGTACTGGAAAAACAATGATGGCGAAAGCGTTATCTGGTTTAACAGATGCACCGATGCTTACCGTTAAATCGACTCAGCTGATCGGCGAGCACGTGGGTGAAGGGGCCGCGAGGATACATCTGCTTTATGCGCGCGCCAAAGATCTCGCACCGTGTATCTTGTTTTTTGACGAGCTTGATGCAATAGCGCTGGACCGAAGCTACCAGGAACTTCGAGGCGACGTCCTGGAAATAGTGAATGCCCTCCTAACGGAGATGGACGGTATTGAGGATAGGTCCGGAATCTGCACGATAGGAGCTACCAACCGGCACAGTGCGCTTGACTGTTCGGTGAGAAGTAGATTTGAAGAAGAGATCGAATTCACGCTCCCTGACGCAGATGAGCGGCTGCAGATTCTCACGAACTTTGCGAAGACGTTCCCAATCAGACTGCACGCAACCGTGGATCTTGCAAAAATAGCAAGCAAGACGCAGGGCTTTTCAGGCAGGGACCTAGTCGAGAAGGTTTTGAAGATTGCGCTGCACCAAGCGATAATTGACGAAACTGTCGTAGGGCCGAACCATTTCGACTATGCTCTAAGTAAGGTTCGAGTAGAATCTCCTCCGAGCATACTATTTGGGTGATCTAGAGCAGAATTACTTATGTTTTGGTTGAAGTTGGTGTTCTGTGCAACTGAACTTGGATAATTTTGATAAGTCCATAGTAGTGCCCTTCTCCACCATCGATTGGCCTGGAAAAGCCTCGATGGTAGTATTTCTTCGCGGCTGCAACTTCAAATGCTGTTACTGCCAAAACTACAAGATTTGGGGCGCCGTGCTTCCCATTAATGTAGACCAGTTGCTACGCGAAATTCAACGAAATAAGGACTATATAAGCGCACTAGTCTTTTCGGGCGGCGAACCGACGCTGCGACCGAACTTACTTCGGCTGTTAGCGGAAGAGGCAAGAAAAGAAGGCCTTCTGGTAGGAATCGAGACGAATGGTGCTTTTCCCGAGGTATTGGAGACGCTGATCAATGCTCAGCTTCTAGACGGCCTCTTTATCGATCTCAAGGCACCTCTCTCCGATCCACAAAAATATGCCCGGATCATCGGAATAGAAAACGCGAATGCACCTGTGAAGAAGATTAAGCGGGCTATTGGCATAGGCTGTGCAGCCTTAGAAGCATACAAAATTCGGGACTTTGAATTGAGAACCACACTTTTCAAAGGGATGCTTAGCCGAAGTGAAATCGCTGAAATGGTCAACCAGTTTGAGGCCCGTTATGCACTTCAGCAGGGCAGAGCTGAAATGTGCGTTCGAAGAGATCTAACCACCTTAACGCGCGACGAGATCGTCGAACTGGCAGCGCAATGTCGGCGCCCGCTAAGAATTCGAACGCGCGAGAAAGGCGACGAGGATATATGCTGAGCTGCTGCTCGGACGTCGAGGGGGTATTTTTTTAATCATCGGATTTGTAGGCTTTCCTGGCTCGGGCAAATCGGAAGCAACAGCTGTAGCACAGACCCATGGGTTTATCGTGGTCGCCATGGGTGATGCGGTACGATCCTACATCCGCGAGCGGGGAATGGCGTTAAGTGAAAAAAACGTCGGCGCAGTTGCGAACGAATTACGTGCTCGACATGGGATGGACGCGATAGCCCAAATGTGCATTCCGGCAGTCCGCGCCCTCTCATCTCAGAAGGTCGTGATAGATGGGATTAGAGGGGTTGCGGAGGTCGATGCGTATAAAAAAGAGTTCACTACCAATTTTACACTCATCGCTGTAGCTGCGAGGCCACAGGTTAGATTTGAGCGGGTGAAGAGTAGAAGCCGCCCCGATGACACACTGAATTTTCAAGGCTTTCAAGAAAAAGATCAACGCGAGTTAGCTTGGGGCCTCGAAGAGGCACTGAGCGCGGCTGACTGCCGCATATCGAACGAGGCGAGCCTTGAAGAGTTTAAGTCCTCTGTCTCTGACGTGATTCAACGACTGTCATTGCGTATCCCAGCGACTGTCGTGGAGATAAGCGTGCGAACGCCAATCCACGAAACAGAGGCGCAGGATAAAGTCGAACGTGCTATCCGGAACATATTTCCAGACGCAGCACTGGAGCGCTCTGACAACTTGATAAAAGGAACTAGTCACACTCTAGAGACATTTGCCAGCCTTCTGCGGGCACAACGAATTCGATCGGCGGCACACATTGAGCTTATGAAACGGGTGTCATTCAACTCTTTTGAGTTCACGTTAAACAAGCAAGCGGCGCTGGTCGGAAAGGTAAACTTTTGGCAAGATCCGCTTGGCCCCATCTTCGTCCGCGTCGTAGTGGCTTCGCCTGACAAGGTTATAGAAACGATCACAGACGCGCAGAACAAATGAAGATCTATTTTTCGTCTGCCCAAGTCGACTTCGAGCAGCTCGAGGATGTAAAGGATGTCGGGTTCGAGGGCTGGGAAGTAATCGCGGAGGGGCCGCAGAAGTTGGATGAACACACAGTCTCTTTGATTGATTATCTTAGGTTCTCCTATGACCTTGAGATAAGCGTTCACGCTCCATTTTCTGATTTGAACATAGCGAGCCTCAACCAGCCTATTTGGGCTGAAACTCTTAGGCAGATCAAAGCGACGATGGACGCGGCGGCAGACTACGCGCGCGTTTTCGTCATCCTTCCCGGTTATGTATCACCCCTCGCCGCGTTGTGCCCAGATAAGGCGTTGCGCAAGAATAAAGAGGCATTGTTCATCCCACGCGGTTCGCGAGAGAGCACGACATCACTGGCACCATCGAAAACATGGCCAATGCGGAATCTCTGCTCGGCCGGTTTCCGGGTGAAATCGAAGATATGCGCGTCGACGGCATAGGCTTCACCTTTGACGTTGGCCATGCAAACACGGTTAACGCAATAGACTCGTTCTTGCGAATGCCCGTAGACCACGTTCACGTGCATGATAGTAACGGCCAAACAGATGAGCACTTAGTCCTCGGCGCAGGAAGCATAAACTGGAACCGCGTAATGCGGAGGCTAAGGCATTACAGTGGTGTTTTCGTTTTGGAATCGAGGACACTCGAGGAAGGCGTTCGAAGCTTGAAGTATCTACAGCGCATTACCGTTTAATGCGTTGGCCAGTTGCATCTTTTTGTCTTTCAGTCGTGCTGAACTCTGTACGGCACCTCTATTTCAAGCAGATCCTCTGCAATTGCTGTGTTGGGGAAGATGAGTCGCGCCTCTTCCAACAGAGGCGTCGCGTTTGAGTACCGGGAGCTTATGTGAGTTAGAATTAGCTTAACCACGTCTGCACTTCGCGCTATTTGAGCTGCGTCGGATGCCGTCGAATGGCCGACGGCATTTGCGTATGCGTCTAGGTCTCCAGCTAGCGTTGCTTCGTGAATAAGTAAGTCAGCGTTTTCTGCAGCTTCCACAACCTTATCAGAAGGACGTGTGTCTCCTGTGTAGACGATTTTCCTGCCTGGACGCTTTGGTCCGATCACTTGTTCTGGCATTACGATACGATCTCCGATAGGCACTGATTCGCCGTTTTGGAGAGTTTTGTACAGCGGTCCAGGCTTCAAACCAAGCTCTTCTGCTTTTCTTCTGTCAAACTTGCCGGGCCGTTCATGCTCCTCAAAAACGTACCCGCATGCACCGATTCCGTGATCAACCGCGAAGACTCGCATAGAGAATGAACCCAGTTCTATCTTATCTCCCGGCCAGACTTCCACAAAATCTACCTGAAATTGCGGATTAATAAGGGAAAACAAGTTGGGGATACCTCCCCACCGGGGCCCATATACGTTTAGCTTATCGCTCCGGTTCAGAAAGGACATAGTGTGAATCAATCCTGGCAAACCAAGGAAATGATCAGCGTGCCAGTGACTTATAAATACGGCTGATAGGTGGATTCCTGTGCGGCAACGCATCATCTGGCGTTGCGTCCCTTCACCGCAGTCAAAGAGAATAGCTTCGCCATCGCGCTTTATCAATATAGAAGGGAGATTTCTAGCGACCGTTGGCATTGAGCCGCTCGTACCGAGAAAGAGTACCTTCAGCATAGTGCGGTAGTTTACAGCTGTTCTGCAATCGAAAAATCTCTAGTTAAAGAAATTTGCGTCTTTGTCTTTGCGAGTTGGCAGATGTGATGAGATGAGTGTTTTGTGGCTAGATTCGCTACGACATAACTTTTCTAACATATTTTCTGACCAAAGGCTCGGGCACAGTTACGTTTCCCTGCATTCCATTAACAACAATCCACGTATTAATTGCCGTACAGACCTGCAGTGCTTGGCTCTTATTTTTGACGTTTGTAGTGATTATGCTAGCGATGTTTGTCAGATTTGTAATGGTCAACTCGTGAGACACTTCTATCATCCGCAACTGCGATGCGACCTGATCCGGTAAATCATCTGCGGAATCACTGTCTTTCACTTCCGGCGACATTGCTTGGCTCCGAGTTCAACAATTAAATGCAGCCAATACTTTAAGCTTTCCGAAGAAAGGCTTTGTGTAAAAAAATAGCTGTGATGCCTGATATCCTCCTGTGCGGCTCCATCTGTGGAGGACAAGCTGTTTATATCGAAACGCGTGACTTTTCACCGTGGACCCGATGCAACCTGAGCAACAGCCGCCCCCTGAAGAGTGAAGGCAGAAGATGGAAAGAAAGAGAAAAAAACAAGAAGAAATCCTACCAAAGGAATCGGACTTCTACGAAATGGACAGCAAATAGCGATCGAAACTCTAGCGTCAGGCGCTCTTTTTCGTAATTTGGCTCAGCACTAATGCATCGCGAAGTTCGCTAGATATTTTATAGGTCTCTCTTTTCATTTGAATCCCTGCTTTTGTAACGTCGAAGTCGCCTGCCTGTCATCAATTCAGCTTTTGTCCCACTAGCATTTAGGTCCAAAAGGATCGATATGAAAGCCGATTCAGCGTGCGTCCTGTAATTCGCGTCTGCTCTGTTTCGGAGTTTTAGATTTCAGCGCCTATCTGCCGACGCCGCTTGGCGTCGGTGAAAAGGACGGCGTCGTGGAGCCAATAGAAGGCTTGACTGAGCTTCATCCTTTCACCCAAAGTCTGGGGCTATTTAAAACCCGTGCCGACGATTTTATGGTGCATTTCATAAAAGTTGCGAGGAAGTCAAGAGAACCCAGGCAGGACTCGAGCGACTTTTCCTTACTCAGAGCCTCATATTCTCGCAAAGAGCACTTTTTTGACACATGACGCCAGAGAGTAAGGTGTGAGAGAGCTCGACTACGTCTATGAGGTCGGCAAGAACCCCCTGCTGGCTTACACGATACTGCACACTATTGACAAGTACCACGATACGCAATGTGTGCCTCCACATATACTAGCGAAGTTCAGAAGCGCATCGCCAAAACGCAAGGAGGTGCACTACACACTGACGCCATCACGATTTTACAGAATTCTGTTCCAAATTCACAAAGATTGTGAAAAAAAGAGACTTGACCTGCGGCTCCCTCATTATTGGTACAAGACCGGACCGGTCGTATATGGGCGGAGTGCCCCTCGAATCTATACTGTGACGCGTGTAAAGAAAACCCAGCAAGTCACAGCTTCATTTGACCGATGGAAGGATACGATATTGATATTCGACGGTTACGAGTCATCGTTCAGCGATGCCATTTTGCTCACTTTAAACGTTGATATTCTGGCGCGGTACACGAAACTCGATGTTATTTATGAGTACTCGCCGAGCAAAATGCACAAGGTTCTCATCACGATACTTAATCAGCTGCAGAACGCGGCGAAAAAGAAGGCCCCAGACGAAAGAGACCTAGAGGGTCTCTTAAAGTTGCTGGCTCGTGTCGTCGGTGAGGACTTTGAGGATCGATATGACGAACTATATCCTTCCTTTGAGCGTGCAATCGATATGATTCAAACAGAATTGTCGTCTAGGCCTAACATCGGATACGTTCGTCGTATCGCTGAAGATGCGTGGAACGTTTTTGCCTTGGGTCTAAGAGCCAAAGAAAACGCAAACGTAGATGAGAAAGAGGTAAAAAAATGGAAAAACAAGTATAGGCAAGCGTTGTCAGCTTTTGAACTACAACTGTCCAGTGCCTGATACGCCTCACGGGCGTTCTCTTTTTTGCGAGGGTGGATTTCTAGCGTAAGCTGCTTGCTGCACGCCGTAAAAACGCAACAGATTTTGCGTCTGTCGGGCGGCCACTTCTCTTGAGATTTTCACGCACGATGTGCGCAAGCCCACGGAGTTGAGAGGCCCAAGAACGTTCTGAAAGCGCTTTTTAGCCATTCTAGCAGGCCCTCCGGTTCTAAAAGGCGCAATATGGGTGTTATCTTTTTATACTTGAAAAATGTCAGTTTATTCGGTGCACGCATGAATAGTAAAGAAGAAAAGAAAGAGGAATACTACAAAGGCAAAGAAGTTAAGGGCAAGATGGAAAAGAAGAAGGAGTACTATAAGGGCGAGGAAGTGAAAGGCGAGAAGTAACCTGGGCGTTGTTGAGAACACATTCCCCGGCGCTTGCCTTGTTGTTCACTCAAACGTCAAGAAACGAGGGATAGCTGCCGGGTAGTTGACTGGGTCAAAAAACTCCAGCTCATTGGGCTTTATGGGCATACAGACTCTGGATATCATCCCGTGCAGAGTATAAGGAAGTCGTATTAGTTTAATGTTCCCAGTCGTGACCCACTCGTCGATTGGGAACCTTTGTGCGTATGCGTTCGCTAATGAATTTCGTTCTGCACGCGTTAAGTACGTGGCGTCAGGATCTAGCACATGGATGTGAAAGCCGCGCCCCGAATAGACGATGCGCAGTTTGGAATATATTTGTTTAAGCTCGCGATACATCAAAATTGTTTGTTTTCTCAAGATCTTGAACTCTATCAAACATAGCATCCGGCCCTGACGCGCCCTCATCTTCTGATCTAGGCCGCCGTGAATTGGACAATATACGTTTTCGGGGTCCAAATCAAAAACAAGTTGTTGTCCTACGCGATGCTTGCAGGGAAGACATTTGCCTACCTCGTAGCAGTCTGGGCAGCCTCTGCATATGTCAAGATCTTCGTAGATATTCGTGTCATAGTAGACGCCTTCGGGAAGATATCTCAAAAGGTACGCTCGCGCGCCTCGAAGGTTGCAGTAATCGTCGATTACGACCACGTCGTCTCTAATGTCCTCAAATTGTTTCAGGTAGATTCGAGTATACTTGCCAACAAGGAACGAGATTACTGTATTTTTTCCGAAAGGCTGCCAGTTTCGTAGCGCTTTTACATTGAAATCGTTGCAGTAAAATTGGGCTCTTTCGACTAGTGATGAGTATCGCATGCCTCGTGGCATTTTGTACTTGTGTTTTTTCACACAGTCACCTAATCTAACGCGTTCGTACCGCGACGATAGGTTTTATCGGACTACGTCACAAAAAGTAGTTGTTCAGCGCCTCTGCGCCTTCTCAAATACAGTGCATTCACGCTCTTACTGGAGTTTGAGAGGCCCTCCCTCTTTGAGCGATTTCATTATAATATCTATTTGAATTATCTCAAGCGGGAGATTTGCTATCTGGGTATTGATCACATTCTTGAGCTGAGAATAGTCCCGAGCCGCTACAGTGAACCGCAAATTGTGGTCGCCACTGACGTGGTCTATTTGAAAAATATTCTCGAATTCTGCTAATTTTTTGGACAGAAAGTCGAGCTCTTCTAAATGGGCCTTTGCAAAGAGGCGGGCACAACAGTGCAATCCTACCTTTCCTCGGTCAACAATTGCTGAATATCCCTTTATTACGCCTTCATCTTCCATTATGGATATCCTGTCGCGTACTGTTGATTCTGACCTGTTTATCGCTTTGGCGATGTCTTTGTAAGTCATCCTTCCGTCTTGCTGCAAGAGATACAGTATTTTTTTATTCATTTCGTCTATACGCATTAAGGACACCTCTGTGAAGAACAAAGTGAACTCTCAAAGATTTCGATAAATACCTATGTAGTGAAATTTTTTTGTTACGCTATCCTAAATAAAAAACGCTTGCAAAATGGCAAATTGCTGGGCCGAGACGCGCCGCCACACATCGCCTTGCTCCGCTTGAGAGAGAGAAACGTAGGGGGGAATCAAGAATCTGAAAGAGAAAAAAGCCAAAAAACGTATGTAGTGACAGACATTTACATAGTAAGCATGTCTGAGTTAAGCGCTTCGAAAGCTGAGGCCATTCACGACGAGGTTGTTAAAAAAGCAGGCGAGACCATATTTAGAAAATACAAGGTTATCCTAAATATAACGGGTAAAAATGTTGCTAGCATCGATGACGTGTACCCAGACCTCCTCGCTTACGACGTTTATAGTGTCAAACCATTTATAGCAAGCAGCACCCCCACACTAATTTCTGAAGTGGAGGTCGAGGCGGAGATAACGGACGAGCTCGTTGCGAAATGGCTTGAGCTAAAGAGCTTAGACGTTGACCGAATCGTTTTGATCTTGCCGGAAAAAACGAGAAACGGAGCGGAAGAAGTGGTTAAGAAACTTGGCCCAAAATTCGAACTGCGCTTTTTTGACAAAGATTTACGTATTAGTTAGTGATGAAGGAACCGATTCGAAAGCGCTCTCGGCCAGAGCCTTTTTTCGGTTCAATTCGTTCGCAGTTGGTTCCATTTCATTGAGATTGTTATAAATATGTGAGCGCAATATTATCATTATGTTGGGTCATCGCAGAGGACATTATGCTGATGGGTAAAGTGCGCTATCGGTGTGACAAAGGTTCTACAACCATAGTGATACCTGCGAAATGCATAGAGACGTTTTGCATAGGAAGCGCGTTTCCATTAAACAAATCATCGGGTAGCGTTTCTACAAGCATCAAAGAGGAAACGATAACGCTGGTCGAAACTATAGGAGCGGAAGAAGCGACGCGTGGACGCGTTGTCGGAACCTATACGAGGGATGAAGACAACATAGAAGTCTTTTTGCCCATTCGTGTGTGCGAGTCGGTTTTTAAGACAGAAAGTTACGAGGGAGAACTAAGGATCGAGGTCGTCGGCGATGCGGTTCTTGTTAGCCAGGTATGAGCGTCAACTGGTGAGCTCGTATGCATAAACTTGAGTTCTATCTACGTCCGCTAACGAAATTGAAAAATTGCGCGGTATGTCGATTTGAAACAGTGTCGTCTTTTTTGGAGCCACCTCTCCCTGGGGCTTGCCTATAAAAACGCCTAGAACATTTCCGTTTTTGCCATAGAGTGCAACCGCTACAAGCGAGGAGTTCACGTTCTCGGTTCCGCCGTTGTAAACCTCTCCGCTGACGCCGGTAATTGTCTTGTTGACGATATAGGTTTTGTAGTCCGCGATCGCCAGCTGATACGGGCTTTCGCTTGAGAGCTCATAGCCGGGCGGCAGTATCCTATAACTTAAATTGTATTTTTTGGCTAGCTGCGCGCTGGTTTGGGCTTTTGAATTCGTAGAGGTGACATTTCGCGTAGAGGTCGCCGTCTTCGACTTTGGTGATACAACTTGTGGTTGACCGAGGGCGGTGGAACTTGCAATGCTCGATGCCACTGGCAACATTTCGATCATAAATGGTGCGGTCTGTCCTGGGAGAATGGTTGAATTGACGCCTGTTTCCGGACCTGCGTAGCCTTGCTCGTATATTATGTTGTTCGCGTAGCCTTCGGCTTGAAGGCTAGTATCTACGAGGTTCTGTGTTCCTATGTTCTTGATGATACCTGTGAGATACGACGTGCCGTTGTAAGTGTAATAATAGGTATGTGTGACGTTGACCGGATTGATTGTGGACGTGCTCCCGTTGTTTGACTGTTCAGTCACGCAACCAGCTAGGCTCGCGGTCAGGATTAGTACAACGAGCACAAGCAACGCGCAAACCCGCGTCGGTATCCTGGGCGCTATTGTTGTCTTGTTCATTGTGTTAAATAGAGCCGGCTAGTCTACGATCTTGCTGATGGACAACTCTAAAATATCTTCCGCTCCGTGCTGCTTTAGCTTGGGGATCAGCTCATTGATTTGTTCTTTGGATACTACTGATTCTACCGCGTAGTAATCCGTATTATATAACTTCGCGACGCTGGGGGCTTTCATTGTGGGCAAGATTGCTATAATCTCCGTAAGCTTTTTTTCAGGCACATTCATTTTGACGAGAGCCCTGTTTTGGGCGTCTATGGCGCCCAGTATAAGCGTTTTAATGCCATCTATTGAGCGTCGCTTAGCTACGTAGCTCCCCTCGTTGGCAATCAGCACGGTCGATGACTCTAGAATCACGTCGATCTCCTTAAGACCACTTTTCTTAAGGGTCTCGCCGGTTTCGGTAAGCTCCACTATGCCGTCCATGATATCGGGGACCTTAGCTTCGGTCGCGCCGTATGATAAGAATATGTCGACGGAGATCCCCCTCTGGTCAAAATACTGCCGTGCTAGATTGGGATATTCTGTCGAAATCCTGCTGCTCGGTTTCAAATCAAGAGGCGATCGTATGGCTGATTGTTCATGGACCGCGAGTACTATTTTGACCTTTTCAGATGCAGTCTTGCTATAGCGCAGTTCAGCGATGACTCGGACCTCGCTTCCGGTCTCGCGCACCCAGTCGAGTCCCGTTATGCCAAGGTCGAAATACCCTGCTGCAACGTATTGGGGGATTTCTTGAGGTCTCAGAACTTTTACGGTGCTGATCCTGAAATCTTTGATTATTGGGTTATAATCCCTCGGACTTTTTCGAATGACTTCTAAATCTGCTAGCTTCAAGAACTTGATTGTTTGTTCTTCCAAGCTGCCCTTGGGTATCACAAACCTGATTTTATCGCTCATTTGAACTAAATATGGATCATTGGTATTTAATAACCATCGGATCAGTTTTGCGACGGATAGTAGCGTGGTTGGTTTGAAGCTTCGAAGATGACCACGTATCAAAAAGCTTTGAGGATCCGGAAGTTCTTGTTCTTGTGACGCCTCACTTCTCAGATAGTTCGACGAGATGGGTTCGGTTATTGTTGTGCTGGCTGCTCGCTGAAATGCTTGGTCCTGCGTACCGTGGAGAAGATACGTATATAAGCGCAGACCGTGCTGATAGCTACAGAAATGTTTAGGGCTAGAGTATGGCGTTGTTCAGACGTGAGAAAACAAAAGAAAAATTAGCCGTCAAGTACCACATTTCGGATCACGACTATTACTGGCTAGCTTCGCGTTTCTGCCAGAATATGGTGGCATTTGTTTTTGCGGCGACCCGATTTAACGAAGACAAATCTGCGTACTTCGAGCACTTTTTCATCGATTTTCTCGACAGACGCGGCATAAGTTATTCGATCGTTGAAATAGATGAAGCAAACAAACAGCTGTGCATCATCAAGCCGTGGGAAAAACATCTATAAATTAAAAGACGTCTATAAATTAAAAGCGCCGAGGAAGGGATTTGAACCCCTGCGAGGCGAAAGCCCCACCAGCTCTCATTGAACCTAAGCGGAACGCTCAAGGCTGGCGCCGTAGTCCACTTGGCTACCTCGGCCGTTTAGTTGTAGCTAGAGTTGCTTCGGAGCGCATATTTTCAAGCAAAAAAATCTTGAATGTGCGAGACTATCAGCCTTCCAGCACTATTTCGATGTTGATATCTTTTGGGACTTGTATTCTCATAAGTTGCCGAAGCGCTCGCTCATCAGCATCAAGATCGATAAGTCTCTTGTGGACGCGCATTTCCCAGTGCTCCCACGTGGCCGTACCTTCGCCGTCGGGACTTTTTCGTGTCGGTACTCTGAGCCTTTTCGTAGGAAGAGGGACTGGCCCGGACAGGTTGACTCCTGTCCTGTCGGCTATGCTCTTAACTTGTTCACAAACGTGATCAAGCATTTCCGGGCTCGTTCCTGAAAGTCGTATTCTTGCTTTTTGCATTCAATCACGCGAACGTTACCGAGGGACGATGTCGATGCACATGCCCGCTGCGATAGTTTGTCCCATGTCCCGAATGGCAAAGCGGCCCAATTGCGGTATTTCTTTTACCTTTTCTATAACCAATGGCTTTGTCGGCCGGACTTGTATGATGGCTGCATCGCCTGTTTTGATAAAGTCTGGGTTAGACTGTTTTACTTGACCGGTTCTGGGATCAAGCTTTGCCTTGATTTCGGTGAAGGTACACGCTACCTGCGCAGTGTGCGCATGGAATACGGGCGTGTAACCCGCAGTTATCGCACTTGGATGCTGCAAAACAACGATTTGGGCCGTAAATTCTTTCGCAACACTCGGTGGCGTGTCTTGATGACCGGTAACATCACCCCGCTTAATATCCTTCTTAGCAACGCCGCGGACGTTGAACCCCACGTTATCTCCTGGGGCGGCCTCTGGAATCTCTTCGTGATGCATTTCTATCGATTTAATCTCCCCTCGAACATTTGCGGGCTCGAATATTACCTTGTCTCCCCGCTTCATTGTACCCGTTTCGACTCTGCCAACGGGCACCGTCCCGATACCAGAGATCGTGTATACGTCCTGTATGGGCAATCTGAGGGGCAAGTTGATGGGTTTTTCAGGAACTTTGAACTTGTTGATCTCCTGTAACAGCGTCTCGCCGCTGTACCACGTCATGTTGTCACTAAGCTTGATCACATTGTCGCCTTTAAAAGCCGAAACTGGGACATATTGAACGTCTTCTTCTCGGTACCCGACTGTTTTCAGTAGCTTTCCGACTTCATCTTTGACTTCATTGAACCGTTTCTCGCTATAATCTGAAGCGTCCATTTTGTTGATCGCTACGATCAGCTGATTGATTCCGAGTGTCCGTGCAAGGAAGACGTGCTCTTTTGTTTGAGCCATTACACCATCAGGCGCCGCAACCACGAGTATTGCAGCGTCGGCTTGCGATGCTCCCGTTATCATGTTCTTTACGAAGTCACGGTGGCCAGGACAGTCGACGATAGTGAAGTAGTAGTTTTCCGTATCAAATCGCTGGTGTGCTATATCGATTGTGACGCCGCGTTCGCGTTCTTCCTTGAGCGAGTCCATTACCCAGGCAAACTCAAACGATCCTTTGCCTTTTGCCTCTGCTTCCTTCTTGTATGACTCAATAATATGCGCGCCTACGTTGCCAGTCTCGAACAACAGCCTTCCAACTAATGTGCTCTTGCCGTGGTCAACGTGACCTATCATTGCTAAGTTCAAATGGGGCTTTTCAGCCATTTTGTTCTTTCCTCCTTTCAGCCTATGAAGTCGTGTGGTTTTGGCAGCTCGGCTTTCAGGCCTTTTCTCTGCCTTATCTCTTTTATTATCTCGGGTTGTAAGCTTTGCGCCAACACCTCAAATCCGAGGAACTCCGTGCTCCATAGAGCACGACCTTCAGTTGCAGATCGCAAATCTCCGGCAAAACCAAACATTTCGGCGACTGGGGTTTTACCAACAACGACTACCATGTCGCCTTCGGAATCAAGGTCCAATATTTGACCGCGCCTTCCTTGTATTTGCTGGGTCGCACTTCCCATCAGGTTTTGGGGGACGTTAATAAAAACTTTCTGCATCGGTTCAAGTACCACGTCTTTGGCCATCAGGATGGCGGCGAATATCGCGGATCTAACGGCAGGTATAACTTGCGCAGGACCTCGATGGACTGCGTCTTCGTGTAGAGTAACATCGACCAGTTTCACTTTTATGCCCTCACAGGGCTCCCGAGTTAATGGCCCGGTCTTCATCGCTTCCCGGAATCCCTCAATGATCAATTCCATCGTTTCACGCAGATATTGGATGCCTTTGGTCAGGTCTAAGAGCAGGTTTGATTCGAAGATATCGGCGACGTTTCGCGCTTCATCTTTTTCGAGGCCCGCTTCAATTAGGATCGCTCGCCGTTCAGTTTCGGGGGCGTTCATGTTGACGGCGCCCTCCTTTAGTACAGCGACCACACCGCGCGGTAACGCTTCCACGTCGAAGTAGAACCGGTTATGGCGGTTCGGAGACTTGCCTTCAACAGGTCCCGCGCGGCCTTGAACGGTCTCCCTGTACACCACAATCGGTTCTGACGTGGTGATTTGTACGTTCTTATCTCTCTCGATTTTGTGGGCAATTATCTCCAGGTGCAGTTCGCCCATGCCAGATATCAAGTGTTCTCCTGTCTCTTCGTTGATCGTTACCCGCAGCGTCGGATCCTCCTTAGAGACTTGTCGCAGCACTTCGACGAGCTTGGGCAGGTCTTTCATGTTCTTGGCTTCGACGGCGACCGTAACTACCGGCTCGCTTGCGTGTTTAATGCTTTCAAAAGGAGCAACGCCTTTTAGAGAAGAAACGGTCGAGCCCACTATCGCGTCTCGCAGTCCTGTGACGGCCGCAATGTTGCCGGCTGGAATTCGCTCAACTTCGATCCGCTCTGCGCCCATGAAGATACCCACCTGTTGAATTCGATTTTTGTTTGGCATGCCGGAAATTGCAAGCTCTTGTCCGCGTTCGAGCGATCCAGAAAAAAGCCGCCCTGTCGCGACTTCGCCTGCGTGAGGGTCGATTGATATGTCAGTAACCATGAGCTGTACCGGACCGTGCTGGTCGCAACTCAGCATCGCTTTACCCTCCTCGGAGTTCTTGTCCCCGTGCCAAATCACGGGAACGCGTTCCTTTTGCGCTTGCAGCGGATTCGGGAGGTGGGTGATAACCATATTTAGCACTATTTCATGGAGCGGGCTGAGGTCGGCAAGATCTCTTTGCTTGTCGTTTGCACAGTACTCATAAACATCTTTGAACGTAATTTTGGTTTTTTCCATTTGAGGGACGCTTAAGGCCCAGTTGTACAGCGCCGATCCGAACGCTACAGAACCATCATCGACCTTAACTTTCCAGCCCTGACTAAATTTTCTCTCGCTCATCCCCTTGATCAGTTTGTTTACGTGATTGATCAGATTCACGAACTTGCCCATCATTGCCTGCGGATCCAATTTGAGCTCGTTGACAAGTCTGTCGACTTTGTTAATGAAGAGAATGGGTTTGACGTTCTCTTTTAGCGCTTGGCGCAACACTGTTTCTGTTTGAGGCATCGTTCCCTCAACGGCATCGACGACGACGACTGCTCCGTCAACCGCTCGCATAGCCCGTGTGACGTCTCCTCCGAAGTCGACGTGGCCTGGTGTATCGATGAGGTTGACTAAATACTCGTTCCCGAGAAACTCGTGAACCATCGATACGTTCGCGGCGTTAATTGTGATACCTCTTGCCTGTTCTTCTTCGTCAAAGTCCATGAATAGCTGTGTGCCTGCCAGCTCCTTTGAAATCATGCCGGCTCCAGCTAGCAGATTGTCAGAAAGCGTAGTCTTGCCGTGATCTATGTGCGCTACAATCCCAATGTTGCGTATATTTTCGGGTCGGTCCATGAGCGTTGTGACGCGCTCTACCATTTTTTGTCTGCTTACCATGTGCTTCGCCGAAAATACTGCACTATCGCGCTGCCTTTGCGACTCGTTCTTTTTCTTCTTTCTTGCTTATCGAGAAACTTCGTACGTCGTTCCTTGCGGCAGCTATGATCTCTGATGCAAGGCAATCATCAAAGGGGCGTTTACTTTTAAAAGCAGTTTTTTTAGCGCCTTGCGCGATGAACATAAGCGCTAAATCGACCCTCCGCTGAGACGCCGTGTCGACAGCTTTTGGGACCGATATGCCGCCGTATCTCAGCCTTACTGTTTCCTCGCGAGGTCCTGCATTTTCGACGGCTTGAATAAGCAACTTCACAGGGTTCTCTTTCGTACGCTTGTTTATTGTTTCGAACGACTTTTTTATGGTGCTATATGCCTTGATTTTCTTCCCCGTGTTGCCTTCTCCGCGCATGAGTTTGTTGGTTAGCCGCTCGACGATAGATAAGTTTGACTTGTTAAATTGTTGGCGCGCGTGCCTTCCGCCGGTGTGAATTGCTGGTGACTCAAAGTGGAGGTAGCGCCTCACACCTGGATCTTCAACTTGAATGTCAGCAGTCTCCCACTTGCCGAAGAGTAAGCTGTTGTTACCTGTTGGCATAATCCTACCTTACTGGTTTTTCTTTTCTGCCGCGGACCATCTCTTCAAGAGAAACGTTGTTCACCTTTATGACCTTAAACCGCACACCAGGGATATCTCCCATTGAGCCACCCATTCTGCCGCCGATCCCTTCCACAGTTACCTCGTCGTGCTCGTCGATGAAGTTCGTCGCTGCTACCCCGGGACAGAAGGCCGTTACTTGTCGTCCGTTTTTGATCAGTTGGATTCTGACACACTTGCGGATAGCTGAATTTGGCTGCTTTGCTTCTACTCCGACCTTTTCGAGCACGATTCCTCGTGCTTGCGGCGCGCCTTCTAGCGGGTCGGCTTTTTCGTCCAGATGGAGCACACGACGGCTGAAGTTTTTGTCGCTCCATCGAAGCGCTTTGTGGTCTTTTTTCAGTTTGCGTGCCGAATAGATGCCCTTTCCCATGATGAACTCCTCACTTGAAAGAATTATTGAATAATCACATCTGCTAAGCCGTGGTGCCTTTGTGCAAGCACTTTTGCTTTTTGAATGTTTCTGCCGTTTTTGCCAATCGCTATTCCACGATCCTTGGACGTGACTTCAACGTAGGCAAGTTTCCTGTTCTCTCTTACAATGACTTGTACTTTCTTAACGAAAACCGGTTGAAGTGCGTTGGCAACGAACTCGTCGACGTCATCGGAATACTCGACTATTTCGATGTGCTTCCCGATTGATTTTTTTACTCTGTTAATATTGTTGCCATTCTTGCCGATCGCGAGGCCCATATCCCCTTTCTTCACAACAAATATCACGCGATCGTTCTCGCCGTCGACATAGCAATCACGGGCGATTGCTTGGGTTAAACTCTCAAACAAGGCTATATAGCGTATCCCTTCTGTTGTGAGCTTAACTTCTGTCATTATTTATCTCCTTTTCCCTTAGAGACAAAATGTCTGAAGATCCTGGGTCTACGATCGAAAGGGCGGAGATAGTGAACGGCTTTCCGCAAACTGATCCTAATTCTACACTGTTTACCTCTAGATTCGTCCTAGGCACAGTGCTTGATAATATTGGATCGCGGAACCTTTGCGGACAGTTAGAGGCCAGGATAACCAACTGCGTGTCGCCTTTCTGGATAGATTTAAGAGTGTTCTTTGCGCCGATAGCGACCGTTCCGTCTCTTATTGCTGCTCTTAACGATTTAGCGATATCTAGCTCCATTTTTGCCTCGAAATTTATGCTTTGGTTGTTTTTGCGATTAGCTTAACATCGCCAGTGCCGAGTAGAATATGTTGGCCCACGATCACGTTCTCCGTGACTCCAGCAAGCTCGTCCGTCTCGCCGCGGATGGCGGCATCGAGCAAGTGATTTACGGTGACTTCAAAAGCAGCTCGCGACAGCACGCTGGTTTTCTCTCCTGCAATACCGTGTCGCCCGATCTGTTTCACTTCCCCATCAATCGTCATCATGTCTGCTACAAGCATTATATGCCTAACATCAACTGTCAGCCCTTGCTCTCGCAGCGTGCTCATTGCCTCTTCAATGATAGAATTCCGGGCTGCTTCGATACCCAAAACTTCATCCATTTCGTTAATGTTGTTTGTCCTGGTTCTGGTGGCATCAATGTGCGGTAGCGTTATCACTTTTTTTAAAGACGAACCTTCCGTGTAGAGAACGTACTCCTCGCTTTCTTTTCGCACGACGACCCGTTTAACATCCTCAATGCCTTTAATGACCATGGTCCTAACTTTTTCTACGACTTGAAGCAGCGCCCTGTAACGCTTGATTGAAGGGCTTAATACAACGTTAGATCCATCAACGCGAACGTCGACATCCTGAAGCGCTTGAAGTTTAGTCACGACGGCATCCAAATCGACACGCCGCTGTTGCATGACTCGGTCATCAAATTCTAAATAGATCTGCATCTCATCAGTATCAGCAAGGATATCTGCAATGTCGCTTACCCGCGTCGCTTCAATCTCCCAGCCAAATTGCAAGGCTTTGTCTCGGTCATTCGCGCTCTCGGCATCGAGATATATCGTCATCATCGGTGTATCAGGTACTTTTCGAGCGTCGACTATTTCTATGAGTCTAGGAAGTCCAAGCGTAACGTTTATGTCAGCCACTCCTGCGTAGTGAAAAGTCCTCATTGTCATTTGCGTTCCGGGTTCTCCGATTGACTGGGCTGCGATCGTTCCAACGGCCTCGCATGGTTCCACTTGTGATCTTGCGTACGCGTCTTGAATCGTCTGAAATATCTCAGTGATTTCGTTTTCGGACAGCTGCAAGCTGTTTAACTGTGCAGATAGATCGTTTCTTAAGTTCAAAGGCAATTTCAGTCCGCTTATTGCTTCTTGAAGATCCATCGAATTCACCCGCTGCCGTGTTTTTCAAGCACGTTCTGCACGACTTTCTGTACATTGACGGATTTGCCATAGTCACTCTTAGTGGGATCAATGCCATCTTCCCCGTAGACGAACTGAACGACTCTGTCTCCAGATCGTACTGTCCCGTCATATTCCACTTCTAGATCTTGGAGCGCGTTTATGAGCCGTCTTTGGAGGTATCCAGACTGAGACGTCCTAACGGCCGTGTCTACAAGCCCCTCTCTTCCTCCAATAGCGTGAAAGAAGAATTCTGTCGGCGTCAGGCCCTTTTTGTAGCTCGACCTGACGAAGCCGCGCGCATCAGCGCCAAGATCGCCTTTTCGAAAATGAGGCAGCGTTCTATCATAGTAACCTCGTTTGATCCGCTCGCCTCTCACTGACTGTTGGCCTACGCTGCCAGCCATTTGCGTAAGGTTCAGCATTGACCCGCGAGCTCCGGAAACAGCCATCACGACAGCCGAATTGTCAAGCGCTAGCTCGCCTGCAAATCCGAGGTTCTTCCCCGCAATTTCTCCTGCCTTATCTCTTGCGCGACCAAGTTCTTGCATTATTTTCATCTCTAGAGTTTCGTTGAGCGTCCGACCAGGCATAGATTCAAGCTCTCCGACCTCATAGGCATTTATTAGTGCCTCGACGCGTTCTTCCGCCTTTTCTATGATTTCTTCTATTTCCAACTGTGCCTGCTGAGAAACATCTTCATCGTCAATTCCGAAGCTGAACCCGAACTTCATGATGCTTCTTATCGCAAGTTTGGTCGCGTTATCCAGAAATCGCGAAGCTTCTGTAAAACCAGTATCACGGTATTCCCTGATTATCCCATCCAATATTGCGCCGCTAAAGGCCCCGATTGATTTTTCATCGATTATGCCACAAATCAAGTTGCCTGCTTCAATCTTCACGTACGCGTCTATTTCACAGTTAGTTTTTAAGCATACGCCGTGCATGACGCATTTCTTGGCTTTGAGTGTCAGATTCAGCCGCGCTGGCAGTATCTGACTGAACACCTGTTTACCGCTGTAGTAGGCTGCGTCTTCTTCTACAATTGCAGGTTTAGGGAGCGGTTTTTCAACGGCGCACTTCTTGAGAAGCTCGTAGACCTCGCTTTTTGTAAATTTAGAACCTTTTTGGCTAAGCAAAAAGAGCCCGGAAATGTGGTCGTGTATTCCGCCAATAATCGGGCCGCCGAACCTCGGGGAGAGGATGTTTTCCTCTACTTGCATAAGTATGCGCGCTTCGGCGCGCGCTTCTTCGGTTTGCGGCACGTGTAAGTTCATTTCGTCTCCGTCGAAATCAGCGTTGTACGGTGGGCACACGGCTGGGTTTAGTCGAAAAGTCTTGAAAGGCATCACTTTGACTCGATGAGCCATGATACTCATTCGATGTAGTGATGGCTGTCGATTGAAAAGGACAATGTCCCCATCCTTCAGCTGTCTTTCGACAATCCAAGCATTTTCAACTGTTTCAGCGATCTCGTCTCCGTTCTTTTCTGTAACTTTCACGCGTCTCCCGTCAAGTCGTTTTATGTAGTTCGCCCCGGGGTGGTTAAGTGGGCCGCGCTTGATATATTCGCGCAACTCGCCAATATTCCGCGGCGTCACAATAATAGGCACGGTCATCTCACGGGCGATTGTTTCAGGAACGCCCACTTCGTTCACACTGAGGTTGGGGTCGGGAGAAATGACAGTTCGTGCCGAGAAATTCACCCTCTTACCCGAGAGGCTCCCTCTGAAGCGCCCGTCTTTGCCTTTAAGTCTTTGCGAGAGCGTTTTCAAAGGCCTCCCGCTGCGATGTCTTGCAGGGGGCACTCCTGACACTTCGTTATCAAGGAATGTGGTGACGTGATATTGCAAGAGTTCCCACAGGTCTTCTATAATGAGTTGTGGTGCGCCTGCCTCGCGATTCTCTTGAAATCTCTGGTTTATTCTGATGATATCTACAAGCTTGTGCGTCAGGTCATCTTCGGATCTTTGTCCGTTTTCAAGCGTGATAGAAGGTCGTGTCGTTACGGGCGGGACAGGCAAGACTGTTAATATCATCCATTCCGGACGCACGTTGCTCGCGTCGAGACCGAGCAGTTCAGTATCGCTATCCGGTATCCGCTCAAATCTATCGCGGATGTCTGCCGGCATCAATTTGTGACTATCTTCAACGTAGCGAGTCGGCTTTTCGTACTTTATCTCCTTCTGCTGTTCGGCACAATAGGGGCACGAGATCGCTTTTCGAGCTTCTTTGATGACATTTTTGACCGTCTCTTCGGTGGAGTAATTCTTGTCCTTCAGTTCGTGGATTTTGAGAAGGAATTCGTGCTGCTGCATGTCGTCGAGCAATAGGTGCCCGCAGCGGCGACACGTGGCTCTAAGTATTTTCCGTATAAGTTTTGCGAATCCAACGTGGACTACAGGAGCCGCAAGTTCGATGTGGCCGAAGTGCCCAGGGCATTCACCCGCTCGCTGACCACAGGTCTTGCATCGAAGGCCTGGGTCTATGACTCCTAGCCGAGGATCCATAAGACCCATTTCAATGGGGAAACCGTCATCATCATAAGTGTCCGCAGTAATAACTTTCGTTACACTCATCTTCCTATATTCTTTTGGAGACAGCAATCCAAATTTTATTTTTCCGATTCGTTTAGGGCTGCTCATGTGATCCTCCCGATTATACTGCATCCTCCAGTTCAATGCGCGGGGCAATACCAAGAGCCTTCATCTCATCTAACAATAATTTGAAAGCGTAGCTCATTTCAACCTTGTATATATCGGTATCTGCTCCGCAACTGGGGCAGTAGACGACGTTACGACGTTTATCAAAGGTGGCTATCATCCCGCACGCCGTACATACATACTCTTCAACTTTGTCCGATTCGTCGACGAGCCGCTCTTTCAACGCCAAAGCTGCGCCATGACCGATCATTACATCACGCTCCATCTCGCCGAACCGTAATCCTCCTTCGCGCGCCCGACCTTCGGTCGGTTGATGCGTTAGCACTTGGACGGGTCCACGAGATCGCGCATGCAGTTTTTCTGACACCATGTGGTGGAGCTTTTGGTAAAGAATCAGGCCTATAAACATATCGGCGGCCAGCATTTCGCCCGTAATTCCGTCATACAGGACCTCCTTCCCTGTATGCGAGAAGCCGTTTCTTTTCAACGCCGCCCTCAACGTAACTTCAGGTTCGCCAGAAAATGCAGTGCCATTTATCCGCCTTCCTTCTAGGCTTCCGACCTTCCCGCCTATCATTTCCAAGACGTGGCCGACGGTCATTCGCGATGGGATCGCGTGAGGATTGATAATCAGGTCGGGAACGATCCCGTCCGCGGTAAATGGCATGTCTTCTTGAGGCACGATGAGTCCGATTACGCCTTTCTGTCCGTGTCTCGAAGCGAACTTGTCTCCGAGTTCAGGGACCCTTTGATCCCTGGTTCTGACTTTGACCAATCTAGATCCGTTCTCACCTTCCGTAATGATGACTGCATCCACAACGCCACTTTCATTCGAACGCATCGTTACAGAGGTTTCACGTCTTTTTTGAGTGCTGATGCCACCGAGCTCGGTTGGCTCTTCGAGAAATCTTGGCGGGCTAGTCTTTCCTACCAGCACATCATTGGGTTGCACTTCGGCTTCTGGATTGACAAAACCGTCCTCGTCGAGGTTTGCATAAACTTCAGGGCCCCGTGCGCCGCGAACTTCCGCGTCGGGTATCTCAAACTTGTCTTCTTGCCCCCCGGGGTATCGGCGTTCTTCGGCCTCGTAGGTACGGAAAAAGTGGCTTCTGCCGAGTCCTCGTTCGATCGAATTCTTGTTGATAATGAGTGCATCTTCAATGTTGTAGCCTTCGTAGGATTGGACGGCGACAACAAAGTTCTGCCCCGAAAGCCTGTCGTCAAACCCTACGGCTTCCATTGCGTTGGTTTTAACGAGTCCGAGCTGCGGATAATGTAAATAGTGCGAACGGGTGTCAGGTCTGAGCTTCCAATTGGCGCACGAAGCGCCTAACGACTGCTTCACCATACCTGCTCCCATTGTGTTGCGCGGCGACGCATTGTGCTCCGGGTATGGAACCAACCCCGTAGCTATCCCCAAAATGAGTGATGGATCGATTTCGAGGTGTGTATGTTCAGTGGTGAGATCTTCAGGCGTGACAGCAACGTAGATATTCTCCTCCTCTTCGGCGTCGATGTATTCGATGAGTCCGTTTTTTATCAAATCATCAAAAGAAAGCTCTCCTTGCTTGAGCTTCAGAATGTGCTCTTCGGAAATGAGTGGCGTTCCCCTCTCGACAATTATAAGCGGCCTGCGAGCTCTTCCGGAATCCGTGTTGATGTTGATTTCGTTCGTGTCTTCGTGATAAGCAATATTTATCAGATGTGGAAGCTCTCCGTGTCTTCGTTTTGTTCGAAATTGGTGAACAAATTGTTTTGGATTGCCGTGCGTTCCCTTTAGGGCGCCATCAAGGTAAATCCTCGCTTCAGTCATCAGCTTCAACCTCCGACACCACCTCGCGTCCGATCGGCGTGTAGCCTAGCTCTTCCAGTGCCGATAGAATAGTAATTTCATCTTCCAGAGCCGTTGAAAGTTCGACCTGCTGAGCAAAGTTCTTTACTAGGCCACAGTTTGGGCCTTCTGGTGTCTCACTCGGACAGATGCGGCCCCATTGAGTCGGGTGCAAGTCTCGGGCCTCAAAGTGAGGCTGCGCCCGAGACAGCGGCGAAATCACCCTTCTCAAATGCGATAACATCGCCATATAGTCGGTTCGGTCAAGGAGCTGCGACACGCCTGTTCGCCCTCCGACCCAGTTTCCAGTGGCTAGTGGATGGGTGAGCCTCTCTGTTAGGACGTCCGCCCTCACTGCAGTTAACACATTAAGCTCGCGATTTCTCATGTCTGCTCGCTCAAGCTGATACTTAATGTCTCTTGTGAGTCGACTAAACGACACGCGAAAGAGATCTTCCATCAGATCGCCAGCGAGTTTCAAACGCTTGTTAGCGTAATGGTCTTTATCGTCTTCTCCGCGTTTGCGCAGAGCAAGTTTGAAGCAGGCTTCTGCCATTCTTCCGAGAAAGTGCGCTTTGACTAGTCGGGCTTCTTCCTCGGAGAGCATAGGATCATTTAAGTGGGGCAAAAGGTAGCGATCGACAACATAATTAGATCGTTTCGCCTGATATTCGGTCGCTTGGCCAGCAGCAACTTTCTCGCCGAGTCTTTTCATTGCGGATTCCTGAATTCTTTGGTGGAATAGTTCAAGGGATTCTTCTACGTCTTGCTGAAAGTCTTCGGCCTCTTCGATGTTTTCTAACATGAATTTGATGATTTCCGGATCGTCAGATATAGATTGGACAATGTCTTGGTCAGTGACCAGACCAAGCGCTCTGACAAGCATTATGTAGTTGATTCGCCCTGAAATTGAGGGGAATGAGACTTCAAGAATTGAGTCACGCCCCCTTTCTACCATGACCAGCGCTTTGTACCCTCTGCGCTGTGAAAAAACTTTTGCGACTTCTATCCGTCCTCCATAGCGTTCATCATATTCAGCAAAGATCTTGTTCGGTGCGAGATCCTCCAAGGTTATTATTACCCGCTCTGATCCGCTGACAATGAAGTATCCGCCGGGATCCGCGGGATCTTCGCCTAGCTTGACCATCTGACCGTCGGACAGTTTGGAGAGGTTGCACGCCTTAGAGCCCACCATTATCGGCATTAACCCAACTGCGACTTCCTCAGGTTCTTTTTCGATGTCTCCTTGTATGAGGGTCATTTCAAGAAAAATTGGTGCGGCATACGTAATATTTCGAAGTCTCGCTTCCGTAGGGTACAGCTCCTCGAGCGAGCCGTCTGCTTCGCGCACTTTGGGCGTATCAACCCGAATATGGCCAAGCTTAACGAGAAGGCCGGGGACATCGGTTTCAATAGCTGCCTGCTCATCAATAATTTTTTGTAACCCTCGCTCGATAAAATCGTCAAAAGAGTTGATATGATGTTGCGCAATCTTGTCTCTTGTGAAATAGCTTCTGGATATTGCCTCCCTATCTATCAAATTCTCACCCCATCTTTGTGTCGATCACGAGACGGTAGGATACGGCTTCGTTCGCTGTCAGACTCCGCCGTTTTATTCTTATTACTTGATCTTTTTGTGCTTTAATTTCTTTGCACGCAGGATCTGTTACCAATATTTTAGGCAGTTGCTTAAGCTCGATGCCGTATCGTGCTAGCAGCTCATGCACTTCTTCGTCAGACATGATGGAGTGCTCAGGCACCATTTCATGCTGTAAGACGTTCAGGTTCTTCATGCGCATCACCAAACTGCATCTAAAGGAACTAAGATGAATGGATTCGAAATTCTGCAAAGTACATTTTTATTCTCTGGGCGTCGTTCAATCTGCTGTGTTATAGGCTACTTCGAGACTAGTTCGTTTGTCGTTTAGCCAGTATAAAAGACGGGCTCGAAGGGATTTGAACCCCTGACCGCCTGGTGTCTTTCCTTGTTCAGGGTTAAAAGCCAGGTGCTCTGCCTAACTGAGCTACGAGCCCTCTATGCATTTCGATACTGTAATCTAACAGTTCAATTGCCATTTCACAATTAGCGATAGGAAAACCTCACCGCTCTTAATATAAGCTCCCTTAATTTAAACCTTTCCGCACCGGTAAACAGGCGTTTAGGGAGAATCACAGACCATTAAGTTTCGCGAATCTTAAATATGCTGGATGCATATTAAAGTTTGGCTGACGACATTTTTCAAATCAGCATCGGTGGTCAATTATGGCTAAGGTAACAATAAGCTTGATAAAAGCGGACGTTGGAGGGTTTCCAGGGCACGCAACCGTTCACCCGCACCTCTGCGAAAAGGCAGAGGAGATTCTCGGAGAAGCCGTTCAGACTGGCACGATTTTTGATTTCAGGGTTATCGGTGTGGGCGATGACCTTGAGCTTTTAATGGGACACTCCAAAGGCGAAAATGATGCTGAAGTGCACGGACTTGCGTGGAGGATTTTTACCGCGTGCACAGACGTAGCAAAAGTCCTTAAGCTATATGGGGCGGGCCAAGATATGTTGAAAGACTCTTTTGCCGGGAACATACGCGGAATGGGCCCAGGTGCTACTGAAATCGAGTTCACAGAACGAACGGGCGAGCCTCTCATCGCTTTCATGATGGATAAAACCGAGCCAGGCGCTTTCAACCTTCCGGTTTTTAGGATGTTTGCCGATCCGTTCAATACTGCAGGACTTGTAATCGATCCTAGTATGCACAAGGGCTTCAGATTTGAGATATGGGATATTAAAGATCACACGCGCGTTTTTATGGATTGTCCGGCTGAAATGTATGATATGCTCGCGCTAATCGGCGCAAAAAGCCGCTACGTCATAAAGCGCGTCTATCCAAAAGAAGGTGGCAAATTGCCATCCGACGAACCGGCCGCAGCAGTGAGCACAGAAAAGCTGTTTGAAATCGCGGGAGAATACGTAGGTAAAGATGATCCAGTCGCGCTTGTGCGGTCTCAGTCTGGACTGCCAGCTCTCGGCGAAGTGTTGGAACCCTGGACGTTCCCGCATCTCGTAAGTGGCTGGATGCGAGGCAGTCATAACGGCCCTGTCATGCCGGTTGCTTTTGAAAACGCAAAATGCACTCGTTTTGATGGCCCTCCTCGTGCGGTCGCGGCAGGATTTCAAATAGCCAACGGGAAGTTTATCGGGCCTGTTGATCTATTTAACGATCCTGCGTACGATGCAGCGCGCGACGAGGCGAATCGGATTGCGAACTATATCAGACAACATGGACCATTTGAGCCCCACAGGCTACCACTTCAGGATATGGAGTATACAACTCTACCCAAAGTGCTTAGAAAGCTTGAAGGCAGGTTTGAAACCGTGGAATAACGTGAATAGTCGCCAGACGACTGTTGCGAACATAGTTGAACGAACAAATACGATTACACTGAGGTAGATGCGCTAGCGGCTGAAACGGTGGTCGCAAGCAAAGAAAGTTCCGCTACGTTTAGTACCTGTCGCGTGGCTTCTTAGAGCGAGAAGTCGTAAGTATGCAGACAACTTAGTGGAAAAGAATCAAGCGTCGTGTTGATAGCGATTCTGAGCTGCATCACGTAACTGGTAAACTGCGAGCACAGCTCATCTAGATAGCCTAATTGGTAGCACCTAGCGGTCTGCTGCGCTTTGACAGTAGCGCGAGTGTGCGAGTTATGGCGCACCGTTTAGCCGTTTGGTTCCAATCTTGAGGTTGGCTGTCCTTGCTGCGGGAAACAGAGAAGGAAATATAGAACAATTTAAGCTCGATCAGAGGCTATGAGCAGCGGTTTAATTCCACTTGTTCTGGCTGTTCTCGCTAATTGGAACGGCTTGATGTTAAAATACGAGTCCAGAACAACCTTGGCGTCAAGTTGAAAACAGCGAAACAACAATCCAGAACTGTGCGGAGAACAGTACCTAAAAAAGCTCTCGTCGAGAAAAACGGGATAAAGACACGGCCGGGTGGAGCAGAGTTCACGGGAGTAAATGTCATCAGTGTAGACAGAACATTTTACTCTCAGCAATAGCTGCTAAGGCGCCGTAGATATCGCCAGGAGATCGACCTGTCCGATCTTATGAGAACAACAGCAAATTATCGGCTAACTGCGTGGCTGCGCAGTGCCTATGAGTAAGCAAGGAGACCCGGAGGTGATCGTTATTGAAGAAATATGGATTGAGAAATACCGTCCGCGCAAGCTAAGTCAAGTGGTTGGGCAAGATCACATCATTGAGAGACTTCAATCCTACGTCAAATCAAAAAACATGCCGCACCTGATGTTTGCGGGAGCGGCCGGCACGGGAAAAACCAGTGCGGCAATCGCGTTGGCACACGAGCTCTACGGAGACGATTGGAGGAGCAACCTCACCGAGCTTAATGCTTCTGATGAACGTGGCATTGAAGTTGTTCGCAATAAAATTAAAAACTTTGCTAGAACCGCACCCGTCAGCGCGCCTTTCAAGATTATTTTTTTGGATGAGGCTGATTCGCTGACACCTGACGCGCAATCGGCGTTGCGGAGGACTATGGAGAGCTTCAGCAAGTCCTGCCGATTCATTTTGTCGTGCAACTATTCGAGCAAAATAATCGAGCCAATACAATCCAGATGCGCTGTTTATCGTTTTAAACCACTTGGGAAAACCGAGCTGACAGCACAGATGAGATACATTGCTAAGAAAGAGCAGGTAGAACTAAGCGATGAAGCTTTGGGCGCAATTAGTTATGTGGCCGCGGGAGATCTGCGTCGAGCCATTAACACACTGCAGTCAGCAGCTTCGATAAAATCAGACATCGATCAGGAGACAATCTATCAAATTACAGCGACGCCCGATCCGGAAGCAATTAAGGATCTCCTATGCGCTTCTATTGGAGGCAGGCTTAACGTTGCGCTGTCATCGCTAGACGCGCTTCTTCTCGAACAAGGTTTTTCTGGAAGCGAAATCGTAATGCAAATCAACAAAACGCTTTTAGATCTTGATATCTCTGACCAGTCGAAAGTGCAGCTGATTAACAGTGTTGGAGAGATCGATTTTCGACTCAGTGAAGGGGCCGACGAAAGGATACAACTAGAGGCCCTGATAGCAGAATTCGTCCTGCTGAGTCAGAAAAATTAACTTACCTTTGCATAGCGCGAAGTGTTTGTGAAGCTGCTGCTCGGAAAGCAATGCAAGTCGGGGCGTTGTAGAACAGCGATAATTATTTGACTCTTACGGGATGTCTACGCGGCAGCATCTAATTCGAGTTCTGGGTCGGTGTCGACGCTTGAATCGCCATGCGAACTGAACGCGATTAGCATCATTTGGCGTGGCGGTAGGTCGACTGGCCCTCGCGCAGATCCAAAAAAATTTCAGTTCAGAAACGCGAAATGGAAAGATCCCATACGAAAGCTAAAAATAAGGAATCCTCTATAACAGCTACGAAGCTAGAAATAATGAACCTCTATAAGAGCCCCTACAAACATCAAGAAACAGGTTACATATGAAGTGGCAAGGAAAATCTGTACGTCGCAGCACTGGAGGCAGAGTTAAGCACTCGACCGGCAAGCGGAAACACGAGATGGGCAGAGAGTCGACGCTTACGCAGCTTGGAGAGACTAGAAAGAAGCAAGTTTCGGGATTCGGTGGCAACTCAAAGACACGGCTTCTCAAAGGCGCTCAGGTGAATGTCACTGATGCTTCGACAGGCAACACAAGCAAAGCGGATATTCAGACAGTCGAATTCAACGCGGCAAACAGAAACTATGTGAGGCGTAATATAGTCACGAAAGGTTCAGTTGTTCAAACCACCTTAGGCAAAGCGAAAGTCACCAACCGACCTGGCCAGCACGGGTCAATCAATGCAATTCTCCTTGCGGAACAATAGCTGCTCCTCCTAAACAACAAGAAAAGCTAGTAGCTGAGAAGATCGTCAACAAGCTGACTTACTCCCTCTCCTGTTCTTACGCTCATTAAGATTTGTTTCACGTGTGGGGCAATTCGCTCCATGTCATTTTTCATACGCACTACGCTCGCGCCCACGGCCTCGGCTAGGTCGATTTTGTTGATAATCCCAATGTCGCTGACCCTGAAGATCATAGGGTGTTTGTTTACGACGTCGTCTCCTTCAGTTACACTTACAACTACAATTCTCGCATCAGTCCCAAGTTCGAAGTCCGTTGGACACACCATGTTTCCGACGTTTTCGATAAACAGAATATCCAACTTCTTAAGAGGCAATCTCTCAATGGCGTGGCCAACAAGATGTGCATCGAGGTGACATTCTGTTCCGGTGTTTAGGTTGATGACTGGGATATTCAGCGCCTTCATTCGGACAAAATCATCTTCACCAGCAACGTCGCCCGCAATCGCTCCGATCCGTAATCCTTGGCGTTGCAAAAGTGGCACGGCCTTCTCGATTATTGACGTTTTTCCCGAGCCGATTGACCCGAGTATGTCGAACGCCCGGATGTTGGCCTGTTTGAGGATCGTTAAGTTCTGATTTGCCTCTTCCTTATTCTTTTTAAGAATATCTCTGCCTACCTCAATCTCCAGTTTGTGCATAGTCTTTAATGCCGGTTTTGACAATATTAACATAACTCTACGAGTGATGCGATGCAACAATGGTGAAGAGGACAAAAAACGTCGTGTGGCCTGTCAATATTGACGCGCATAAAACGCGAAAAGAAGGCAGAATCTTAGCGAAAGGCGATTCAGTAGGAGCGCCAGATATCAAGGAAATGGTCCGTGCAGCACAGGCACTAGGACTAAATCCCACCTATGAATCTGAAAAAACGCATCCGCGACTTTGGTGGGAACACAAAGGGCGGTTGCTTGTAGAGGTCAACGGCGCCAAGAGAGCGGCGATACGGGAAATTGCACGCGCGATAAAAGCATCGCGAGCTTCGCACGATTCTTGACCCTTGAAGGTAAATGAACAAGCGAATAGAATTTCACACGCACACTATTCTTAGCGACGGTGCGCTTGTGCCGAGCGAACTCATAAGACGGGCGTATGTTGCAGATCACGAGGCAATTGCGATAACAGATCACGTAGACTTCTCTAACATCGATTCAGTGATACGCGCGACAAAGCGAGCGGTTCAAGGGTCCAGTGGGATCGAAGTTCTCGTTGGAGCGGAGATTACTCACGTCGTTCCAGAAAAAATTCCAAAGCTTGTTAGGAAAGCAAAAGCGTTAGGCGCACAAATAGTGATCGTCCATGGTGAAACCATTGTTGAGCCGGTGGCACCAGGAACAAACAAGGCGGCTGCCGCTATTAGCGATGTCAACATCATTGCACATCCGGGCCTTGTGAGCCAGGAAGATGTGGAGCTTGCGAATCAGAATGGGATCTATCTGGAGCTTACAGCCCGATGCGGCCACAACGTCACTAACGGCCATGTGGCCAAAATTGCGCGCAATATCCTAGTAAATGCAGACTGCCACGCGACTGAGCTGATTACGAATGCCGAAGCCGAACAGATCGCACGCGGGGCTGGTTTGAACGACGATCGAGCGCTACGGTTAATTAGCCGAAACGCTGCGTCGCTGCTCAATCAAATTTTATAAGTTTCTCAAAAAATTTATATAGTTTGACATATTATATATATATGTAACGTTTGAGGTCAGGTTTGAGAAGGCTGGGTACCGTACTTCATAAGTCAAGTCACGGCTATATTATTCTTAAAGGTGAGTTTTTCGCAAAGGTTGATTCTGCGGTAGTAACGAAGCGAATGAAGAGAATTGGCACGGTACATGACGTATTTGGCCCGGTAACGTCGCCGTATATTTCTGTGAAGCCGTCTAAGAACCTTACCGTTGCTAACTTGCGAGAACTCGATGGTGAGAGGGTCTACATCTGAGCTCAAAGGTGAATATATGGTTGAAGTAGAAAGGGAAAGGATAATAGAACGCGCAAAAGCGCGAGAAGTTACAAAAGAGCGCCAGAAAGAGCTTGGAGAGTACGAGGAGTCGAAAGCCGTCTGCCCCGAATGCGGTTCGCGACAGCTAGTCCAAGACTACGAAAGAGCGGAGCTTGTTTGCGATAAATGCGGCTTGGTTATTGATGAAGATTTCATGGATATGGGTCCTGAATGGCGAGCTTTTGATCACGATCAACGAATGAAAAGAAGCCGCGTGGGCGCTCCTATGACGTATACTATCCACGACAAGGGATTGTCCACAATGATAGATTGGCGAAACAGGGATTCTTACGGTCGGTCTATTTCTTCAAAGAATAGGGCGCAGCTCTATCGATTACGTAAATGGCAGCGAAGAATTCGCGTGTCAAATGCCACCGAAAGAAACTTAGCGTTTGCCTTGTCTGAGCTTGACAGAATGGCATCTGCGCTTGGGTTATCGAGAAATGTGAGGGAAACTGCCGCTGTCGTGTACCGAAAAGCCGTCGATAAGAATCTTATCCGAGGAAGAAGCATCGAAGGGGTTGCGGCTGCGGCTCTATATGCGGCGTGTCGCCAGTGTTCAGTTCCAAGAACTCTCGACGAAATTGCAGAGGTTTCGCGAGTGAGTCGGAAAGAGATCGGAAGAACTTATAGGTTCATCTCTCGGGAACTTGATCTCAAACTGACTCCGACGTCGCCCATAGACTATGTACCGAGATTCTGTTCCGGCCTAAAGCTCAAGGGTGAAGTTCAATCCAAGGCGGTCGAAATACTAAGACAAGCAGCGGAAAAAGAACTAACCAGTGGGCGAGGCCCGACAGGGGTCGCTGCAGCAGCTATCTACATAGCTTCAGTAATCTGTGGCGACAGGCGAACACAACGCGAGGTAGCTGACATTGCTGGTGTAACCGAAGTAACAATTAGAAACCGTTACAAAGAACTGGCGGAGGAGCTGGATATTGAGATCCTATTCTAGGCAGCTCCGCTTCTTATTTTTACCGCTGACATCACTGCAGACTTTGATCTAGTACTTGCACGAAGGTCCGCTTGAGGGTTGACAAATTATTTAAAGCCCCGCATCATTTAGCGTTCGGGGCTCGTAACTCAGGGGTAGAGTGCCACGTTCGCATCTTAGGAGAAAAACGTGGATGCCACGGGTTCGATTCCCGTCGAGTCCATCGGTGATTAGTGTTATGCTCCCTCTTCCTATTTTTTGAGTCGGATGCACGCACTCCAAAGGTTCACATCATATGTTTTTTTACTATTGCTTTTGCTCGAGGCTCATCGACCCCGCAGCAGACGAGGTAATTTTCAAATTTTTCGTATAAGGAGAGATCTGAATCATAGAAACGCGCCATGAAGTCCTCGTTTTTTAAGAGCTTGGCTGCTGAAGACTTTTCGTTCTCGCTGGTGAAGGTTAAGCTTTCCAAGAAGTTTCGTACATATCTTTTTTCGAGAGCTTTTATGTGTTCGATAACGTAAAGCACGTCCTTCATTTCTTCCTGCAAAGCCTCGGCCTCACTTTGAATGTTCTCTTTCATTATGATGTACGGGCTCATCGCCCGAAGCGAGTTCAACAGTAGCTCTTCTTCTTTGATTCTATCTTGAGTGCTCCTGATAAGCTCGGTGATGCTCTTCTTGTATTTGTCTTTGTTATCGATCAGTTGCCTCGAAGCTAACTCATTGTACAATTCTCGATCGGGACGGTCGAGCAGGTTGTTCAGTCGGTGCTTAATTGCGAGCTCCCTAACACCGGCGTAGACATAGCGTACTCCGCTCCTCCTCATTTTGAGGAGTTCGAACCTCTCTCTGTCGAGATTTGCAACGGATCGATCCACGCGTTGAAAAAGCCCTTCAAAATCGTCGAGCGCAGCTTGTGTGTAATTATCATCAACCAATTTAGAGATAGCCTTTTGGTCGATGATGCGGACCTTGTGTTCAAGATTGGCCAAAGCTGTATCCAGCTGATCGTACTTATAAATAAGTCTCTCCATCTCGTTTTTTGGAACCTGCTCAAAAAGTTGATGGTTTACGGCTTCGAGTAAAATCTCACGCGCCCGAATGCTGCCCAGTTGTTTAAGTTTGGTATAGTCATCTTCCGAGACTCTAATATTAAATATCTTGTCCTTGGCCATTATGTAAAACGTAAAACATTTTGAGCTAAATAGCTATCGATAATCGAATTCCATTGATATTTCATCGGCAAATACTCGTTTTGTCTATAGGCCACGGTTTTGTTCAGCTCAAAAGTCGACGCCTTCCGATTCCTTTATATGGTAAGTCTAATGCTACTCCTTACAGAGTTTCTCGCAAACATACGCGTTGTTTCAAGGAATCTTTCAATCATGCGGCATTATAAATATAGACCAAACACTCGCGGGACGTTTTTGACGCCGCATGCGACCTGCCAGGAAGGAGCCGTTCGATGTTAACTATCGGAGTAGTTGCTATTCAGGGTGCTGTTTCCGAGCATATAACGGCTCTAGAAAAGTCCTCGAGGGATTTGGCCTGCAAAATAGTGACTATAAAGCGCAAGGGTATAGTCCCGCACTGTGACGGCTTGATAATTCCGGGCGGCGAAAGCACCACAATTTCAAGGATATTGCATTTTGAAGGGATTGATAAGGAGATAATTGGAAACAAGGAGATCCCTATGATGGGGACTTGCGCGGGCTTAATTATTATGTCTAATTACAAAAACGAGCACGTGGAAGGTCTGGGGCTTATAGACATGCAGGTCAAAAGAAATGCGTTTGGGAGGCAAGTAGACTCTTTTCAGGTTCCGCTGACGGTGACGGTTTTCAATTCTCCGTTTGATGGTATATTTATTCGAGCTCCTGCGATTACGCAGGTTGGAGATGCGACTAACGTGTTAGCTCGTGTCCAGAAGTACGGCGTTGCTGCGCAACAAGGAAACAAGCTGGCACTGGCGTTTCATCCTGAATTAGGCAATGATCTGAGATTTCACGAGTATTTCTTTAAGCTCCCAGATTTTCATAGCTGACTAACCAAGCAGAAATCTCGCGTGCGCGGCTACGTCGGGTAGAGACGCACACGATTCTCAGTGACCAGATTGAGCTATGCTGCAACTGCGCGGCGAGGTGGCCTCGAACCGTCATTACTACCGGTTGTGAGGATTTTAGCGCGCAGCTCTTGCGGCGATCCTTCTTCTCACCCTTTCAAATGCAAGAACAGCTTTAGCTCTCACGTAAAGCTCATCGTCGTGGAAAGCTTCTATCAGAGGCGTGATACTCGTCGCGTCACCTATTTTGCCGAGAACTTCAGCTGCCCGCTCACGAACAAGTCCGTTTTGATCCTTCAGAGCTGAGATCAGCGGGTCAATCGCAGGCTCTCCAATTTTGCTCAACGCTTCGGCTGCCCGCTCACGAACAAGTCCGTTTTGATCCTTCAGAGCTGAGATCAGCGGGTCAATCGCAGGCTCTCCAATTTTGCTCAACGCTTCGGCTGCCCGCTCACGAACGAACCACTCTTTGTCGTTCAAGACACTTATAAGGCTTTCGACGGTCCGAGGATCCTTTATTTGGCCGAGTGCTTTCACAGCAGTTGCTCGTACGAACCAATCTTGGTCTGTTATTGCCTTTTGGAATATCTGTGTTGCGGGCTGTCCTATCCTTTCAAGCGCCAAAATAACGTTACTGCGCACTTCCCATCTTTCTTCCGTTAGTGCTGAACTCAAAGGCTTGACCGCTGGCTGTCCAATTTTACCTAGTGCTTCCACCGCCATCATCATTGTTTTTGGATTCCGTGCTTCTGCTAGCATAGCCATTAGTTGCTGGATCTCTTCTTCAGTGCGTGACAGGTTTTTGCCTTTCTTGGTCCCTGCTTGTTTACGGCTACTATTCGATGACATAGCTCGGGAAACTTCTGATTAAAGATCACATGCCACGCAGGTTTGCTGCGACGTATTTCGCGGTTCAGACTGGGCTAACATTGCGGCGGGTTCCAACTTAAAGTCTCAATCTTTACCTTGTTCTCGCTCAATTTGGCGAACTTTATCTTTCACCCAATCGGAGACTCGAGCCTCGCTCATTTGATTTGCCTCTTGCTGCTCTTTGATTTTTTCTGATACTAGCTCAAGCAACTCCTTGGAATTTACGGGTTTCATAATGTACGCGTCCGCTCCGAGATTAAGAGACTGTACCGCATTCTCAAAACTTGGGAACCCGGTGATGATTATCTTTATCATTTGTGTGTTAGTCTTATGTAGTTCAGTGATAAGCTCAGTGCCCTCCATATCTGGTAGCTTGATGTCCAGTAGGCACAAGTTGAAAAAGGCAGCATCTGACTTCTCAATAGCTTCTTTGCCGGTAGAAGCTGTTTCAACTACGTAGCCGTCTAGCCGTAAAATCTCGCTTAGAACTGTTAGTATTGTCTCATCGTCGTCGACGATCAAAATGCTTTTAGTTTCAACCATAGAATCCCTTAAGATAATCCGTTAACTAGTAGAAAGTAGGCTTCACATAAAAAGCTCACTTGTTGAAGGCGCCAAACTGGGGGGTGGCTAAGCGCTCACCGTTTTAATCAGCGCTCAAGATGCTTAGATTCGACAATTGTTAGTAGCCACGAAAGCAGAAGCAGTCCTTCGCTTACCATGCTGCAAGGAGAGAATCGAAAGACGTCCTGCGTACTTGGTTCAGACAAATTTTTGCCGCAAAGAGTCTTTTGTAGTCGTTATCGTAGCCGCTTGCACAAATTATATTTGACAATAGGTATAAATATGAATAATAGGAATCGTGTTTCCAAAAGCCCCACTCTCCGCTGACAGAGCTTAAGTAGAACGGGACGCGCTCCTAAAACAATTTTGCAGGTCAACCAAACTGAGCTAGTGGTGAGAGCCTCGCTCTGAGTGTTATAGCAGATGTTAGTAACATAAAAATTTTATGAAATTAAAAAAATAAAAACTAGGGTGGTAAAAAACTTGTGTAGCATACTAGGCATCGTAAATGAAAACCGCAAGCTTTTTTCTGCAAAATACATTATTGAGGGAATTAGCCTAATGAATGAACGATGCAACGGACTGGGAGGAGGATTCGCAGCTTATGGATTATATCCTGAATATAAAGACTACTATGCCCTACACATCCTTCTAAAGGATTTTGAACAGAAAGATCAAGTAGCTGAGATGTTGAAGGACTACGTCAATATTTATAAAGACGAAGAAATTGAAACCCGCAACGTGGAACGTATCTCACAAGACTACATCCCTTGGCGCTTCTTTGTCGACGTGCCTGAGCGGTTCACGAGCGACGCAGACAATTACATGATTGATCTTACTATGAAGATTAACAGCACAGACGGCGCGCTAGTCATCTCAAGTGGCAAGAACATGGGCGTTTTCAAAGCGATTGGCTACCCGGACGAAGTAGCAAAGCTGTACAAGCTTGAGAATTACAAGGCCTATATGTGGTTAGCCCACGGGAGATATCCTACAAACACGCGCGGGTGGTGGGGCGGGGCACATCCATTCAACATCTTAGATTACAGCATCGTGCACAACGGAGAGATTACTAGTTACGGAACTAACAAACGGTTCCTCGAGTCATACGGATATAAGTGTAGTTATTTTACAGATTCTGAAGTTTTGGCTTATTTGTGGGATCTTCTGGTCAGGAGACACAAGCTACCCATCGAACTCGCATCCGGAATACTAGCTCCTCCGTTCTGGGAACAAATCGAGCGAATGTCGCCTGAGAAGAGGCGGATCGCAGAGGCACTACGAATGACTTACGGTCCCGCGATGGTCAACGGTCCGTTTGGTATTGTGATCGCAAATGGTTCAGGCCTAACTGGAATTGCAGGCAATGGTACTATGGTGGGGCTTTCTGACCGAATCAAACTGCGGCCACTCGTCTGTGCTCGAAAAAATGGCACGACGTTTATGGCGAGCGAGGAGAGCGCGATCAAGGCTGTCTGCAGGAATCCAGACACCGTGTTGGCGCCACGCGCGGGAGAGCCGACAGTCGCGATGGTGAATAGAGATGTATAGTTCCGTCCCTGAGTTCAGGGTGATCATTGACCGACAAGCGTGCAGGCTGTGCAAAAGGTGCATCGAGAATTGCTCTTTCGGCGCATTAGAATGGCGGGATAACAAAGTTAAGGTATTTGACGATCGGTGCGTTGCGTGCCAGAGATGCGTTAGTATGTGTCCTGAAGGTGCCATAGCGCTTCGTCGAATGCCATCGGTTATGAGTGCCCACCCAATTTGGACCGAGAACGCTCGTAGAGACGTATTCACGCAGTCAAGAACAGGCGCGATACTCCTAGCGAGCACTGGGAACGAACTTCATGAACGCGTCATCTTCGACAATCTGCTTCTTGATGCCTGTCAGGTAACAAACCCGGCAATCGACCCTTTGCGGGAGCCGATCGAACTTCGAACTTATATAGGTCAAAAGCCTCGATTCGTCGAGGTTGAAGAGCTAGCCGATAGTTTCAGGCTTAAGACCAAGCTTTCGCCAGCGCTTAAGCTTGAGATTCCAATTATGATAGCTCAAATGTCCTACGGAGCGATTAGTGTTGAAGCGCACGAGGCGCTAGCGCGTGCTGCGGCAATGCGCGGCACAACTATGGGCTCAGGAGAGGGAGGCCTTCACAAGAGGCTCTATCCGTATGCAGACCACATTATTGTACAAGTTGCTAGCGGAAGGTTTGGTGTTCACCCGGCATACCTCGAAGCCGGAGCCGGCGTTGAAATCAAAATCGGTCAAGGCGCAAAACCGGGGATTGGTGGTCACCTGCCGGGAACTAAGATAACGGATGAAATATCCGAAACGCGAATGATCCCGATTGGGGCCGATGCCATAAGTCCGGCGCCGCATCACGACATCTACTCGATTGAGGATCTCGCCCAACTCGTAAATGCACTAAAAGAAGCCACACGATACAAAAAACCCGTCTTAGTTAAGATAGCTGCTGTTCATAACGTTGCTGCAATCTCTAGCGGTATTTGCCGCGCGGGGGCGGATGCGATCGTAATCGATGGATTTAGAGCGGGCACAGGTGCTACCCCCAAAGTTATTCGAGATAACGTCGGCATTCCCATCGAACTGGCACTTGCGAGTGTAGATCAGCGATTACGCGAAGAAGGTATACGCAATGAAACAAGCATCATTGCTAGCGGTACTATTCGGAACAGCGGCGACGTTGCAAAGGCGATAGCCCTTGGCGCTGACGCTGTGAAGATAGGCACTGCCGCCTTGATCGCGCTCGGCTGCACCGTGTGTAAGCGGTGCTATACCGGTAAATGTGCTTGGGGAATAGCTACGCAAGATCCTAGACTAAGGTCGCGACTCGATCCCGCAGAAGGTGCGCAACGCGTTTCGAACTTGTTACTGGCGTGGTCGATGGAGCTGAAAGAGATCCTGGGCGCAGCAGGAATAAACTCAATCGAAAGTCTGAGAGGAAACCGTGATAGGCTCAGGGGCTATGGCCTGGATGACACCACGTTGGAAATACTCGGCGTTCAGCCGGCAGGCAGCTAGGTAAGCCCATGCGCATAGTAGCTAATTATAAGCATTACAAGGAGCTAAATGAGGAGATCTTTCAGGCGGTTCAGGCTGGCGTAGCTGAGTTGATTCTAGAGGACGTAAATGGCCAAAGGTTTATTGCTGACTGCCTCAAAGGCAAGCTCAAGATCGATATCTATGGCACCCCTGGAAACGATTTAGGAATGTTTATGGATGGTCCAACGGTGAACGTTTTTGGTAACGCTCAGGACGGCGTCGGAAACACCATGAGTTCCGGGAAGATTATCATACATGGGAACGGGCGAGACATTTTAGGTCACAGTATGAGGGGGGGCAAAATCTTTGTCCACGGCGACGTTGGCTACAGAGTCGGCATACATATGAAGACCTATAAATCCAACGTTCCGATAATCGTTGCCGGCGGACGCGCTGGAGACTTTCTCGGAGAGTACATGGCAGGCGGCACGATCATTGTTTTGGGAATTCATGACCGGGCCAAAAAAGCCGAGATTCTAGGCGATTGGGTTGCGACAGGACAACATGGTGGCGCTATTTACGTCAGGGGGAACGTCGACGAGAGTAAGCTTGGCAACGGCGCATCGCGATTTCGGCTGACTGCAGACGACGAAATTGCTATTAAAAAAATTCTCAAGGAGTATTGCCAGGCTTTTGGCCTTGACCTTGAGAGCCTTCTTGACGCCGAATTCACAAAGATCGCCCCAATCTCTCATCGGCCATATGCCGCATTATATACATGTGAATAAGCGGAGGCGAGATGGACATTCTTTCATATAAAGACCTGAAACGGAAAGTTTGGGACATGGAAAAATGCTGCGGATGCGGAGCGTGTATTGGGGTATGCCCGACAGAGGCCCTTTATTTTGATGAGGAACCTCATCATCCCAAGTCGAACGATTATTGCAAAGTGACGCGTGATGATGTTCCTTGCGCGGCTTGTTATTATGCTTGTCCTAGAGCTGATGAAACCTGCTCTGACAGTTTTGGTAATATCATAGCGATATACGAATCGAGATCCAAGATTCCAATTCCTGGCGCCCAGTCAGGCGGAGTTGTAAGCTCTGTACTTGCAGCCGCTTTCGAATCGAACTCGATTGACGGCGCGATTGTGATGGGCGTAGATAAATGGAGCCAAACACCTCAGCCCGCATTCGTTCAAACGTCGGACGCAGTTCTTCAGGCGGCAGGATCGAGATATGTGTGGGCGCCCATTTTGAAGGCACTCAGAGAAGCCATCGCAGACAGAAAGCTGCATAAGATTGCTATTGTAGGGACGCCGTGTGTGACTAGTGCGGTCAGAAAGATTCGGCAATCGAGCGTCGACGTTTTGTCAATATACAAAAATGCAATTCGAGTTTCACTCGGGCTGTTTTGCACAGAAATATTCACGGATAATCTTCTTGAAGAGTTGCGAATTGGTTACGGAATCAATCCGTGGGAGATAAGCGGTTTCGATGTCAAAGGAAAGCTCATCATAAAATTGACAGATCAGACTACACTAGAGTTACCTCTAAAAGACTTACGCACGTCAAAGAGACCTGGGTGCGAGCACTGCGTGGACTTCACGAGTGAAGACGCCGATTTGTCATTTGGAAGCGTTGGCGCCTCGCCCGGACATACCGTTGCAATTGTGAGAACCCATGTTGGGGAAGGTTTTTTGAAACTAGCACAGCGTCTTGGACGAATAGAACTTAGTTCAGGCGTCGATATTGCCGCTATAGCAAACATTGGGGCAAAAAAGAAGGGCCTGCAAGTTGAAAAGGCTATGTCACTTCTCAAAGAACACAGTAACAGCGAGGCATCATCTAGCACAAAGATTGAATAATTGGTTCCAAATACGCCCTTCCGCGCTTTTGTCCTTCAATCGTTCGATGTTCGTCTATTAGGAGCCCGTCGTACCCTGTTTTGTTTAGTGCTTCAATAACAGCTCGCCACGGGACCGATCCTTGTCCAACGACCGCGTGCGTTTCCCGAAATCCATCGTTATCGTGGATGTGCACGTGTTTGATTCGGGCGCCGAATTTCTGAATCATCTGTGGTATCGGAACGTCGGTGGTGTTACAGTGGCCCACGTCTAGGGCCACCTGTAAGAACCTTGATCTCAGTTCGTCGACGATTTCCAAAAGAGCATCGCCAGTCCAGGTTTCTTTAAAAGCGGGTGGGAACCGCGGCATATTTTCTATGCAGACGAGGATTTTTTCGTCCTCTGCTTTTTCACAAATGCGTAAAAAAGAGTCGCGTTCATTTTCCTTTGAAATTTGCTCGAATTTTTGCAAGCTTCTTGGATGGCTGACTATACCAGGGTGAACCACAATTAATTCACAGCAGAGTTCGCTTGCGTACGGGATAGAGTTGAGTATTTCGTTAAGGGACGCGTTACGAAGCTTAGGATTAGTGCTCGCAAGATTTACACTGCAGAAAGGTGCATGCATCGTATACGTGAGATCGTAGCTGCGCTTAAGCTCAGCGAGTAGGCTCACATTCGGCGTGCTATAGTGGACGTGGGGAAACTCAGAAACCAGCTCAATAGCATTGAAGGTCGCAGCGGCGCTCACGATAAATTCTTTAACGTCAAGCTCAATCGCGGAAGAGACACCATACAGCATTGCTAAACTCCGATTGGGGGCGGAATGACGTCGACTTTTGAGCGATTCGATCGATTGTGCTCAGGCCTGGTATTCTTTTTTAAGTGCGTTAAGAGCTTCGATAATGATTCCCACATAAAGGCTCGTATCTGTGCCATAGTAATCGCGGACTTTTGCTGCATCTTCGCTGTCGAGTTGCAACCGTTCTATGCGTTCAAGGGTTTTCTCGGCAGTTTCTAAGACCCATCTGTTTCGTGTTTCGGAATCGACAACGTTAATGAATTCAGGGCGTATGGATACCTTCACCGGATCGTCGTTAGTGCGAAATACATTCAGTTTGCCTACGACAGCCACAAACGCAGGTACTTCTATTGCACTCAACTGGGTGACTGCCTGTTGCTGGTACTGTCCGGCGTATATGGGAAAAACACCTGTGGGATCGGCCAGTCGAGCGCGCCAGTAATCAGAATCAACGCCAACGTTTTCCTTTTCTGTGAGTGTGCCCACGACAAACACCCGGTTGCATTTGGCACCTGTTGGGGTCAAAAGATACTGTGGCGCGTAGGTATCCTCGTGTTCTTTGTAGACCAGCGTCGATTCATTGAGCTCTTTTGCGTAGAGGCGTTGCGCTATTTCCCGTTGTCTCAATGACATTAAAGACTCCCCTGCGCCCTTTCGAGGACGGCATTAATGTTGCCTTCGTCCACCTTCGGCAGCTCTTCAAAATCTGTTATCAGCAGCCATCGCGGGGTTTTGTTGCCACGGAGCCTGTAGTAGCGTCCGATGACGACGGCTTTTATCGCATCTGCCGCTACGTTTTGGTCGAGTGCTTCCATGGCCATTTCTTTAGCTGCTTCAAGCGTGATTCCAGTCAATCTTTCCGTCATTTCTCGATTAAAGAGCGCGTCTGACACGATCTCGCCGTTATCGAGCACACCCTTGACGCGCAAATCGTAAACGCCACTTACTTCGCCATGCTCAGCGCAGTGACCCTTAACGATGACGCGACTGCACTCCGGACATCTTTTTATTAATCCCGAGCCGGACTGCACATCGATAATTGCGCCAGAGATCTCCTGCTCTGCGCGGCCGACTACTACCTCTTCATCGAGTCGTATAATTTCGGATGCTTTGTTCAAGCTAATGCTGAAACGTCCCTGCCACGATTTTGTCACTGCGTTACGGATTGAGTAGCTCTGGCCATCTCTGAGAAGGGGCAAGTTCGCATTTGACCAGCTTGTAAACTTGACGGCCCCAGTCGCGTCTCCGAGGAGGCCGACTTGTGCTATTGACGGCGAGTTGGGTTCCCACAGCTGTACCACCCGCACGCGGAGGTTGATCCATCTATCTTCGGTATTTATGTCTCCGATTTTTCCATAAATTACCTCCGTTTTGGAAGCGATAGCTCCTTTGGGATGTAGTTTGGCAAAATAAGAAACTACGCTCCTTCTTGCTTCTTCAATTGGCACTTTGAAATCGTAGATGAGGCTATTCAGCCGCTGTTCAATGTCGCTAGGGGGCACTGTGACACCCTGTTCCAAAAAACGCGTGTGTATATCTTCTGCTAGCGCTTTCAAGTCCATTTGTTCCCTCAAGCCTTTGGTTTTTTAGTTTGAAAGGCAGCAATATGTTGGGTGAGATTGATATAAAACTTTCTCGCGTGCCAGAAAAGTGTTTAATATTAAGGTGGAGTGGGGGTAGTAAGCCTCCTTCTGTTTCAAGTGGCATTGATCTAAGCGCTTAACCTGGGTGTCGTCTGGACTGCTCATTCACCCTTTTTAGCTTGCACCTGTGAGGATTCGCCGTTCCATCGTAACTCCTGCTCTCGTCGGTTCTTCACCTCATACTCATATTTGCAGGAACGTAGCGTTTCTGTGCCAGAGCCATGACTCTCGCCATGCGAGTTTCCCCGCTCACACGTCCAGAGGGTGGGAGGACTTTCCTCAGCGAGTTTCACCGGCAGCCACTCACCCCCTCTCTGCTGAGTATCTTGAAGGCAAACGTAATATAAGTACTCACTAACATGTGAAGCATGGATCTGGACGAAGCGCGTGTGGCTATGCGTCTCGCGCGTCAAGCCATCGAGATTGCCGTAAAATCTGGAGAAAGGATAGAAGCGCCGGAAGGCCTTCCCGCCGTTTTTGAGGAACTCGGCGGCGTTTTTGTGACGCTGCATTCAGGCGTGCTGAGGGGCTGTGTCGGCTATCCCTATCCAAATAGGAGAATGAAGGAAGCCTTGATCGACTCAGCAATCAGCGCTGCCTTACACGATTATCGATTTCCTCCAGTGCTGGCGGATGAGTTGCCACAGATCACGATGGAGATCACGCTGCTGTCGAAACCCGTAAGGATTTGCGGCCTCCCTGACATAGTGGTCGGCAAGCACGGTCTTATTGTAAAGAAAGGGTTGCAGCAAGGATTGCTGTTGCCTCAAGTTGCGACAGATTACGGCTGGACGCCCCAGGAGTTTTTGGACCAAACGTACGTCAAGGCAGGCCTGACGCCTCGAGACGGCGAGGCAGAAATATTTGTGTTTGAAGGCCAGGTTTTTTCCGAGCTTCGTCCCAGTGGCGAGGTGTTTGAGCGCCGCCCTGAGTGACGTGCGATGAGCGCCACAGTCATCCGAAATGCAAAGGTCTTTCACAAGAGTCACATCGTTGTCCGTGACGTACTTATTGAAAACGGCACCGTTACAAAGATTGGATGCGTCCGCGCCGAAGATCAAGCGATAGATGCAGGCGGCCGATTGCTTCTCCCAGGCGCGATCGATGCGCACGTGCATTTTCGTGATTTGAGCGAAGCATATAAAGAGGATTGGTACTCCGGTTCGTGCGCAGCCGCTGCAGGCGGCGTCACCACCGTTATAGACCAACCAAACACAAAACCGGCGACACGCGATGAAAGATCCTATTTCGCGAAGCAGCGCGCGGCCCGAAAATCCGTGGTCGATTATGGCATCAACGCGGCTATTGATCGGCCGCATCAGCTCGAAGACCTTTGGCGACTGGGGGCCACGGCTTTTGGGGAGGCATTCATTCAACGTGAGTCGCCTGAGGATTTATTCTGCGCGCTGCAAACTATCAAGCGCCTTGATGCCGTTTTGTGCATCCACGCGCAAACGCTCGCTGATGAAAACCCGAGTGAAGCGGCAGGCATCAGAACAGTTTTTGAATGCAATAGAGGAGTAGGAGCTAAAATACACGTTAGCCATCTGAGCACAGTGGCAGGGCTGGATTTAGTGAGAGCCTCCGATCAGGACGTCACCTGTGAAGTAACCCCGCATCACCTTTTTCTGTCCAAGTTCGATAGCAAAAGACTTGGCCCGTTTGGGATGATGAACCCACCGCTTACAAGCCGGTATGACGTCGCTCGGCTGTGGTCGCATCTCGATCATATTGATATGGTCGCTAGCGACCATGCGCCCCATTCAGCTGCCGACAAAAAAATGCCAAGCACTCCTCCGGGGGTTCCAGGAGTCCAAACGCTGCTTCCGCTGCTACTGTCGAACGCGGATCAGATTGGTCTCGGACGTCTTGTCAACTTGTTATGCAGAGCTCCGGCGGCCAGATTCAATCTCAGGAGCAAAGGAGCGATCGCTGAAGGATTTGACGCAGATCTTATACTCGTTGATCTCAAGGATAAGAAACCGATAACGCCGAGCTTGATGTGGAGCAAGTGTGGTTGGACCCCTTTTGAAGGCTTTGAAGGCGTCTTCCCGTCGCTCACGATGGTGCGCGGTGAAGTCGTTTTCAACGAGGGGGCTATTACGGCGAAGAAGGGGTGGGGCGGTCAAGTTTATGGAAGTGGCTGGATCGAACCGGGCTAGGCCTCCGCGAGCGACTACAAACAGTCGCTACCGAGGCATCGGTTGAGTCACGTGCGCGACTTTCATCTCAACAGAAACAGCTCTTGAGCGCCTAGCTACCGTGCAATCAAATGATCCCGAGACTGGTTAGTCTTTCGGGAAGGTACACATCGGTAACGTAGTCTAGGCCTCTGCTAGCAAACGCTTGTTGTTCAGATTTCTTCTTCAGTTCGAGCTGAAGCTTGATCTCGTCCTTCCAGAAATCGGTGCCAAAACGCGGATCAGTGAGTTCTGATTGCAGTGCTCGTATGTCCTGATCAGACAGCTTATCGGTCGGCAAGTCATAATTGACGATGTCGCTCGGGCGTACGCCAATGAATTGCGCAGCTGGGGTTGCCATATATTCCGACATGTGTGCACTCTTTATCGACCCATACGCCACGGAGGCGAATATTCGGTAAGACCACGGATCCCCATCCGTAAAAACGACGACCGGCAGCTTTAGCCGCTCGTTCATGCTTTTTAAAAGCCGCCGTGTGCTTCGCGCTGGCTGGCCTTTCAGATGCACGATAATTGCATCGTGATCTGTGTCGAATCCGTTTTCAATAAGTCTGTCGCGCATACCGCCGGTTTCGATAGCGATGACAAACTTTGCGTCGTGCTCGACGAAGTCTAGGTTGTCGACGTTGTAAGGGATCTGGTATCCTCCTTCCCCGACGTCATCAATGCAATGGATGACTCGTTCCGATACTTGCCCGCGTCTTTCGACGTTTTCTTTAATTCGGATCGGGCCGAAAATCGTAGCGCCATTCTCTTCAGGCCGAACGTGAAAGTTCTCGCGTTGCAGTTCAGTTATGATTTCAAGATCCTCGATCATTCTGTCTGACTCAGGCTGCTCTCTGAATTTTGCTAGTTTCCAGCCTTCAGAGATGTAATAAAGCTCTCTAAGTGTTGAGGAGCGATTCTCCTCGAGCTGCTTATTGAGGAACTCAATCGTATAACTCGACTTGAGGAGGCTATAGGCGCCTCTCACAGTCTTACAGCTCCTAGCACTCTCCCGTTCACCATAAACCCAAACCTCCGATTCTTCGTTAAACGCGATATTCGATTTCGTTCTCGTTGGAATCAGAAGCTGCGGAATCTGCTCTTTTGCAAACTGATCGTAGATGGTTTTGATGATTTGCAGCAGTCTTTGTTTGGTTAAGCCATCTTTTTCCTTTTTTGCCTTCACTAGCTCTTCTCCGGCGCTCATGCCTTGCCTCTCTCACTAGCTCGCTTCTTAGGTAGCGCATCTGCTCCTGTTACCATCTCTGCAAGTATTCCCTCAACGAGAAGATTCGCACTCGTGGACTGCCCAGACTTAACGGTGTATCTAACTCTTTTTTCTGCGTTAGGCTTGATTGATATTTTCCAAATGGCGTCGAATTGTCCGTCAAAACTTGACACTCTTGGTTTGGGACTTGGATCTTCGATCTCTTCAGCAGAGACCTGGTGCAGCTTAAACTCTTTTTGGCTTTCAGAAAAGTTCTTGATGCGGATCGTCACGATCGACGTGTTTTCGCCCTGTTCGGCGGTCTTTTGCACGAGAACGTTCCCCATAATCTTAGCAACGATAGGTAGAATATCCGGTTGCGGCTCGCCCGTTGCCGCGGATACCTTCTCAGCAAGCTTGGGGAGAACCTTTTCTATTATTTCTTCTTTCTCTTTTCTCTTTGCCAGGATTTTTTGCTTCGCTAAGTAGTTCTTGAGGCCACGCGCTACGTCTCGGACCGCAAGTTCAATCTCGTCTACTATCTCGGGGATATCCGCGATCGCTTCTTTTGACTCTGAAGTGAAAGGAACGTTCGTTGACGCGACGTGAGTGAGAATGACGGCTGGGCCCTGAGGAATCCCGCTCCCGCCTGGCTGCAGCAGTTCATAGTTCCTCCAGTTGATCTTCTCTACGGCGTGAGTACTCGCACACCCACCCTGTTGATACAATAAAGGAACCCGGTTCGCGAATCGCAGAATGTCCGTCTTTTCATCCTTTGACAAACTCCCTCCGTAGGCGATGCCTGCTTCGACTATGAATGGATTGCCTGTGTGCACAGAGGCGTCCCGCGTGGTCGTCGCGATAAAATCAACGTCGTATTCCTTTTCCAGCCCCTTTCTTATCAGCTCTTCGGTTATTGGGGAAAGACACTCCGTTGAAGGTGCGATGATTTTGACTATCTTGAAAGCTTCAAGCAAGCGCTTTGCCTGATCGCGTGACAGATCGCTGGGGTTTACGTCGGGATCGATTCCAGCTCTCGCGCATATGTCTTTCGCGGTTTTGTGTCCAATGCGAGCAAACTCGTTTGTCAAGAATGAAGTCAGTCGTCTTCTCTCTGTGTCCCGCAGCATTCTGATTAGCGTGCCGAGTTCAATGCCTTCAGGATGTGGTAGTATTTCACAGGGTTCCACGGGCAAGACTTCCGTCGCACGCTCAAACACTTGAGTGTCTCCCGTCGGTTCAATCAACGTCAGTCTGGCATGCGGATTGACTATTGCAGTCGATTTTGCGTACCCATATATTGATTGTTTGCGAGCGCGGACGTATGTGCCCTCCATCTCGACTTCAATTCTGGTTCCGTGAGGCCTGTCCCAAGGGACAATTTTCTCCATCAATATTTCAGGTTCGTTCGTTTTCGTGTTGATAACAAGCTCGTAGTAATGGGCTTCCTTGTTCTTTCCCGTTTTGGAGTATATTGCCGTAGGCCGCCCAGATGTAAGCTGCGCATACAAGACGACCGCTGAGATTCCTATGCCTTGCTGTCCTCTGCTCTGTTTGAGCGCGTGAAATCGAGAGCCGTAAAGGAGCTTTCCGAAAACTCGCGGTATCTGCTCTTTCACGATGCCAGGGCCGTTATCTTCGACTATGAGGCGATAGTTGTCTCTGTCCACCTTCTGAATCTCAACCAGGATATCAGGAAGTACGCCGCTCTCTTCGCAGGCATCGAGTGCGTTATCGACGGCTTCCTTGACACTTGTTATGAGGCTTCGCGTCGATGAGTCGAAACCGAGAATCTGACGGTTTTTCTCAAAGAATTCTGCTATACTAATCTCGCGTTGTTTTTGGGCAAGCTTCTCGGCAATGTTTTCGGCCATCTTGTCTTCTCCAATCACAGTTCCGCGCCAACTATCGTGTGAGTTGTAGTAACTCCTTTGATATCTCGTATGTTATCAACGGAATTATTCAATGCTGTTAATCCTTCAACTTCGATGATGACTACAAAGTCGTATTCTCCAAAGACATGATATACTTCTCGTATACCGCCTAACTCCAAAAGCGTTCGATAAACATATCGTTCTTCACCTGGAACGACGTTGACCATTGTAACTCCGACAACCACGGCAATCACCTACTGTATAAAAGCCAAAAGCGTATTTAGAAATTACGATAGCGCATTGCAAGTCTCTCGACGAGGCCGATCTACTGGAATCTTAGTAGGTTATTGCTCAGTCGTACCTCCTGGGGTTAATTTGATGCATCGCTAACACTTGGCTTTCGATTGTCTCCTCCGGTCCTCGAACTAATTTGCGTGACGGTGTTCGACACAAAGGATGTTGTGTTCGCCGACACAGAAATCAGTTAAGTAGAAATACGTCAAAACTATACTAAATCAAAGAAGCGGAGGTAGCCAAGTGGTCAACGGCGGTGGGCTCAAGATCCACTCTCAAAGGAGTTCGCGGGTTCGAATCCCTCCCTCCGCATCGTGAAATGCGGTCATTTTTACTCTCGTTGCTATTTTAATCTTGGCACGTGTACTTACGTTATCTGGTCTAACGCCCTGCTTGCTCTTCGGGGGAAAGGTGAAAGCACGGAAGTGGTGCAGGCTTCACGAGGTATATTATAATAGTGGGAAGGTCAATTAGACGTATGCCAATGATGTACATCGACTTCCGAGCGTCAAAGACGCAATGATGATCCCTATGAGTTCTGAGGCACTAGATGAGCAACTGACAGAAGCGCCGAAAAAGGCTTTTTTGTGCTTCGTGGTTCGATGGGAAAAACCACCCGCTGCGCCCTTGCGGGTCACTTATGAAAAAGAAAATTAAAGGCATAGCTCGTGACGCACTAAGCTTTGTCCTCGAAGTAAGCGCGTCCTCGCACCCAAAAGAATTCGCCGGGATGTTATACGAGACGGACGGCATTATTACAGACGTAGACGTTCCTATTACCCAGTCTTCGAATGTGAGCGCCGTCATGAATCTGTTTATGCTTCCTGTGAGCACACATATTGTCGGATCAGTGCACAGCCACCCGTCAGGAGCGCTCCAGCCCTCGGATGCAGATATTCGACTGTTTATGCAAAGCGGAGACTACCATATCATTGTCGGGTACCCTTATGATATTACGAGCTGGGCTTGCTATGATAGGATCGGCGGCAGGAGAAAACTTGACGTGCTAGACGTTGAAATTGACGAGAGTGCCGTGTATAGAGATATACAGGAAACATTTGGCGGGGAAAATGACTAGAGTACTCGCAACAGGCACGTTTGACATTCTGCATCCAGGCCATATCTTGTATCTAAAGAAGGCAAAGGAACTAGGTGACGAATTATTTGTAATTGTGTCCCGCGATACCATGGTTCAGCACAAGTCAAAACCAGTAATTCCCGAACGGCAACGCCTGCAAGTGGTCAGGGCTTTGGAGGTGGTCGATCACGCTGAACTTGGAAGCGAGCACGACATGTTCGAGCCCTTGATGACAATAAAGCCAGACATCGTAGCTCTAGGCTTCGATCAGTACTTTGACGAGAAGAAACTCCAAGAAGATCTTGAAAAAAGGCACATTCCGTCCAAGGTTATCCGGCTGCCGTTTCAAGACACTGGAGAGCTATCGGGCACTGAAAGCATCATTCATGAAATCATTAAGCGTCGGGTTAAGTGCTAAGCCAGTTCTCGAGTGATGCTTCTATCCTGCGGATGCCCTCTTCTATGTTTTGATGGCTCGTGGCGTACGACAGACGTACGTGACCCTCGCCGTTGGGTCCGAAAGCTGAGCCAGGCGTTACAGCGACAAGAGCTTCTTGTAACAGTTTTTCAGTCACCTCAACAGAACTGCCGAACCGTGAGATCTTCGCGAACGCGTAAAATGCGCCTCTTGGGCGTGCGCATTGTATGCCCATCGTGCAAAGTCCGTCGATCATAAGGTCTCGCCGCTTTTTGAACTCTGTCACCATCGCACGCACAGAACCTTGGTCACCTCGTAGGGCCTCAACACCAGCTCTTTGAGCAAAAGACGTCGCGTTGCTTACCGAATGCTGCTGGATCTTAAGCATGCCTTGAAGGATTGGTGCAGGTGCAGTCGCGTAACCGAGCCTCCAGCCCGTCATAGCATAGGCCTTTGAGAATCCGTTGATCGTAATTGTCCTGCCAGGTATTAGACTGCCTATGCTGTGATGCTTAGCCCCATAAATGATTTTTTCATAGACTTCGTCCGATAGCACAAAGACACCGTAGTCTTCAGCCGTCTCAGCTATGGTCTTTATCGCATTTTTGTCGTAAACGGCTCCGGTAGGGTTGCATGGGCTGTTTAGAATAAGGAGCTTGGTCTCTCTCGTCATGTAACTGTTCAAGTCAGCTGGCACATAGCCATCCTGTTCTGAAACAGGGACCATTACGGGCTTCCCACCGGCGAACTTAACGATTGCTTCGTACGAAACCCACGCAGGATCAAGTAATAAAACCTCGTCTCCTCTCTCAGTGAGCGTGCAGATCGCTTCAAAGATCGCTTGCTTGGCGCCAGGTGTTACGAGCACGTCGTCTGGACCGACATCGAGGTCATTTTCCTTTTTTAGTTTCTCTGCTATAGCTTCTCGAAGTTCTGGAATTCCGATGCCTTGCGTATAGTGCGTCTCACCGCGATCGAGGGCCGTTTTTGCTGCTCTTCTTATGTTCTCCGGAGTTTCAAAATCAGGTTCGCCGAGACTGAAACTAATAACATCTCGACCTTGACTTCTCAGCTTGGCTGCCTTGTCCGCAATCTTCATCGTGGCGGACTCAGGTATGTGCTGGACTCTTGAGGCAATGACCGGATTTGGATTCATCAGAGTCTCTTGCAAAGCTTCACAGCGGCTTCTACAGCTCTTTTTGCATAGTCCACGCGTTCGTGTGCTTCAAGGCGGGACATTCTTGGACCCGATATTCCCAAAGTGATCGGCTTGTTGTGCTCAAGGGCCAGGTCGGCAATCTTTCGCGTCGCGTGCTGTGCAACGATTTCGTCGTGCGAGGTCGCTCCTTCAATCACGCAGCCGATTGTAACCACTGCATCTACCTCATCGTTGGCGGCTAAATTTTTGACTGCTAAGGGCATATCAAAAACTCCAGGGACCAAAATGGTTTTTACTACATCAGCGTCTAGGAATGCCGCGTGTTCTTTAGCAAGAATCTCCATTTGGTATGTAATGTCCCGATTAAATTCAGCCACGACGAATCCAAGCCTTATACGCGCTTCATTTTTCTGTTTCATAATCATACTCCCCTGAGCACCGCTCTAAAAATTGACTGGTTCTGCGTCGGCAAAACCCTCTCTCTTGCCTTTGCCGGCTTCTTCAGTCAAGCGATTGCTCAACAACTTATACACGTTCTGGGCGTGTTCACGCGTCCGTGCATCGGCTAGCCGCGCCAGCTCCTTGTCGCTCGGTGCTTCATCCTCATAAACGAATACTTCTATGATATGTCTATTTGTCATTAGCTGCGCCTTTATGAGGCCTGTCGATGCTTCGTGCGCACACTGTTTGTCGATAGCGGCTGATCCAGGCATGCCGAGAGCCATCACAACGTCACACCCCGATTCTTCTATGAGCTTTTTTGACGCTACTGGTAGATCTTTGACGCCTGGCACGGTATACCTATGAATCGTGCCTGGTACCCAGCGGCGCAGTTCGTCTATCGCCGCTTTAGCCATGTCATATCTAGCAAAAGTGGTATCGGCTATTCCTATTTTCATGCGTAACACTCCTACGTTTAAGGTGAGCCTGGCGTATCACAATTCATCGAGCACGCAATCGGCTGCGAGTGTTCCTGCGCCCATCTCGTCAACTATGCCGTTCTCCATCAATATTAGCTCGAGCTTCCCTATTACCTGCAATATGTCGCCCTTGCTAAGATTACCCATGTTGCCTAATCGGAAGATATGGCCTTTTAGCCGTTCCTGGCCGCCGGCGATGACGATGCCTCGACGGTCCATCGCTTCCTTGAGTGCCGCAAATTCGATTTCTGGAGGTACGTTGATCGCCGTAACCGTATTCGAATACGCGCTTGAAGGGCCGAGCTTTGGAAATAGTTCCAAGCCCATAGCCTGAACGGCTGTGCGAATCGATTCAGCATAAACGCTATACCGATCGATGCGTGCTTCAAGTCCCTCAACTTCCAACAGTTTAAGAGCCTCTTCAAGCGCGAAGAACAGCGGCATGGCGGGCGTATATGGAGTCTGGCCTTTTTCGGCTGCTTCCCTGTACACGAGAAGGTCGGCGTAGTACGGTCTTTTCTCCGCGGTTTTGATAACGTCCCACGCCCGATCGCTCACTGAGATCATCGAAAGGCCTGGCGGCAAGCCGAGGCATTTTTGAGAGCCAGTAAACGCTATGTCGACACCCCATTTGTCTATAGGGGCTTGAATGCCCCCGATAGACGATACTCCATCCATAATCAGCAGAGCGTCTCGCTTTCGACATAGAGCACCTATCTGCTGAACATCATTCGTCATGCCTGTGGAGGTTTCATTATGGACAAGGGTGACTGCATCAGCACCATTTTCGAGTACCTGCTCGACTTCTTCAATGTCGATCGACGTCCCCCAATCAGCAATTACTGCCGTTGAGCTGCCGTAAAGTGCGGTCAGCAACTTCAGTCGTTCTCCGAACTTGCCGTTTTCGAGCGCAATGTATCTTTTATCTGTCCCGAGGTTTCCGACTGCTGCCTCCATGGCACACGTCCCAGACCCATTCACTATAAGGATGTCGCTTTCTGTCTTGAAAACGCTGCGGAGTTTTTCTCGACTCTCATCGAAGAGCCTCCTGAACTCAGGCCCCCTGTGATTAATCATCGGTTTTGACAAAGCACGCAGCACTTGAGGCGCTACCGGAACGGGTCCAGGGAGCATTATCAATGAAGTCTCACTCTTGTTGTCCATAAACGCGTTTCTCCTTCGCGCTATGTGCGCAAACAGCTATCGGTCTTCGTATTAAATCGCAGCACTCTGTATTTAGAGTTTTTTCGTACTATTTTCAGCCTTCTGATCTCACCGTCTTTCTCCCATATCGTCTCTTCTACTACACGACGCAAGAATCAAAAAGCCGCAGTGGGTTGGCCTACGCGCTCACGATAAAAACGAACGGCTTTCGCTCAAGTGTCCTGCCTTCATTTAGAAAGAGTTTTACAGTCCCGGGACAACTACACCGCGATGAATTACCCCGATGTGGCAATATTGGTGGGCTCCACCTCTGATATGCACGTGGCAGAAAAAGCGATAGAGATACTCGAAGATGCGGGCGTTGCGTATGACTTGACGGTAATCTCCGCGCATCGAGAGCCAACGCGCCTAGATGAATATCTTAGAAAAGCTCATGCAAAGGTCTATATTGCTATCGCAGGATTATCTGCAGCTCTTCCAGGTATCGTCGCGTCAAAGACGAACGCCCCAGTGATCGGCGTCCCTGTAAGCACCAAGCTCAGCGGTTTGGATGCGCTGCTCTCCATAGTGCAAATGCCTGCAGGAGTTCCAGTCGCCTGCGTCGGAATAGATGGCGGGAAAAACGCTGCGTTGTTTGCCTTAAGGATCCTACAAGCAAATAACAGCGCGACAGAATAAGTCGCCTTCGCAACGACACCGAACTAGCTCTTGGAGTTACCTAACGCCGCTTTTGCTATTTTTATGGCACATAGATCTCCGCACATAGAGCAAGCATCGGTCTGCCGGTTGTGGCAGTTAAATTTCGCCTTGGCTAGATCGGGATCGACTGAAAGTCGGAACTGTTTTTCCCAGTCCAGATTGGCCCGTGATTTGGCCATCTCATAGTCCAGCTTGCGCGCGCGGGGCATTCCTCGCGATAGGTCGGCAACGTGAGCGGCTATCTTTGTGACGATCGCTCCTTGCTTGATATCCTCTGGTGTCGGCAAACCCAGGTGTTCTGACGGTGTCGTCATACACAAGAAATCGGCACCATACATTCCCGCAAGAGCGCCTCCAATTGCTCCTGTTATGTGATCATACCCCGGCGCTATGTCTGTGACGAGTGGCCCCAGCAGGTAGAGCGGTGCACCGCCGGTCAACAATTTCATCGCTTTGACGTTGGTCTCGATTTCGTTAAGCGGGACGTGACCAGGTCCCTCGACGAAGGTCTGAACGCCGCTTTCGCGAGCCCGCTGTGTGAGCTCTCCGAGCTGTATATATTCCATGAATTTAGGACGGTCGCTTGCATCATGCAAGCATCCCGACCTCATGCCGTCACCGAGGCTGATCACGAAGTCATACTCGTGTGCGAGTTCAAGAAGATAGTCATACTCTACGTAGAAGGGGTTGTCTTCGCCGTTGTGCACCATCCACGCAATGGTGAAAGCGCCGCCTCTGCTGACGACTCCCATAATTCTCTTGCTCTTCTTCAATGCTTCAAGGGATTTCAAATTGACCCCCGCGTGGATGGTCATGAAATCTATGCCGTCTTGGGCGTGCTTGCGAACCGTGTCGAACATGTCGTCTGTCGTCATTGATGTAACAGCGTCTCGCTGAATTGCTGCCTGGTATATTGGTACAGTGCCAATCGGGGCTTCGATCTCTCGTAGGATTTGTCGCCGAATATTGTCTAAATCCCCGGCTGTAGACAAGTCCATAACAGTATCTGCACCATATCTCAGCGCTATTCTCGCCTTTGCGAGCTCTTCGCTTTTGTCGATGTGGTCCATTGATGTGCCAATGTTGGCGTTTACTTTTGCGCGCAACGCTTCGCCTATGCCGATCGCCTCAATATCGCGAGTTGCATTCTTAGGTATAACGCTCCGTCCACAAGCAATTAGGCGCCTGAGCTTGTCGCTGGATATGCCCTCTGATTTGGCAGCGTTTCTTATGTCGTCGTTTAACCCTTTTTTGGCTTCTGTTAGTAGCGTCATGTTGCTAGTTTGGTTACGGGCCCGCTGACACCTCATAAGTGATTACGCTCTTGTTGCTTAAAAATGTGAGCAGTGCTGGCATCGGGTAGATTGAGCCTAAGCTTTATCATCCGGCGCGCCGTAATGCATATAAGTGCGTGTGGACATCTTTTCGCACCCTTATGCGAGCAACACCTTCTGGATAATTGCAAAGAAGAATGCTGTTGTTGATCTAGGGTCCGTGATTACAGCAAAACAGCTGCCATTGGATGAAGCGTGTTGCATTATTTTAACTCATTTGCATTATGATCACACGGCGGCCTTAGATCAGTTGAAACTTCCTGGCAAGACAGTCGTTATGATGCACGAAGCGGATGCAAAAGAAATCGGCACGAGCGCTTCAGCGGCACATTTTTTTGGCGCACGTGCGCCTAAGTTTCGCGTCGACACTGTGCTTACAGACGGCGCAAAAATTGATCTCGGTGATTCGACGCTGCGTGTGATCCACACGCCTGGACACACGCCTGGAAGCATGTGCCTTTACGAAGCCGGGTCGAAAAGCCTTTTTTCCGGAGACACAGTTTTTCCGCATGGTGGCGTCGGCCGTACTGATCTGCCCGGCGGAAGCTCGGGCGATCTGATACGCTCGATTTCGCGGTTGGTGAAGCTAGACGTCAGCACGCTATATCCTGGTCACGGGGAGGTAACCTCAAACAACGTAAATGAACAGATTAAACAGTCTCTTAAGTTCGCCAAAGCAACGGAACGCCCAGAATAACGTCGCTAGCGGCGTGTACGTCTTAGTTCTGTCGTTAGCCCGTGCCAAACGTGTGACGGTCGGAAAGCTCGGGACGATCGAATTTGTGCCAGGTTTCTACGCATACGTAGGATCAGCGTTGGGGCCGGGGGGTTTCAAACGCGTTGCGCGCCACTTGGATGTGTCTGCAGGGCGCAACAAGACACATAAGTGGCACATCGACCATCTCTCAGCCGTTGCAGACATAGTTGGGATAGGTGAAATCACGACTGGCGACCGAATCGAATGTGAAATGGCGCGCAGCTTGGCATTAAACCCGGCGCTGACGAGCATCATGGGTTTTGGCTCCTCAGATTGTAGATGCTGCTCGCACCTTTTCTATGCACGGCACCTTCACGACCTTGAAAACGCGATGCAAAGGCTCCTCGACGATCAATGTCAAGAAACACGTTGTCTGTCAGTCGATGTCGAGAAGTTGCGAGAAGGCTGTGCGAAGCCGGAGCAATCCCCTACGCATAATCCATTTGAGGCTGCGAATCGAGGTCGCGAGCAACGGAGGATGGCCTGAATGGGACTACTCACCAGAACAGTTGGGAGCTACCCAACGCACATTACCGGAGAGGTGCTGAAGGCAAAAATGAACGTTCAAGATCCAATGGCCGGAAAGGATGCATTCGTCACGTCGATTGAGGCCGCAGTCGCGGATCACCTGAGAGCCGGCATCGATCTAATCTCTGATGGCCAGGTTAGAGCGGATATGGTCAGCTTATTTGTAGCGGGGATTCTTGGCATGAAAAGCGATAGGGGTCGCTCCTACATAACTGGGAAAATTCGTCGGCTCCTGAGAGCTGTTACTGTAAACGACTTATGTCGGCACGGCAGTCTACTGGATAGGATGCTAAAATCAAAGGGATCGTGACCGGCCTTGCAACGCTCGCCGCATCCTCGTCTTTGAGCGCCGGCACGCCGTATCGGTCGAGTCTCGATCCGCGCCGCTTGATGACCTAGCAAGAGTGCTCCGCTTTGAAGCAGAGCAGCTCGTCCGTGCTGGAGCAGATGTTTTGCAGATCGATGAACCCGTTTTGCATAATGTGGAGGTCGAGAAAGTACTGAGATTTGTTGACGCGGCGGTCGATAATGTAAAGATTCCTGTGGAGCTTCACCCCCAGGTTGCATCTTTCAAGGATTACGAGCAGCTGCTGAAGTTGGAAAACGTGCACGTCATCGGCGTCGAAGCCGCGAAATTCCCGGACTTGCTAGACAAATTGACACGAGCTGCATTTGAATGTCACGGAAAAAAAGTTGCACTCGGGGTCGTCGACACTGACCGCCAAGAGGTCGAATCGCTAGAAACGGTGAAGAAGCGAATCGAGCGCGGCATAGACGTTTTTGGCGCAGATATGTGGCTCAATCCAGACTGTGGGCTACGCCTTCAGAAAAGGGAACTGGCATTTCAAAAGCTTAAAGTGAGGGTTGATGCCGCCGCCAGCGTCAAACGCGAGCTCAACTTATCGTAGCATCCACCACTACATGTGCAATTCCTGGGGCGTAGTCCTTCACTTTGCGCACGCTGAGCAACTCGGCTGATCGAGCGAGTGCTTGTGCAGCTTGCGTCACGTGAGTACAAGGGCGCTCGCGCATCAATCCTAACGGGACGATTTCATGGTAGTGCACGACGCCACCGGAAGCGAGAGCTTGAAATGCTTTGCAAAGATAGTCGTACGCGTCAAAATGTCCCATTAGAACGCGGTCGAATTGCTCTTTTGGGGTGACGTCAGCGCAGTTGCCCAAGATGGGTCGTACTATGCCGTCAACGTTGTTAAGCGTGATATTCTGCTTTAGGTAACCAAATGCAACTGAACTGAGTTCAATCGCGCATATCGACTGAGGATGTGCGTGCACTGCCATTGGAATGCAAAGCTGGCCTATGCCACTGAACATGTCGAGGACTTTTTCGTTGCAGCCGATTTTGCTCATTCGAACTCGCTCCGCAAAGTTGCCTGCAGAAAACATGACGCGGCTTGCGTCGAGTGCGAATTTGCAGTAGTTTTCCTTATGGATTGTGCTCGTTTCTGATCCTGCTATGACTTCGACGTCAGGCGTGCGGAGGCTACCGCGTACTCCTTTGTCCCACAATGCACTCTTGCAGCGTGGATACAGGTCAAGCAACGCCTCTCCTATCTCGTGCTTGAGGTGCTCAATTTCCGCCGGGATATTCACCAGCACCAAGTCGCCAAGAATCTGCCACCTGCGCGGAAGCAGCTGTTTTTCGTTTTCTGCGAGTGGCGCCGGTAGCAATGGTTCGAGCAGCCGATGCCCTCTCATGGAAGGATGAATACTCCTTCTTGGGTCTTCACGACCTGTATTTCTTTACCTTGGTCGTCTTTACAAACATACGGGGGCCTTTTGATGGCAAGAGTGATGTAAGTCTCTGGATCGAGTAGGTGGGCCTCATCGACATCGATCGATACTAACACAGTTCGTTTCGCTTCACTTCGAGCGCCTAAGAGTTGGGCGTTTCGCAAATCCTCCGCATTCAGAGCAGCGCTTTGGCCTGTTTCAAGGTCGACCGCGTTTGTTGTGCTTAAGGACGAGCATATCTCATAAATGTGTTGTTTAGCCGAAATAATCGCGCCAGGCGGAAATTGAGGCAGCCTTACGACGAAGGTGACACGGTAAATGTCTTTTCCGTCGCGCCGTCCCACAAGCTTGGCCGAATCGCTGAAGTTGCCTCCCATCTCCCGAACCAAGGCGCGGACTATTCGCTTTGCGGCTTTGACTGTGCCCACGTACAGGTCAAGGCCTTCTTTTAGCTGCACGGTCTTAGCAATAAACGCAAGCCTATCCACCTTCTGTGCCTGGGCAATGGTTCTTGTTCCGATTTCCAGGGCTCGCAGCAGTTCGGCCTCGTCCGGCTTCCTGTGGTCTGCGCGTATTTGAACTTTGCTTTCGTAGTAACCGCCTGAGATCTTACTACATCTGTCGCACGAAGCCCGGTTTACGCGAACATTGATATCAAGACTCTTGTGTTGCGCGTCCATCGCGTGAGGAACGTCGACTTCAACGTGCGCACGTACAATCGTCTGCGTAACTTCATTTAAAATGACCTTGACGGTGGCTTCGTCTGCATCATGCGTCAGGGCCTCTTCGACCACGCGTTCGATTGCTGTATCGAGATCGTCGTTTAGCCAGTGTCCTTTGAAAAAGTGATCAGAGCACGTCGAACATATTTTGATTGTGAGGAATTCAGGAACTGCCACGCTAGCACGGTCTCGTGCGAGACACCGTTCGCACATCCCATCCGAGGGCTCACCACAGCTGGGACAAACGCTCTTTGGAGTCAAATAATCTCCTGTAGTCTAGAAAAGAACCATTTGGGCGTGCGGAATGCCGTCAATTGTGATCACACAGTGTTCATCTATGATGCCGCTGTCAATGCCGCAGGCAACAGATTGTTCGCCGACAAGATTTGCGATCGTGGCATCTTCGAGTGCCTTTTTCACCTCGTGTTCATCTGCAGGACTACCCTTGAAGAAGTCTTGGTTCACCGAAAGGTGAAGCTCTCCTTCACGAAAGGTGCGTCCTATCAGTTCTGAATCACATACAGCTACGAGTATCTCTTTGTTGACAATGTACGACTTCAAGTACATAGTCGTCAGAGTACCGACATCATCGTTTTTGAGCATTTCATTGTTGTGTAAGCCTGTAGTTACGGCTGTACCTAACTGGCTCAAATATTGCTGCTTCCTGCACCAGTCGCGCTATTTCAGCTTCGACTTTGTCTTTTTCAAATCCCAGTTTCGATGCCCTCTCTACAATTGTGTCAATGTGCGCGGATCCCGCCTCCCGCTCGAGCTCCCGTATGATATCTCTAATGTTTTTTATGCGCTCTTGTTGACTCTTGCTTTTTCCAACGGCTATTACGTCGAAATCTCGCTTTCCTGTTTCAGGGTCTACGCCGACCTCTTTTAAACACGCTTCGACGATTAGGATAACGCGTTTTGCGTCCTCGAGCGTCACCCACTTGCTTAGTCTCATGCGCGCGCTCGCTTCGGCAAGCCGCACAAGAGCTTCGAGCTGTCTGGCGGTTATAGGGATTGGCGAACCCTCGCCGCCTTCTTTCCTTAAACCTACGTAGTAGTCTACAAATTGTTGCTTAGCTGCTTCAGTGAGGATTGGGTTACGTATCCTTTTCGCGTATCCAATGAACTTCCGCAATAGCTCTGCCTCGATCTCTGGACTGATAACGCTCATTGCGGCCTCTACCTCTTGATTAGGCATTCCAGAGGAGGCAAGCTCCCCTGCGAAGTGGGACTGGAGTATGTGTCTCGCGATGCCTGTATCAGCGCTCGCGTTTGGAACATCGGTCAGCACGAAAATCAGGTCAAAGCGAGAGAGAAGAGTCGGCTGCATATTGATTTGCTCTGCGATTGATTCGTAAGGGTCGAATCGCCCATATCGAGGGTTCGCAGCCCCCAGCAGGGCGCAACGGCTCTTAAGGTTCGCCATTATTCCCGCTTTTGCCACGCTGACGGTTTGCTGCTCCATCGCTTCGTGCAAAGAAGATCTGTCCTCAGACCGCATCTTGTCCATTTCATCAACTGCTGCAATTCCTTGATCTGCGAGCACAAGTGCGCCCGCCTCCAATGTCCACCTACCGTCGCCAAATTCATCTTTTATCGCAGTTGCCGTTAACCCCGCCGATGTCGAACTCTTGCCACTGGCGTATATGCCTCTAGGCGCGAGCTGGACGACGTACCGCAACAGTTGTGACTTGCCTATGCCAGGATCGCCCACAAGGAGAATATGGATATCTCCTCGCACGTGTGAGCCATCAGGGAGTTTTTTCGGCACGCCCGAAAAAAGTTGCAGCGCTATTGCCTCCTTAACGCTCTCATAACCGAAAATTGAAGGGGCTATTGATCGCACGATTGCTCGGTCAATTCCTGGTGTCTTTGCAAGTTCGATTATTTTGGCCTCATCCTCGCGCGATATTTCGATGTCCTGAAATTCCTTGTCTTCTATTTCTATGGAGTTTGCCTCAAGAAACAAATCGAAGGTAGTGCTTTTCACGTTCTGATACTGCCGTTGCGCAACGCGCAGTAAGCCAGTCATAACAACTCTATCGCCGGGAAATACCATTCCGGCCAGCGCTGCTTCCACGTTTGCATCGAGCGTCTGCGGTTGTTCTCCACCTTTCAAGCCTTCAGGGGACTCTTGCAGCCGAATTTTTTGGGCATCTGCGAATTTGGAATGTGCGAAATTCAACTTGAAAGGACCCTTCTTCCTGCAGACCCGATGAGAGCATTCAGCTGGCTCTTTCAGCTTGGCATCGTCTTGTTCGACGCTTGTTATGTTACCGCAGCTCAAACATTCAAAGCCGGCTTCGGTGAGCTTTGGACGAACCTCCGTGGCTTTACGTACAAGCCCCTCGATTGAGACGAGTTTGCCAACGTGATCACTTCTAAGGTCCTTGATCTTTGTCTTATCCGGGACGTTGACGATGCGAACTTCCGCGTCCAGTTTGCATTCGATGGGCAGATCATATTCAAGGAGCGCATCGTGCGCTGACCTAAGGACAGGTAGTGGGCCGTCAATCAGCGCATCTGCTAGAATGATATCGAAGTTTTGTAGGGCTTGATAGTCCACATCGATACTGCTCACCTCTGGGTACTCGCTCGCAAGCTTGAGTATCTGCCTCTCGTAGTATCGGACGAAGAATGTGGCCCACCGCTCCTTGAAATCACCAGTCATGCAGACTAAATTATGCAAATCATCCCACATAAATGTGAGCAAAGCAGTTACGTACTAATTAAAGCTTAAAATAGGGCCTTCCGGCGATTCCGCAAATCGAAGTCTCTGCTTCCGCGCGAGACAGTAGGGGATCTACTGATCTACCTCTCGATAAACATCAGAGGGTAGTCAGCGTCCTCGTCGTACTGTATCTTCACGAGCACTTTAGCTGTCCCGAAAGCGACAACAAGCTGGACGTCGAGCATCTTGCCTTCGAGTTCTGCGTAACCAAATTTGTTGATTTTCGACGCTGCGCGGTCTTTGTCGATTCTGACGATAATGTTCTCGACGTAGGGTTGTACGCGTATGCTGTCTTCTATTGCTTTTTCAAGGGTCGCAATTGTGTCTAAATCGAATGGTGCGCCGACGTATTGATGGTATAACGCACCAAGTTTTATGCCAGCTTCGAAAAGCGCTTGGTCTCTCTCGTTTATGTGAAATACCTCCTATACAAGGGGTTCAGAACATACACAATCGAGAGTAGTAAGAGAACGACGGAGATAATCGAATAATTCGTTCCGGTCGCATAGAGAAGGAGGATGAGCAGGAGTAATGCGCCTACGACGGCGAGGGTGATTGTGTTCCTAACTTTCGGGTACTTGATATCGCTTACCATAAGTCCTGCGAGGACGAGCGCGACTGCCAACAAGCCGACGGGTGGAAGTCCCGTGAGAACATACAGCGCGACTATCAGGCCGGCCGCAGTGATGGGCAGCCCGGAGAAGACGACCTCCTCAGGGGCGACGTTGTACCGCGCAAGCCGCAGCATCCCGCTGACTAAGTATAGGAATGACACGACGAAGATCAGAAAGAAGAGACTGTGATAAGCTACGGCGTCTCTGGCAACGTAGTAAACCAGGATTGACGGCGCCAATCCGAAAGAAACAAAATCTGCGAGCGAGTCGAGCTGGAACCCGAGGTTTCCTTGTCCTCGTGTTCTAGCGAGGTAACCATCAGCTCCGTCGGCGAGGACGCACACAAGAACAAACGCTGCGGCGATACTAATGTTGTTGGCCTCCGCCAGAAAGAGGATTGCTAGCAGGCCAAACAGCAAGTTCACGGTTGTGGCAACATCCTGCTCTCTGATTTCCAAATCAAAAGGGAATTTCATAATACCTGCCGCTGTGCAAGAAACTTAGCGATTGTAGTCTTTCCCGCTTTGACTCTTTGCCCTCGCGATACGACAAATGAATAACCGCTAGGGAGTGCAACGTCGACCCTTGAGCCAAATCGAATCATGCCTATTCTCTGGCCTCTCCGGAGAATTTCATTTTGCTTGACGTAACATACGATCCGTCTTATAACTGCACCTGAGATTTGGGTGACAACGACGTTCCCAAGCCGAGTTCGTATAGTAATGCTATTCCGCTCGTTCTTGTCCGATTCTTTATGAAAAGCGGGGAGCTTGCTTCCTTTGTGGTAACATATGTCGATGACTTCACCATATACGGGAGATCTGTTGACGTGTACGTTATGGATGTTCATAAAAATGCTGAGCTGATTGTCTTGTATCTTTAGTACTCTGCCGTCTGCAGGACTGACTACGTCGGTGGTGTCGCGACTTTCCGATAACCGTTCGGGATCTCTAAAAAAAAAGAGAAGGAACAGCGTAAAGACCATTACAATGAAGGCGTAAGGAGTGAAGAACCCCATAAACGCCGTAAGCGCGGCCCCCCCCAGAATCCAATATTCAGACCCCTTAGCTAGCACGCGTCACGCCTCCTTTCAGTAAATCAAATACGCCGACTACCATATCAAGCAATTCTGGGAGTATAAGGAACACCAAGTAAGAGATGAGCATCAACGCACCTAAGGAACCAATTTTTGCAAGGACGTCGTGCGACACGTAGAAACTGTTTGCTGGCAACCCAAACCATTGATTACCGGTAGCAGTTAGCACAAACGCATCACGAAGGATGTTTAGAACGTAGATCGTGGGGATAGAGACCATGAATGCCGCTAATTTTCTCCGTGGAGGAGCAGCAACGCACGCTATGACTCCAAGGAACAGTGCGATGCTTTCAATGCCAGTGCAGGCGAGAATGAACTGAACGGGGGCGCCATTAAGCGTCAACACGTTCCAACTGGCTTGTACTGCTGGCACGCCTAGAGAGTTTAGAAACAAAGCAGTCTCAGATGCCACCGCGGCTATCAAAACGTGGCTGAGAGACGAAAACTGCGCGAAGGAGAAATAAAAAACACCTCCTACTGCTGCAGCTTTGGTCATTAGCAATGTTAAATCGTCAGCTTTCGTCCACATCACGTAGCCGACGAAGCCACAAAAAACGGCGACTAGAAGACAAACGGCGACGTTGAAATAATCGTCAATTGCGAGATAATAGGCGGGCTGGTATGCCCAGTTCAGCGCGAAAAAAATCCAGCCTGCAGCTCCTAGCTGATATGTGGTCTTACGCGGTGCAACGATTGCTATTACGAAAAGAACGAGCGCAATCCACAACAAAGTTTGCATAAAGTCCACCAACGCGCCGTATCAGTGCATCAGTACACAACGCCTTATAATAAAACTGACATATAACCATTTTGACTCCGCTTTTTGCCGTTGTTCGTTGATCTGCGCTAGGAATTTTGTCCGCGCTAGCGTTGCAGTAACGGCTTATATATTTATCGTACAAGAGACAAAGAGGACTCGTAAGAAGCGATGGTAATCGGTATCTGTGATCGACATGGAATTTTGTCCAAAGTGCAAGAGTATTATGCTTCCCGAAGAAGGCTTCGTGACGTGCCGGACGTGTGGTTTTACGAAAGAAAAAACTCAATTAGTCAAGCAAAAACACATTCACGAAATCTCGCGCAATACACGAACTATGTTGGTAATCGAAGGCGAGTCAGAAGGCGGCTTGCCTGCAATTAAGGCGCATTGCTCTGAATGCGGCAACGACAAAGCCTATTGGTGGCTCAGACAATTGCGTTCCGCAGATGAGAGCGAAGTACGGTTCTTTCGATGTACGAAGTGCGGCAAGACGTGGCGAGAATACGACTGATTGCAAGAGATGATCCCCACGGACGGCGCTTACTCAAAAAAGTGCCAGAAACGCAGCGGACTTCAGCCATAGCTCTAAGCAGTTGGATCAACACTGAAACCTCAGTCGGCGTGCTAGGTCGGCTCGAATATTGCAAATGGATATCGAAGTCGTCCTGGTGAATCCTATTTACGAAGGTAACGTGGGCGCTGTGGCTCGCGTTATGAAGAACTTTGGTTATTCGGAGCTCACACTGATTGGCCCGTGCGAGTTGGGGCCTTTAGCACGAGCGATGGCGTCTCATGCCCAGGACGTACTGGACGCAGCGCGGCTTAAGACGCTCGAAGATGTTCTAGGCGCTTCTAACTTGGTGATAGGAACCACTGGAATTGCCGGCTCAAAAGCTGATCTTAGGGTGCCCCACCGGCTTGCGAGGCTCGGCGTTGAGCTTTCCGAAATGCGCGGCACCGCCTCGATACTGTTCGGCGCTGAAGATCAAGGGCTTTCCAATGAGGTGTTACAAGAGTGCGACATTGTCGTCAACGTTGAAACAAGCACGAGATATCCAGTAATGAACATTTCGCACGCTGCTGCAGTCATATTGTACTGCACTGCCAGTGCTGCGACTCATGCTCCACAACGAACGGTTGCAACCCACGCTGACTTGGACCGATTGCTTCAGCACACAAGCGAAGTTCTAGAAGCAATCGACTTTCCCACGCATAAACGGCGTCGCGTGCTCCTCAACCTTAAGCGCATCAACGGCAGGTCAGAACTGAGCACTGCAGAGGTGAGAATGCTTAGGGGCGTCTTGCGCAGGATAGAACTTCGTCTAAAACGATGAGGTCACTGTAGGTACTTCCCCATAATCGGACGAAGTTTTTCGGACACTTCGTCTGAAATGGCCTCCGGCCTCGTCGCTATGGCGTCCTTGAGCGCGTATCTGCACTGGCACCCTCCGTTTGTTATTGGGAGATGAGGCACTATTTCCTGGATAATTTTTTGCGTGCTAGCTGCATTTCGGTTGACATTCTTTATGACCGTTTCAATAGTCACTTCTTCCTCGCGCCAGACGTCGTAGTCAGTGACTGTGGCCAACATGGTGAAGCACATCTCTGCCTCTCTCGCGAGTTTTGCCTCTGGCAGTGCTGTCATCCCTATGATGTCGAAACCCATATGCCGATATGCGTTCGATTCTGCTCGGGTCGAAAATTGCGGGCCCTCAATGCAGATGTACGTACCGCCTCTCTTGACACCGCACCCTACGCGTTGCGCGGCATGATACAACTCCTCTGACAATTCGGGACAAAATGGGTCCGCGAAGCTTATGTGCACGCAGATATCCTCAAAAAATGTATTTGATCGCAGCTTAGTCCTATCAAAAAGTTGGTCGGGGATGACCATTTCCAGAGGCTTAATCTTCTCTTGGAGGCTGCCTACCGCGGAAATTGCGATAACGTTAGTGATGCCTAAGCTTTTGAGAGCGTAGATGTTCGCGCGATAATCTATGCGACTCGGCGAAAAACGGTGTCCTGCTCCGTGTCTGGCCAGAAAAGCGCAAGCTCTTCCTTCCACCACTCCGACGATTATGTCGCTTGATGGAGGACCAAATGGGGTGCTGATTGTCAGTGCTGTTGCATCTTCGAGGAGAGTGGGGTTGTAAAAACCGGTGCCGCCTACAAAAGCAATTTCTGTGTTCATTTTAGCTTCCAGCCTTCCTGACTAAGTGCTAGAACCCCCCTTCTTTGCATCTCTTTCAAGATCTCCGGCAGGCGTCCGGGTTGAGCTATATCCAAATGAATGGGATCGATCAAGAACCACCGCTTCAGCCCCGCTTTGAGTGACCTTTCGTTCCACCCCTCTCTCCTCTCTTTGGTCATTAGCTTCGTTATCAAGTCAATCATATCTTCGATAAAATTCCACGGATATACCACCCACATCCACTCTTCGAGAAACTCGGCGAAGTAGTCAGGTGTAGTCTTTGAAGTGAAGAGCAGTTGCAGCACTCCAGTCCTGCAGTCAGCCGGTTTGAACTCTTTCACATGGTCTGAAGAGTGTCGGAGGCTTTTTCCCGTGTCTGCAATGTCGTCTACGATAAGCACTCGTTTGCCCATAACCATTTCTTCTGCAATCGGGTATGGAACTCTGCACTCGTCTGCCAGGCGAGCGGTTCCTACATAGTGTTCAACCTTGAGGCTGATTAAATCCGAAATGCCGAGAAAATCGCAAACCATACGGCCGGCAAACCAGCCCCCCCGCGCGAGCGCCACGACGACATCCGGCTCGTATCCTGACTCAACGACACTTGCTGATAAATTGCGGCACAGGCCATAGATGTAGTTCCAATTCGTCACCGTGCATTTGATCTTTTTAGGAACAGCCATGGATCATCGGTCGAGAAATCATAATATTTATTTCTACCTGTTCTATGTTGTAAAGGAATGGAAAAGGAATATCATACAGCAAATGCTATTAGCTAGCGGTGGTTAAAAGGAGTTTTCTTATGCGACTTGAACAAGAAGATCTTAACGCGATCGGCGAGATAGTAGTCAGTCGCTATTTTAAGAAGGGCGGTCTGAAGTATACCAGCTTGAGAGACCCGCGCAGAATTTTTAAAGCGTACAACGATGTTGAGGAGCAGTACACGGCATATCCTCACATGAGTCGTGATTGGTACGTCTCCAACTCAGTCGATAAAAATGCATATATCGCAAGTACCTGGAAGGAACTAAAAAAGCTGGTAGATTTTTTGAATGACTTGAGCGACAAAACCCTCTATAACTTTGTAGTCCGTGCGGACAACGAGCTCGCTTTAGCCAAAGTCGAAACTCAACGATCGGACGTCTCAAAAGAGGCCGCGGCGATTGCGAGGAGCCACGACTATAAACTCTACCTTTTCACCGTCAAGGTCCCTAGCAATCTTGAGTACGACGTCAATGTTGTGAACGGCAAATGAGTCCCACTTCACCGCGATAGATCCCTCAGCTGCTTCAGCATGATAGCGTACGACGCTTTCAGGTTCTCTTGATTATCAAATGATGCTTTGAGCAAGTTCAGTTCTTTTCGCTGGCCATCGCTTCCAACGTGATCCGCAAGACTAACGAGGTTCTTCAACGCTCGCGTCACTTCGTCAACGATTGTGACAGTACTCGTTACTGCAGTCCGAGAAAGCGGATTTAGATCTACAGTCATAACGGTTTTTCCGAGTTCAGTTAAGACTTGAGCTCTGTCGCCGTCTTCTAGGGGAGCGAATACCACGTCAGCTTTGAATATCCCTTTCTTATCTACGTTTGCCCTATCACTTGCTATGTGCGCGAGTTTGACGAAGTCGAACCCAGTCAAAACGTTTGCTACGCCGTGATCACGCAAGTGATCCGCGATTCTTTTTGTGCGCTGTGCTGATGGGTGAAACAGATTAATCTCAACGGCAATGCCTATAATTTCCTGCAACTCGGCTATTTCGTCTGGCACGAGTGTGGCAGTGTTGCCATTAACTGAGAGAACCGCGCAGCGTGCGGTAAGCAAGTGGGCACACGCAACTTTGGTAGCGTTGCACGCGCTCTCGCTCGTTTGCTCGCCCAGCAGATAATCAAACGCTTCGCCTCTCCCGTGTGCTATGAGACCGTGAGCACTGGCGATGCCTCGTTGATAGCCTTCTACCAATTTATTGCGTAATATCAGTGAAGCATAACGGGGATGTTCTTTGGAGACCATAATCGCTTGCGCGCGCGTCAATTCATCTGACATAGCGCCCTTCGCAACCCTTTGTATATAAACGTTCAGTGACAAAAATACTGTTGTGAGAAATTCATCAGGAAATCTAGCTCGAAAAGAGCTCCTGTTGAACTCCTTCAAGCTCGGTAAGATAGAGAAGGATCTGTTTGGTGCCACACCGCCCTCCACGTTTGTCGGAAGATTCGGGTACCCCGAAGTTCTTGCGGGACCGTTGGTCTCGCCTTTAGATGAGGAGGCGACACTTGCCGATACGCCGGACAAGTGGCTTTACTTAAGCAGGGAGCAAATAATCGGGCTAAGGTCAAATCTAGTGCGATCCAATTTCAAGTTGAACGTGCACGATGCGAGAGACCCCGACCGACTGCTTAAGCAGACACAAGAGCTTGCAATGGCCGCGCTTCCGGTCGACGTAGAGGTGCAGTTCTTGAAGCCGCCGAAGCGCACGCTTCGTTTTGACAGCATACTAACGCCTATGGGCCCGTCAGGCACTGTGACCCACATAGAGATAGTTGAGAACCCGCGCGTCCCTACGAAAGTGGATATGCTTGCCGACGATCGGGACATCAAGGCCGCGGACGCGGCAACCGTATTATACGAAGACTCGATATCTCCCTATCAAATAAGTCGGCTTCTGTCGGTCGGCGCGTTGGGAAAAAAACGTTTGATAGTCCCCACACGCTGGTCTATCACGGCAACCGATTCTGTTCTAGGCAACAGTTTGTTGAAACGCGTGCGCAGTTACCCGGAGAACGCGGAGGTTCAGCTGTTTGTCTCAGAAGCTTTTGGAAACCACTTTGAGATCCTCCTTATTCCGCGCGTGTATGCTTTCGGGTGGACGGAGATGTGGCTTTCAGAGGCCGGCAAGGTCGAGATTGGCGACTTCTATGAAGATGCGATAAACAAGCCCCTATATATGGATGGGGGTTATTACGCAGCCCGATTCTCCGCGCTTGAGTTTCTTGAGCAGCGAAGGAGGCAGGCTGCCGTATACGTCATGCGCGAAGTCAAACCCACTTATGATATTCCTCTCGGAAGTTGGGTCATTCGAGAACTCGTTAAGCAGGCTTTATCCCAACAACCCTTGGCGTTTGAAAGCGTGGCCGATGCCCTCCGAAGCATCCGGGCGCGTATCAACGTTCCAGCCAATACTCTTTTTTTGCAAAAACAGCTGTTGCAGACAGATCTAATGCAGTTTAGTTGAATGGGAAGTTTGGTTTTTGGTTGCGGCTGATGCAAGCGCATGGCGCACCAGCGTTCAAATTAATTAAAACTTACTACTTTTCAGTGAATGCCATAAGTTAAAATCAGCCCTGATTCGGTCTGAGCGAAGCAAAACTAGAACGAGGAGTGCAAATGGCCGTCGAGCAGCAATAGATGGTTATGGAAACAGCTGTAGTCGGATTGCAGGCGCAGAGCAAGTAGGCCAACTGACTATTAGAGCGGCAAACGCGCCAAATTTTGAAGAGTTTGTCACTATTCAGAAGGATTATAACCTCTACGCATTTGAAGATGACAAGATACCAACTTTTAATATCGCAGCTTGGAGGTCGCAGGTACGATGGTGGACATGCTTGGCGAAGCTGACGTTGCGGTGAACGCGACCCCGGCAGGAATGGGTGCGCAGAACTTTGAAGAGACCCATAAGAAGCTAAGCTCAAGTCCATATATGAAGGCCGGGAGAAAGATAGCGCAATTGCTGCTTATTTAATGCCTGGTGTAACTATCACGAACAATTGGAAGGAGTTAAGTCCAGGACGTATCCTAGAATACGACGGATTATGTGGCTCGTGCCCGCGCAGATCACGTCGCTAGCATCAAGAAGGCGCAAGTCGTCTTGATGTGTAGGGGTGCTGACCCGATACAACTCAAGAAAGAGCCGATCAGAGCGATTATTCCAAATCCGCTTGCTGTTTCGTTGCATCGCGGTCCGGACGTGAATACCGTGATGGCGGAGTGGAAGGCGAGGATAGCACTGCTTCTTCCGACAACGCTTATGCACGAGCACTACGTTATGAACGAAGTGCACGCAGCGTCTCTGTGAAGATGTGCTCCGGGAGTTTTATAGCCGCATGCGCTGACGCTCGTACGGGCGGGGCATGGCCTCGCTCTCCCGCAGCGATTATCCGGATGAGCAAAGATGTGGCAAAGCCGCGCTATGTCTTCCAGGAGGTCCTGATTTGAGAAGAAAGCGTAACGTCGACGGCAATGGGTTTTCTAACTGCAGGCTAGTCATCGAGAGGCAAACTAAAGTCAGCAATATCGATTGCATCAGAGCAATCACCGAGGCTAAAAAATGCACTTCGTTGCTTTGCGGGACTTAATCACGCTCAGCGAGACGGAGTTACTGCACGTCGAGTCGATGCTAATGTGCCTCCCAATAGAAAACGTTGAAAATCTGCGAATCAAAGCGCATAGAGGCGATCAGGGATACCGTTCAGGAACCTGTCGGTAGGCATCAAAATCGTGATTTATAATGTATGCGAAAGATTTTTCGGGAACTAGCGTACGCCTATGCGTGAACCATTCGGATTCGGCGAGCGGGTCAATAGAGCCTCTGCAGCGAATGACATCAGGGCATTTGGCAGTTTCCGAGTAACCGGTCCGTTAGTTTGATATTGTGCGAGCGTAGGCACCAAATAAAGTAAAAAAATGAACTATACCCAGATGGATATCGCCCCGACCATAAGCTCACTCTTAGGATTCGAGATCCCCGACAAAGACGGGCGCGAGATCAAAGAGATCGGGGCATACTGCGCGGACAAGAGCATTGATCAAATACTGCTCATAGTAATAGACGGAGTCGGGGCCGCACTATATAAGAAATTTGACGGCGTTCTGGCGCAGTTGCAGGCTCTCTCAGACGACGGTCTCTTTTTTGAGATTCATTCGTTACCTCCCAGGATAACGACTCCAAATATCGGTACGATCTTGACGGGGTATGCCCCTGAGCATCATCTTCTGTATGAAGTAGCTGATACTTTCTATACACCAGTGAGATCGATTCTTGAGATCGCAAGCGATAACGGAATCAAGTCTGGCATAGTGATAGAAATGCTTGGTGCGCAGGCGATGCTAAATCGAGTTGATCTCGCTATTGGTGTCGAAAACCTTCACGGAATTATTGACTACGACCGGAGGATAACCGATTTGGCACTTAAAGCGTTCCGTTTGGAAGGAATAAGATTACTCGTGATGCACCTGCGGGCTATAGATAACTGCGCACACCATTACGCGAAAGCGTGGGATGATCTCACCTTTTCAGCGAGAACGATTGATAAGAATTTTGAGCGGATCTGTCGCGGCTTGTGCCGGCCTACGTTGATCTTAGTGACCTCCGACCATCCTATCCACGTCAAAAAATGGGCGCACCTTGAAGACAATAATGATGATGTTCCCCTGATTGCCAGCTATGTGAATGTAGCTACCAGCCTAAACAAAGCGGAATAAAAGCTCGTTCTAGGCTTGCCTCCGCCGATGCCATCGTTAAGTCTATCAATCTTGGTTCGCTAGAGTTAGATGATGAAAGACAGACACGTTGTGGAAGCTATGGGAAAAGCTTACGTCGTGATCGAAGACGGACGCGCGGTCGAGGCCGGAGAACCGTTAATCGAACGCTGTCCAATTTTTGCGAAGGCGCCTGGCATTGAAGAGATTAGCCAAGAGACAATAAAACAGAACATTGAGTTCCGAATCCGCGATTTTGGCGTGTGCGCAGGGGAACGGGCCATCGGGATGAAGGTCTTTGTTGGCTTTGGCGCGTCTGAGGTAATGATGACTGAGCTCACGCGAGATTTGATTGACGCAAATGTCCCGGTTTGCGACGGTGTGGGCACGTTTATCACGCCTAATCTTAGCCTCACTCAAGGACTAGCGGCGCGGATTTCCAGCGTGACAGAAATGACTCTCTTTCCGAATCTGAAGAATCGAGTCGAGGAAAAAGGAGGAATTCTGCTCGATGGCAAAAACGCTATTATTAACCAGCTTTTGGGCGTTGGTCGCGCGATGAAAATAGTTTTTGAACGCGTGGCGGTCACTGTTGCGACGCTCTCCGAAGCTCAGCAATGTCGCAGTATCGAGCGCGAAACAGGCGCCGCCACAGTTATTATAGGCGTCCACGTCAGCGGAATAGAACAGGACGCCGCGAGCGATTTCGTTTACCCGATGGACGTTACTAGAGCCTGTGCCTCATGCGTGATCAGAGAAACGGTGAGCAAGCACGCGCTCGCACAAGTCGGTACTGCGGTGCCGCCGTTCGCCTTGTCGCAAAAAGGAAAAGAGCTGCTGCTCGAGAGAGCCAAGGAAGTCACGACTCCGATTCTTATCAACACAATGAAACTGCAGGTCCTGCCGGAAGTTAAGCAACCAAGGCCTTTGACATGAGGGTATCCTGTGGATTATGAGTACGGCATTAATACGAAGTTAGTGCATGCTGGAGAACGTCCGTCCCCCGACACCTCTGCGCTAGCGCCGCCGATTTACCAAACGTCGAGCTTCGCGATAGATGAGATCCTCCCATCGGGACTAAAACGCGGAAAGTACGTCTACTCCCGGCTTTCAAATCCCACACTCACTACGCTAGAACTCAAGATGGCGGCCCTTGAGGGTGGCGATGCCGCGATTAGTTTCGCCACAGGGATGGGGGCTATTTCGGCAATAATGCTCACTCTGCTCAAATGCGGCGATCACCTTATTGCTGATCCAGTGCTCTACGGAAGCACTTATGAGCTCTTAAAAAAAGGCGCCCCGCGCCTTGGCTTCGAGGTAAGCTTTGTCGATACCTCGAATGCCGAAAACGTAGCTGCGGCCGTAAAAGACAACACGAAGCTTGTTTTTTTTGAAACCCCGGCAAACCCAACGCTAAAGTTGGTGGACATTCGCAAGGTCGCTGCAGTCGCATCGGAAAGTAGAGTTAAAACGATCGTCGACAACACCTTCTTAACCCCCTATTATCAAAAACCTCTCGAACTAGGGGCCGATATTGTCCTGCACAGCGCGACGAAATACCTGAACGGGCACGGCGATGCATTAGGAGGGATAGTCGTCGCACCTTATGAAGATGCAGCCACAATCAGAAAGGGGGTTTTGCGCGATATGGGCGCCGTGCTTAGTCCTTTCAACGCCTTTCTTATCCTGCGCGGAATTCGCACACTGGCACTAAGGATGGAGCGGCACTCTCAGAACGCGACTGAGCTCGCTGCTTTCTTAAACGCGCATAAAGCCGTGAAGCAGGTTCTTTACCCCGGATTCGACCAAAACCTCGACAGCAATCCCAATCTGAAGACGCAAATGGGAGGTTTTGGAGGAATGTTAGCTTTCAAGATTCGTGGAGGCGTCGATTCCGCGGTGACTTTTTTGAACACCCTTAAACTCTGCACGGTCGCGGTGAGTCTCGGCGACACAGCAACGCTGATCGAGCATCCGGGCCTGATGACTCACGCAGTTATTCCCAAGGAAGACAGAGACACGCTCGGGATCACGGATGACCTCATACGCGTGTCTGCTGGGCTTGAAGATGTCGCGGACATCAAGGCGGACTTAGCACAAGCGCTTGATGCGATTTAGTGCTGTCTGGACGGATTAACTCACATCGCCTGCTGCTTTTTTGAATCTGGCGATTAGGAATTCTCGATCGAGAGTAGCCAAAAACCATCCTGCCCGAGGCCCGGACGTTTTCGCGAGGAGTGAAATGTAAATCGCTTTGAACGCTTCTTTCGAGTGAATCCCCACTTCTTCACTTATGTTGTAGACTTCATTGTGCAACCACTCAGGATCGCTATTGTCCGTCTCGAGCGCCTTTGCTAGCTTCTCTAACACTTTTCTTTGTCCAGGCGTGAGCGTTTTAACTTGAACTGGAAGCGTGCGCTGAACCTCAAACTTTACAAATGGCGGCGCAAAAAGATCAAGCCAGTTTCTTACATTCCGCGCTCTTTTTCTTAAAGCAGTTGAATCAGTAGTTTCGTAACCGCTTCGACGCAGAACTTCTAACAGCTCGTCGCAGCTGTGTGCGATTTGAACTGCGGTCACCATGTGCCGGAACGGCACGTCGCATCCCCTCTCAGGGATTCGCGATAGCTCAACGGCGCGGCCTTCGCTACGATCAAATTCATCAACCAACGCCAATAGCCCTAGACCCGGGTCGAAATCGATGAGCTTCCCTGGCTTTGTCTTTATGATCATATATCGCAAGGCGTCGGCCGGCGCGCTTTCTAGCATCTCCTGAATGGTAATGGTCACTCCTCTGGAGCTCGACATCTTGCCACGTCCTTTAAGGTGGATGTGTCCATACGGAACCGGGAGAGGGGGGGCATACCCGTACACGTCTCTTGAGATACGGCGTCCAGTATCGTACGAGCCGCCTGCGACCGCATGATCTTTGCCAAAGGGCTCAATAGTCACGCCTAGAATTTTCCAGCGTGCTGGCCAATCGACGCGCCAGGCAAGTTTGCCTTGTCCTTTTGAATAATCAGCAACCCCTTCGGCGCCGCAATCGCATCTATACCGCACAGCAGTGCGCGCAGGAACGTGCTCAACGATTTGGGCCGCGCTGAATCGCCCACAGCGCTCGCAAAGCGGGTTATACGGACTCCACCCCGCAGGCAGTTTTCTCTTTGAAATGCGCTCAATTATGTCGGCGATCAGATTGTGCTGTTCGAGCGCGATTTTCGTTGCCTCTGTGTAAAGTCCTTCCTTGTACATTCTGTCTGCTCGGTAGACTTCAAGAGCGATGTCTAATTCGCCTAGCGATTCTGAGAAAGGTCTGAGGTAGTGTTCAGCGTAGCTCGAACAGCAGCCAAAAGGGTCAGGTATCTCTGATAGCGGCATGCCCACGTACTTTTTGTAAGCAGCTGGCAAGAAAGGGTAGACCGTACGGAGGGGATCGTACGTATCAGCGATGTAGATAAGCCGAGCGGGTTTTTCAGCATCCCTAGTCGCTCTGAAAATGGCATCACCGGTCACCACCTCCCGCATATTGCCGACGTGAATGTTGCCAGATGGGGTTATTCCAGTGGCTATGACTTGCTGTCCTTCGACGGCGCGCGCGACGACGTCTGCCCAGTGAATGTGTCCTCCTTCCATCTCTTATGCACGAAGCAGAGCTGTTTCTTTAAGTCAATTGTGCTCGCTGCATCATTCGCGCAACCTTTTATCGCACTCAGTCGCTGATCAAAGCAATTGGCCTATTCTGAGCGTCAACTAGTCTGTCAGACGGCGACGCTTTGAGAGCTCGGCGCGCGAATAGCTGATCACAAAGTTTCTTCGTGAATCCAGTCGAGGTACGCTCGCGATCCCGATTCTATCGCGAATGAGATGATACAAGGGTTCTCGTAGCTATGCAACTGTCGTACCCTGGCAGTAACCTTGTCGGCGAGTGAAGACTTAGTCTTAATTGACAATGCATACTCTTCGTCTTCTTCGATGTTACCCTCCCATCTATAGAATGATTTGATCGGGGAAATGTTCACGCAAGCGCCTAGCTTTTCAGCGACTATTGCGCGGGCGATGCCCTTTGCCTCCTTTAGAGTTGCTGTAGTTACGTATATGTCAGAGAACATCATGAGACCATTTAAGGTGAAAGCCGCTTGGATTATTATACTCTTGCATTAGCTATTTTTGCAGCTTACTGGCTGGTAGTGATATTTTTGAACAGCCGAGGCACTCTAGCGCGACACGGCGTTACCGCATACGGTCCTATCCTAATGCTTCGGACAAAGCAGGGCTTGCCTTTGCTTGACAAGTTAGCCCGCCCAAAACGGTTCTGGAGGTTTTTTGCCAACATCGGCATACCCTTGACCGTGATCGCAATGTTCTTCATGTTGGCAATCCTCCTCGTTGGTGATGTCCGGATCTTGGTCACGCAGCCGGCGCCCAGCGCTTTGAATGCTCCGCAAAATGTGTTGCTTCTTCCCGGGATAAATCAGTTCATTCCATTAACGTGGGGACTCATCGGCTTGATAGTCACATTGGTAGTTCACGAGCTCTCGCACGCAATCTTGAGCAGGGTCGCCGACATCAAAGTGAAATCACTCGGTCTGCTGATTGCCCTAGTACCAATCGGAGCTTTCGCAGAGCCTGACGAATCGCAACTGTTCGGGATAGACGCCAAACAAGGTCAAAAAATAGCTACGCGTCCAGAACGGCTCAGGGTTTTTAGCGCAGGCATAATAGGAAACTTCGCCGTCGCACTCATCGCACTCACGCTGTTTTTTGGCCCGGTGCTCTCATCAGTTACGGCAACAAACGGCTTCGGGGTGGTAGCGGTTGTATCTGGATCACCGGCAGATCGAGCGGGCCTCCAATCTGGAATGACGATCTCTCAGATTGATGGCGTTACTATCTCTGACGCGAACGACTTTCAAGCATTCATGAACGCTACACATCCAGGGCAGGTCGTTGCAGTGAAAGTAGTTGATCAGGAGGGCTCCAAGAGCTTCGACATCGTTTTAGACAAGAATCCCAACTCCGACAAGGGCTTTCTAGGTATCCAAGGTGGGTCTGCCTCACAACTCCTCACCCTTCTGAAGCAGGTTCCAAGTAACCTCAATACTTTTCAAGGGTGGGGCCTCCTTATAGGGTTGCCTTTGCTCTTTTTTGGCGGCTTTACAGGCAATATCGCGCACCTTTACCGGCCTGTCGGGTGGGCGGCCCCGCTCGGGAACGGCTTTTTTTGGATAGCAAACGCACTCCTTTGGGTAGGTTGGCTAAATTTCTATGTCGGGCTCTTCAACTGCCTTCCCGCAGTCCCCTTGGATGGTGGACATATATTTAGGGAGCTTTTTAAGTCGCTCGCCGAAAAAATCCTGCGAAATGCTAAAGATCAAGAACAGGTCACCAGCGCACTCGTGACGGCGCTAGGAGTCGTGATACTTACGTCTTTTTTGATCTTGCTGGTCGGTCCCTATGTGTTTAGCACCGTATAAAACTGCACGCGGGCACTTTAACAGTTGCGAATACTTTTCGCGCACCGACGCGCTGTGGCGTGCGTTTTCCACCAGGGCAAAACAAAAATAGGCCGAATTCCTGCTGCACTGGCTGCGCAGCATACCGATTCCGCGGCAATCTGCATCTGGCGCCACCTGAGACCATTAGCAACTGGCCGCCGCCTTAAGGAGGCTGACGAGCCGCCTGAAACTGTCGTCAGCCTAATTCGCGGCAGTGGACACGAATTACTCGTTGGCGAAGTGACTCAAATCGCCTCATCGAAAGTTGCCTGTTAAAAGTTGAGAAATTCAAGGTGTGCCGGAGATAGCGCGGACGCGTTTCTACGGGTCTTGTGCACGAATAGGCGGCTAGTTCGAACGCTCGTACGCGTCGGCAATGGCCTGTCCAGTCACAAACGTAAGCTCGTGTCGTGTTGCGTAGGCGATCGAGTCTTGCTTTGTAAGCGCTCTCCCGCTTTGTGCATCGAGCATTTCACACATAGCCATGGCTGGAATAATGTCCGCCATGTCAGCTAGGGCTATTGAGAGTTCCGTTTGCCCTCTTCGTTCTGAAATCAACCCCTGGGCCGCTCTAAGCAGCGGGACGTGTCCAGGAGACCGAAAAGCTGCGCCAAAGTCAACTGGGAGATGAAGCGCCAGCTTCTCTACAGTGAAGCCAAGCTCGGTAATAGTAAGTGCGCGATCTATGTCGGTTATACCGGTTCCAACACGCCTATGGTTGACGGCGATTGAAAATGAGGAACGCGTATCATAAGCAAGATCGCCGGGCTTCTCGCAAACGGAGTCAAGTCTCCAGCTACATCCGTTTGAGCTAACGAACTTTAAAATGTCTGACATGAAGGGGAGACACAGACTTTCAGCAGCTTGTGAAGAAATGGCTACGCAGATCAGCCCGCCTGCCTCTATGCGCATTCGTGCGACCTGTTTAGGCGTCATCGAGACGGCGGGCACTACCATGTCTGTCTCGCCTTCCCTGTCTTCTGAATCATAAATAAGTACCATCTCTCCTCTTCTTATTGCTTCGATTGCTTCTGCTACGCTCATACTATCGCGACCTCTATAAAATCCCCATTATCCGTATTGAGAGTCTGTTTGATAGAAACTCGAGCAACGGTTTCGATAACATCGTTTTTATAATGGGAGCGATCGGGCACAATTACGGCTCCGTCGATGCCTCCAATTGAAGCTCTGTAGCACCTGATACCGCCATAGGTGCGGTTACTCGTTTTGAAGCTTGAGATGTAGATTGGGGTTAGGTTGTTCAGCCGCACGCGAGTTGCGGCGCTTTCTTCGTCCAATCTTACGTTCAGCGTGCCGGCATATGGCGTAAAACCTAGACGCGCTTCAAACTGCTTTGTGTAGCCGCGGATCGAGAGGTAGTACCGGCCCTCGCCCAGGCCTGATACTATGGTGCCGCTCAATTCGATCACCGGTTTTGATTCAAAAATGGACTTATAAGCTAAATATTGCTCTTTCAGTAAGCTGGATCCCTGCTCTGTAATGGCAATAGCTTGCGATCGGCCTGATGGCATCCGCACAATCAATCCTGCGTCCTCGAGTTCCCTAAGCCTTCGTGAGGCCGTCATAGGACTAGTGCCCAGCCTCTTAGCAAATTCAATAGCTGATACTTGGATTGGTTTTTGGGCCGCGTTAACGAGTGCGAGCTCTAGAAGCGGATCTTTCATTGAGTAGTGAGTCACCAATATTGATATACCTATCAATTATGAGTTGATATTATAAGAAGTTATTTGCACCGTGCGTGCCCTGTAGTGTCGATGAAGTTCCAGTGCTCCGCGGAGCTCACAGCTTAGGTGCAAGAATCCTGTTTCAAACCCAATAGAAGCAGAACTTGCACGCTGCGCGAAATCAGCAAGAAGGTTAGCGCATTTGCCACAGGTAAGCTCCGCTGCGTTTCACCAGACGAATTGACAATTTATAATCTGCTTTATTTCTTGAGTTTTATCCTCTGGATCAGATTCTTTGTCAAGTTAAACAGCTTGCATGCGAACAGTCGTGAATAGTGGGCCGCGCAAGTCGATCTTCTTGTTCCGACTCACGATATATCGTGTCGCAATTGGATCTATTCGGAGGTTTAAGTCGTTTGGTGAGCGAGATATCCGCACTCGTACCTCGAGTTTCGACTTCCCGCGTTGTAAGGCTTTTTCGATCTCGTACGCAGCCTCAGCTGCGAATGCTTTTATGTACGTTATCCCTGTCGAAAGGCCTTCGACTTTTACAGCTCCTATGACGTTCCCGTCTTTGACAAAAATCTCATTTAGAAAGGCGGGTCCGCAAAGCTTCGTGTTCTCTTCAGGCTCAATCACCGTGATTCTCACGAACTTGTTCAGAAGCTCTCCTTCCCACGCCAGGAATTCAACCGGGCTGGGATCAGCGCCGTGCGTTTTGCACACGTTGACAACTGCTTGTTGTATTGCTTCTCCCTGCAGCGTTGCTGGGGCGTGTTTCAGGGCGATCAGGCTGGCCAGCTCATCGTCCGTCAAAACGAATTCTCCATAAAACTGTGGGTATACCAGCGTTCTAATGTCTTTGAAAGCGTGAGCGATCATTGCGATTCTCTCTACACCAATGCCGCAGTTCACGACTGGATATTCGATGCCATAGTTGGCCAACGTGAGCGGGCTGTATAATCCGAAATCGGCTACTTCAAGCCATCCCGCATCGTCGCTTTTTGTATCATCAAAGTTCGTGGAATATGCAAAAGCCTCGTAGTGCTTTCCAGGCGCATAATAGGTATCTGTGCCAGTGGCAACTTGCCTGAACTGAAAGTCGTCAAATCCGAACGGCCGTAAGAACTCCTCGACTAGCCATTTGCCTGCATCAATAGACACATCCTCGTCCATTACGACGCACGAAGCGGAATCGTGCACCCGAAGGTGCGTCGCATCCTCACGCTGCTCCCGTCGGTAGCGAGGACCAATCGAGAAAAGCGCCACCGGTACTGCGGTGTATTTCTGGATGGTAGCTAACGTATCGAACCAGGCGGCGGTCATGTGTGATCGCAGCGTCAGGTTGGAAGCAAGTGGTTTTAACTCCTTGAATTCCAAAAATACCTCTTCGAAGACCTGTATGGCACGATCGTCGGGGATGTCTAGTTCTTTTGCGATCTCTCTGATTAGCTCATCGCTTTCCAGCTCGCCGGTTTTGAGTTTGTGAAGCGTCAACTGGAGCGCCGTTACTTTCTTGGGGGGCAGGGCGATGCCGAAGCTTTTGATCATCGCTTGCTTCTGTGAACTCAACCCGACGTCAGGCCTAGGAAGAGCTGCGAGATAGTAGCATCTGTCGAGTATAGCAAAACCGGTCGGCCCCCACTGTTTCATTATGTCCGCTTCAGGAAATATCGTCTCGTTGATTACCTCATCGAACCCCATGCCCAGCAGCCGTTGCCGCATTCTCTCGATGAGATCGTTAAGCACGTGCGGCGCGCCCCGCGAGCGCGCTTGCTGTATCCGACGCAGGTCGTAAATGCTTCCGTCATCAAGCAGTTCACCGCCGTATTTCCACGCCTGTTCGAAGCTTTTTTCTTTGATTCGCAGCATTTCGCTCGTTGGAATCTTTCTCAATATGGTAACCTCCAAAGCACGGGCCACGCAGGGCTCCCTATCGATCTACACTATGGCGCTCAAACCCTCAGCACGATTATACTTAAGTTTTTACGTGATAAAAGGCCCATTATTCAATGAAGAGCTAGCTACGTTTGCGTTAAAGTACAAAGAATAAACTACCGCGCAGAATTACTGAGTGCTTGAAGTGAGTCAGGTTCCGAGGGAGCCGTGTATAGCAAAGGATGCGAGTTATGCCAGCTTGGCGCGAAGATGGTGCTTTTTGTCACCGGCTTATGCAACAGGAGCTGTTTTTATTGTCCTTTGTCTGAATGTAGAAAAGGAAAAGACGTGGCGTATGCGAACGAGCGACCCATAAAATGCGATGCCGATCTTATAGTAGAGGCACGTTCCATGGACGCGCTCGGAACGGGTGTCACTGGCGGCGAACCGCTGTTAGCTCTCGCGAGAGTCCTGCACTACATTAAACTCCTGAAAAGTGAGTTTGGACCGCAGCACCACGCCCACCTTTACAGCTCTCTTGCTCCCTCGCGGCATGCTCTGCGGGTGCTTGCTCGTGTAGGATTGGATGAAATCCGCTTTCATCCACCGATCGAGGAGTGGGACAACTTTGCATCATCTCAATATTGCGATGCGCTCAGATATGCCAAAACACTGGGTATGGAGGCTGGTGTCGAGATTCCAGCTATAAAGCCCGTCCCTGCGATTTTAAACGTTCTCAAAGAGGTTAGCGGCTTCTTGAATCTTAATGAACTCGAGTTTTCAGAAACAAATTACGACGCTTTGACCGCCGCAGGGTTTGTTCAGCTTGAACCTGGCTACGGCGCCGTTGGCAGCCGAAAGATTGCTGACGAGATTGCTGACGACGAGGTGCCGACGCATTTCTGCCCCTCGGTATCAAAAGACAGCGTTCAGCTTAGAGAACGATTAAAGCGTAAAGCGCGGCGTTTAGCGAGACCATTCGATGAAGTCACCCCGGACGGTACACTCGTGTTTGGCGTTGTGGAGTCGGCGTCGAGTTTCGATTGTTTTGCAGGCATCTCTAAGGACGACTATGCGACTGCTAATGATGAGTTGCACACGTCTTGGCAACTAGCACTACAGCTTGCAAAAAAAAATCCGGCGCTGGCCGAGACAGCGCGCATCGTAGAGACGTATCCGGACGGTACAGTGGTTGAAGTAACGCCTCTGACGTATTGTTTAAAACCGAAAACGTAAATACTTCCGCGCTGACTTAGTATCGCCCCGGATGTGATTGCACTGAACGGCAAAAATGTTGAGAACCGACTGAAGAATTATCTTGAACGAGACGGGCAAGGGGTGCGAAGGGCTGTGCTTGAACTATTTCTCGAAAAGCACATCTTCACAACCGAAGAGGTTTATGAACAGTTGAGGGAGGGAGGGTACGACGTCAGCTATCGGGGAGTTTCCGCCATGGTCGGGCTTATGAACACTCGACTGGGCATCTTTAGAATAGACGTCACCAAGAATCACAACATTTATTCCCTTAAAGACTCATACAAAGACGTCGTTCGGTCGCTCCTAAGCGAAGAAAAAGCGCTTGTCTCCCTTACCGAAGATATTTTATCCTAGAGGCTTTATGTCGTGGATCAGAGAAAACGCACATGATTCGCTATATAAAGCTTACGAACGGCTCTTGGTCAGAGAAGTGAAGGCAGGCCAGATGCCGCAACACGTCGCCATAATACAAGATGGCAACCGACGATACGCTGACAAGATAGGCGAACCACGTGCGTATGGCCACGTTTGTGGAGCGCTGACGACTGAGCGGGTATTGTGGTGGTGCCTAGATATCGGAATCGAACAACTGACGCTTTACTCGTTTTCAACCGAAAACTACAGTCGCTCGAAAGAAGAGCTCGTGCCGTTGTTCTCTCTTATCGAACAGAGGTTTGCTGATCTCTACAACGAAGAGCAAATCTACCAAAAAGAGGTCCAAGTGCGAATGATCGGGGAACGTGAACTGTTGCCCGAAGGCGTGCGTCAGTCCGTCGAGCGCGTGGAGGAAGCCACTCGTCACTTCAGAAAGCACTCTTTGAACTTCGCTCTGGCGTATGGGGGCCGAAAGGAGATCGTCGATGTCGTGCGGACCTTGGCAACTCTTGTGGAAAACAACTCCATAAGCGTTGACGAAATCGATGAAAATATGCTCACGAAGCTTTTCTACAACAACAATGCACTCGCTAATGTCGATCTTATTATCCGATCAGGTGGCGAAGCTCGCACGTCGAACTTCTTGCCGTGGCAGGCGAATGGTAACGAGTGTTGTTCCTACTTTTGTGCCCCTTATTGGCCGGAATTTCGAAGAATTGATCTTCTCAGAGCTATTCGAACATTTCAAGAGAGGGAGCGGGAACGCAGAATTAGCATCGTTCAGCGCGCATTTTCTTTTCTCAACGAGATAGGCAAAGTCGAAGTGGAAGAGGTCTTCAGGCTATCTCGAAAAGCTTGCGTCATCACGCATGAAGAAGTAAGGGAGATCCTGCGAGACCTTGTCCCGGGAATCACCTAATAACGACTGATGAGAACGGCGGTCATACTCGCGGGAGGCAGAGCTTCAAGGCTCAATTTCGTAGAAAAGGCGCTGCTTGAACTGCACGGCAAACCGATACTGAACCACATTATCGAAACGTTCTCGGGCTGCGTTGATGAGATTATCGTTGTTGTGAGAGATGAGGAGCAACAAAGGAAACTGCACCTCGTCGGAGTAAGCATTGTGCGCGATCAGCTTCGAGATTTCGGCCCTGTGGCAGGTATTTGCAGCGGGCTAAGCGCGTCCAGTTCTGAATACGCATTTGTCGCTGCCTGTGACATGCCGTTCATAAGGGCTGACGTCGTCGACTTGCTGTTTCATAAGGCTGTAGGATACGACGTAGCTATTCCATATCCGCTGGAACCATTGCACGCGGTATACAGGCGCGACACGACGATTCGCGCGGCAAAGGTGGCGATCCAGAGGCGTAAAGGGGCTGTCATGTACGTCGTTGATCAGCTCCAGGTTAACTACGTTCCGAAAAATGAGATTCGCCTCATCGACCCCAGCTTGTGCACTTTTGTGAACATTAACAGCTTAGAAGACGTAGAAATATTAAACAAGAGAAAGTTGTGTTACTGAGGCGTCGGTCCAGATTCGGTGTCCGTTTGAGCTGGCGGCGCACGAGTGGCGTTCGGCGGTTTTTTTCGCGTCGCGAGTAGCAGTAGAAGCACTGCGCCTAGAATCCCACAGAAAAGCACCGTGCCACTGATCGCGCCGCCGCCAGCGTACCCGTGCAAACCGGTGCTCACGTTTATGTAGGTTTGGAGAAACGGAAGGACGTACCCGACGCCAAGAAATGTGCAGATGGCCGACATGAATCCCAACGCGGCGATATAAGCAGCGAGAGAAGCGCTCCAGCTCTGTGTTTTTGCGTGCAAATAGACGAGAAACACGAACCAAGTGATCAGCGCCCACGTCTCTATTGGATCCCAGCTCCAATAACTTCCCCAGGCGCTCTCAGCCCAAATTGCTCCGGTTATTATGCCGATAGTGAGGAGAGGAAATCCGACTGCAACGCTTTTATACGCTAAGTCATCTAGCTGCTCCAGACTGAAGTTTGCAAGGATCCCTGTCGATTCGGGCGTACGTGAGGGCGGAGTGTCCTTAGAGGCGGCGTCTCTCTGACGGTTCACTCCTTCTTTCATATGCGCCTCGCTCAGCTGTTTGTCTTTGAACAAGTACAGCACACTCGCTGCGAAAGCGATGACGAAAGCGCAGTACGCTAGGATAATGATTGGCACGTGTATAAAGATCCAAACGCTCTGCAATGCCGGAATAAGCGGCGCGGGGTTTGTCGGTTGCATAGAGGCGAAGCCGAGCAGTACAAACGCGAGCGGCGCTATGAGCACTCCGGCACTCTTATAATCAGATTTGACGTTCAGTATCACATAAGCGCCTACGACAGCCCACGCAAAAAATGACATAACTTCATAAGTGCTTACCCACGGAGGGTAGCCCGCGTACAGCCATCGGGACGCAAGTGCAAGGGTTTGAAATGCGAATCCAAAAAGTGCCAGGGTAAACCCCATCTCCGCGAGTCGTTGCTTTTTTATTGAAAAATATAAGACAAAAAGGACTGATGAAATCAGATAGGTTCCAAGTGCAATTTCGAATCCAAGGTGTTCAAGAGCTACTGCGTCCATAGGTCGTTCTACTCAGTTCAACGCTGCCTCATATTTATTCTGACCTTGTCGAATACTCAACTCTGTGCGGGGGACTCTCCAACTTTGCGCGCACGCCTTCAATCTCATTAAGAAACCTTGATGAGCTTTTATTACTGATCGCACCGAGCTGGGTGCTCTGGTTAGACTCCTTGATCCAAATTCTCTTGTGCGGGACGTAAAGAGATAGCATTATCCCCACCAGTGCGACCGCTGCTCCGACCCACACGAGGGGGAGTCCTGACGTGCTTTTGATTTGAAACGCGACCCAGGCATTTCCAGACGGTGTTACTCCATATCCATAAAGGTAGAAAGTAAGCCCTTTATAGGTCAGTGGCCCGTTGACCGTGACGTTGTGAGTCTGGATAAGGTTTCCGTCTAGCACGGTTACGGTAGCTGTGTAGTCTCGCACTGCACCGTTATTGTAGTAGCTGACATTAAAATCATCGAGTCGCAGGGAAAAGCCATCAACTTGCTGCGAACCGCCCTCTTGAATGACAGCAATTTTATTGTTGTATGGGTTTGTATTTCCATAAACGGCTCCAATCGCAACGCCAAGCAGGAGTATTAACACGCCAAAATGCGCGATGTGAGATCCGAATCTACCGACGCGCCCCTTCTGAGCCAGCAAAAAGGTTGTGCTCCCGTTTTTTGTTTCGCGGATCGCGTACCCCTTCAAACTGTCTCTGACTTGGGTAAGCGAAACACCCGAAAGGCGCACGAAGTAAGGCAACGCCTGCATGAAGTGATCGCTTACCTCTATTTGAGGTCGTCTTACGTCGCGCCACAAAGGAACGATCTTCGTGAGGCTGCACAGAGCGGTTGATATCGCAAGGATCCCAATAAGAGCGAGAAACAGGGGGCTTCCAAAAACTACGTCGCCACCAGGGTAAAGTGTACCGATAACCGAGACGAGTATAATCACGCCTATCGTAGCGGCTGCAAATCTGATCGAAGTCAGGACCTTGATTGCGAAACGCATACTGTTTACGTAGATTATCAGCTTAAAGCAGTGAGGTTAGAGGTTCACTCGGAGTGCTGCCGCCTCGATGACGGTCATCGTCCGCGCGAGATTGCATGCACGCGACAGCCGTCGCCCAATCACACCCCGTGCCGTCGTTGTCTTTTTTGGTAGTCCCGGATGGCCCGAAGCAAATCCATTCTCCTAAAATTCGCCCAGTTGACTTCGGTAAAGCACAGCTCAGAATAAACCGCTTGCCATATCAAGAAATCGGTTAAACGGTTCTCGCCCGTTCTTATTACCAGTTCAGGCTCTTCCTTGAAGATGAGATGCGAGCTAATGGTGTCCTCGGATATCCCATCAGCACGGAGCTCCTTGTTGCGCACCTTTTGTGCTATCGACCGAATGGCATCGACTAGCTCCTTTTTGCCTCCATATCCGATCGAGATGCTCATAACAGGGGTCTCCTTTCGGCGAATAGTTTCAGGAGCGTCGGGTGAGTAGATGGTGGCGGCGACTGACGTAGATTGAAGACAGTCGGTAATCCTTTGGACGATCTGAGACCGTAGTCTTTGATTTACCTCTTCTCCAAAGCACAGCATGTTTATGTAGACGGTCACTCGACTTATGCCAATCTCGGTGCACCACGAGGCGAAGGCGCCAATCCTTTTGTAAGCGTCGACCGAATCGAGATCCTTCTCGGCGATGATGAGTGCCACGTGTCGTGGTACTTCTAGGATCTGGTCGAGAAGTCGTCGTTCGTAAAGGTTTGAGATCATCCTTTGTCCTTTCTCATTTTTGCAGTCCTATCTGCACTCGCTGACTGCGCAAACGTAAAGTACTTCCAGCGTGAATTAGAAAGGATTAGCGTGAACATCGTTGAAGCACGCAGACTGACACTTCGCGCGAGTTTTGGGTTGGTCGCCCTGGTTGTTCCGTTTTTGGGGAGCACTGGATCTGTTTTCTTCTTTTTGTTTTTATCTTTGGTGATTACCCTCGTTAACCCGAAGATGCACGTTTTCATGCTGCTCGCAACGGTGCCGGATCGAAAATCTGAAGTGCTTATCAAGCCACTCGCTCTGACGTTATCTTTGACGGCGTTGTGCATATTTAGCGTAGTCTCTAGCTTGCCACTATATGTAGTGAGCGACGTTATCATAATTGTAACGTTGGCTGAAGTTCTAGCCGTGCTCTTTGAATCGTACGGCGGCTTAACCAGCAGTTTGATTTTCATAGTGTCAGGTGGTTTTTTTGGGCTTCTAGTTGGAGGCGCTGCTGCTGCGTTTACGAACGTGAGCACTTCGGCGGACTTCTTGCTTTTTGTTGCTACGATCGGCGCGATTGTAGGGGCACTGTTGCGGACCATTTTGCACGACATAGAAGAGAACGTGGTAGTGCCACTCGGAATCGGCTTTGCCATATGGCTCTTTGTCGGGGTCGATTACTCAGTGCCGGTGCTTCGACTTCTTTTGACACTCCTCTTTATGATACTGATCGGCTACGCCCTCGGGAGGGTCAGATTGGCAGACGTCTCAGGAGTTCTCAGCGGCATTCTGATGGGCCTCCTGATAGTCTCTTTCACGGACTTTCGCTGGTTCGTGCTCATTCTCTCGTTCTTCGTCATTGGTGGAATTTTTACGAAATACAAGTACGATTACAAGCGCGCTATCGGCATTGCGCAAGAAGGAGGTGGCGCGCGGGGCTACAGTAATGTCTTCGGCAACGGACTTGCAGCGCTTGTTTGTGCTATCGCTTTCGGGATCACGGGCAATGCGCTGTTTGTCGTTGCGTACATTGGTGCCGTCGCAACGGCCACGGGTGATACCCTTGCGAGCGAGATCGGACAGACTCACAAGAGGCTGCCCCGGTTGATCACCGACCTGAGGCGCGTACCGCACGGCACCGACGGTGGCATAACAACGCTGGGAGAGTATTCTGCCTTGGCCGGGGCCGGAGCGATCGCGATTATAGGTATTGCGCTCGGACTTGGAACCTTAAGCATGATGGTTCCAGTCATTCTCGGCGGTTTCTTCGGAGCCAACTTTGACAGCATTTTAGGGGCGGTCTTGGAACGGCGGCACTACTTGACTAACAGCTCGGTCAATTTCTTAGCGACTGCGGCCGGAGCTATTGCAGCCGTGATAATCTATCTGTTACTTTTGTGAAATCTAGAATCAGGTCGCCTCGGCCTTTCAGCCGAAATGTCATAGCGGGCGACGGACACAGGTTCTCGATCGAGTAGAGGTCAGCTGATTGTCAAGTGCTCATTCAAAAGCCGAAGAACGATTGCTTCGCGGAGGTCGCTTACACAATTGAAGGGCGACTCTTCCAACCTGAAGACGAGCGAAAACGTGACCCCTTGTTCATCTGTTTTTGACGCAATCACTTCAATTGTCTGTCGGTTAATCGCTGCTGTTTTTTCTGCTTCGTGCCGAATGATCTGCTTTGCCAGGCGCAAGTCTGAGTCGTAAGAAATGCGAACATCTATTCGAGCTGCTATAGTGGAGTCGGAGTGATTGAAAACGATGTCACTCGTTATAGCGGAATTGGGGATGATCATGTGTGCGTCGAGGAGGCGAATAACCGTATGTCTGAAGGTGATATCCTCGACAAAGCCGGATTCTCCGCGCACGGTAACGAAATCACCAACTCCAAATGGTTTGAATACGACAATAGCGACACCTGCGATGATATTCGAAATGGTGCTCTGGGCGGCGATTCCGATGATGATACCGACAATGCTGACGCTGGCAAAAACAGCAATAGATAGTGATTGTAGCTGCGGCGTCGATTCGATTATAATGATCAGGCCGGTCACGTACACTGCCGCGATGACAAGCCGTCGAAGAGCAACGTACTTAGTGGCGCTTACTCTTAGTCTGGTCGCAGCTTGGCGCAAGTACCGATCCAGGAAGGTCTCAATCACCCTGGCCGCTATAATGGTGACCACCGCGAAGAGTAAAACTCTCAACAGGATGCCTGCTGGCGTGTTCAAATCATAAAGGTCGTTTGGCAGTACCATGTGCTTACGAAAACACGTCCGTTCCGAAAGGCGGAGCGGCTACTCTGGATAGTAATATTCTCCACGTTCGCGTTGTTGGCGGTCCAACTTAGAAGCGATTTTGTTTACCCTCGGGCGATGGGTGTCTTGGTCTCGTCGGAAAGTGATTCCGATCTCCTTTAAGAAGCGGTTCATTCCCTCGTGCATGCCAAAAGGACCTTGCGCTGCGCCGTGCACGCCAGGGTCTCCCGTAAAAACCATCAATCGCTCACTTGCGAGGTCGATCATATAGATGTCATGATCAACAACAAGCGTGCCCACCTTTTTATTCTCGGTAAAGCGCCGAATCAGACTCGTCGCCAGCGCGCGTTGCTCTACATCGAGATGTGCGCTCGGCTCATCGAGCATGAAAAAGTCGGCGTTACGGCTCAGGCACGCTGCGATGGCTACCCGTTGGAGTTCACCGCCGCTTAAATTGTCAAGAGAGCGCTCCAGAATGTGTTCAAGCTGCAGCGGTCTAAGGATTTCAGTTCGGTAGTAGCTCGTGTCGTAGGAATCGGTGATCGCTCTCAGCAGAGAGCCGACGTTCTCTCGTGAGTTGTCTCTGGCCGTCACATATTGCGGTTTGTAAGAAGTTTGAACTTGCACGTCTACTTTTCCTTGGTCCGGTTCGATGACCCCTGCGAGCAACTTTACGAAGGTTGTTTTTCCCGTACCGTTAGCACCCATTATCCCGATTACGCCTTTTGTAAGCTCGCCGCCTGTTGCCTCAAACGTGAATGAATCGTAGCTCTTTTTGAGTTGTTCCACGCGTGCCAGGATGCGCGCATCCGTGTCCAGGCGCGGTGCGTGGAGCTCAAATTTGATCGGCTCAGTTCTGATTCGAATGTTCTCTTCTCGAAGATACCCCTTAAGGTACTCATTAATACCAACTCTGATTCCTTTTGGATTGGTAATGACACCGTATGCCCCAGGTTCGCCAAAACCGACGTAAACGATGTCTGCTAACAAATCAAGGATCGCGAGATCGTGCTCGACGACCAAAACGTTTTTTTGCTCTGCAAGGCCCCGAATCGTTCGCGCAATGTTGACGCGCTGATAGATATCAAGATAAGGTGTCAGTTCGTCGAAAAAGTAGAAATCGGCATCGCGAGCAATAGTGGCTGCAATAGCCAGGCGTTGCAGTTCCCCGCCACTCAAATGCCTTACCTCGCGCTCTTTGACGTCTTTGAGCTCAAGTTGATCGAGCAGCTCAGCACTTATGCCGCGTTCGTCAGCTTTGTCTATGAGGTCGGCGACCTTACCTGCGTATGCCCGAGGGATAAGGTCAACGTACTGTGGTTTGATAGCGGTTCGCAGCGTCCCTTCGTAAACGCTTTTTAGGTAATCGTGTAGCTCTGTACCTGAGTAGTACTTAAGAACCTCCTCCACGCTGGCGTGGTCTTGGCCAAAATTTGGCGTGGTCTCACCTGAGAGAATGTTGATTATCGTAGTTTTGCCTATCCCATTTGGTCCTAGAATGCCAGTAACGCGCCCACGCCGCGGAATCGCAAGTCCGTAAAGAGCAAAACCGTTGACGCCATAACGATGGGTGGGCTGCTCCAGCTCCTCAGGTAAACTGACGATCGTTATCGCATCAAATGGACATTTCTTGATGCAAATACCGCACCCTACGCAAAGCTCTTCGGAAATGATGGGTTTGCGGTCAGGTCCGATGATTATCGTTTCGTCGCCCGTTCTCACTCGAGGACAAAAACGCACGCATTCTGTGCCGCATTTTTTGCTGCGGCAGCTCTCCCTTTTTAGCACTGCTATTCTCATCGTCACGGGTCCGCTCCTCTCATCGGGCCTAGGCTGGGCGGTTCAGCAATATCGTCCAGCTGACAAACCAGAAAGCGAATGTCATGAACACTAGGAAAAACCAGTCCGTAAAACGATATTCTTTCGTATCAATCTTAATGCGAGGCAAGGCGAGCCTTTGGGTATACACCACTACCAGAAGTATCAAAATACCATAAGGGGGCGCGTAATACGAAAGAACTCCCCCGACGATGCCAAGCAGTGACGAAAGTAACGTCTTTTTGATGCCTTCAACGTGCTTTGTCTGTTTCTCTTGTTCTTTCCTTTCATCGGTTTTCGGTGGAGCTTTTTTTTCAGCCTTTTGCGCGGCACCCTTTTTTTCAGTTTTCGGGGCAGCTTTTTCTTTAGTTTTTGCCATGCTTCGACATCAACTAAGACTCAACTCTGTTTATATGTTTTGTGGCGTTGTAAGTGCGCTGTCAAGCGTGCTGAAGTCACACGTAACGCAGCGCTAGTCATTCGCGTCGCGAATGGGCTGACGCCCTGCAACCGAGGCTTGTCACAAACACGCAGGTTTTAGTGGTTTAACGATCATACGATTGGACCACGTCGTTGACTAATACGCTCATGCTAGAGGCGATAACTTGAAGAACGTAATGACCAGCGTTGACGTTGCGGCCCTTTTACCAGAATTGGACGTGCTTGTCGGGGCGAAACTAGAAAAAGCTTATCAGCTCTCACCTGTAGAGATTCGCTTGAAGCTTGCGGCAAGAAATGGAAAATACGATTTGATAATCGAATCGGGAAAACGATTGCACCTGACGAAAAACCCTGGTTTAGCACCCGCCGTGCCTCCCAGTTTCCCGATGCTGCTGAGAAAGGAGCTCAAAGGCGGAAGGATTGCCACGATCGCCCAACACGATTTCGATCGCATTGTGGAAATACAGTTTATCCGTGGCGATGACGAACGCTACCTGATCTGCGAACTCTTTTCTAAAGGGAACGTAATCCTTACCGACGCATCCAAGCGCATTATTTTACCGCTGCGAGGTATGAGGTCGACTTCTAGGCAAGTCTTACCGGGGCAACATTATGAATACCCGCCTTCGCAACTGAACCCAGTCGGCCTTTCGTACGAAGAGTTTAAAACAGCAGTTGCGTCCATCTCGCGCGACGTAGTTAGAACGCTCGCGACGCGGTTCAATATGGGGGGCTTGTATGCGGAAGAGATTTGCTCAAGAGCTCACGTAGCGAAAGACAAAGCGCGTGTCACTTCAGCCGAAGTTCAGACGCTCTACGAAGCGCTCAGAGACGTCTTCGATCCATTACGATCAAGCAAGCTGAAGCCCCATATCGTGTGTGAAGGTGCGCGGGTGCCTGTCGACGTTCTCCCGTTTGAGATTTCACTGTTCGAGGGATACGGGAAACACTATTTCGGAAGTTTCAATCAGGCTCTTGATGTCTACTACAGCATAGAAGTTGAAAAATCAGAAATCACATCTGCGACGAAAACGCGACTCGAAAAGGTCATCGATAGGCAAAAGGAGGCAATTCAACAATTCAAAAGTAAAGAAGCGGAGAATCATTTCAAAGCAGATTTACTGTTCGAGAGGTATCAAGAGGTCGATCGGTTGTTAGATGCGGTGCGGCGGGCCCGAAAATCGAAAACGTGGGATGAACTAGGTCGAGTTCTCGGTGCCTTACCATTTGTAGAGCACGTCGATCGGCGCACCGGCGCCGTGACCATTAACATCGAGGGTGTCGCAATCGACGTTACTGTAGACCAGGACGTGCCGCAAAATGCGCAAAAGTACTATGAAAAAGCGAAGGTTATGAAAGCAAAGGCAGAGGGCGCGGAGCGGGCACTGGCGCTTTCAATGAAAACAATGGACCAAGAAAAAGCGTCGGTAGGAAAACAACTAGGGTCTGACAAACTTCGCGCGAAGAAAAAGAAGACTCGTTGGTTCGAGCGATATCGCTGGTTTTTTTCGACTGACGGGTTCTTGGTCATTGGCGGAAGAGATGCGGAAACAAACGAAGAACTTGTCAAGAAATACCTCGAACCCCGCGACCTGTTTCTCCACGCCGATGTCCACGGAGCCCCTGTGGTGATCGTGAAATCTCAAGGTAATGAAATACCCGAATCCACGTTACGCGAGGCAGCTCAATTTGCCGTGTCGTACTCGTCTATTTGGAAGCAAGGTTTGGACTCCGGTCGATGTTATTGGGTGCATCCGACCCAAGTTTCGAAAACCCCCGAATCTGGAGAGTACGTGCCCAAAGGCGCTTTTATTATTCGGGGTGAGCGACATTATGTGGAATCGCAAGCGCGACTTGCCATTGGCCTCCACGATGACACGATCGTTGGTGGCCCAGTGTCGGCAATAACTCGTGTGGCTCGATTAGCTGTTGTGCTCAAACCAGGCAAATACAACCAGAGTGATGTCGCAAAGATGATATCGCGAGAGCTTCTCGCTAGAGCACGCGAAGATGAAAAAAAAGGTCTGCGCACGGTTATTACTGTGAATCAAATAGCCAAGTTTCTGCCATCCGGCTATTCTGAAATAAGCGGGGATGGACGAAAACAACGCTAGCAAGGGTGCCTCTTGCGAGCCAAGCTCTAATGCGGCATCGAAAAAGCATAGACATGTAAACATCTAAAAATTAGGACACAAACAGAGTCGCAAGCGCCTATTTATAGAATGAAATGCTTGATCGATACGGCTTTTGAGTTGCAAGCAGAGTACATATATCGATGAATGATGATAGGATTCGCGCGACTGAGCGATCCGGAAAGAGGTATGTTAACATGGCAAAACCAATCTTTGTGAAATTTGACGTTCCTGAAGAAATCGAAAACAAGGCGTTAGAAGCCCTCGAAAGTGCACGTGATACCGGCAAAATAAAAAAGGGAACAAATGAGGTCACCAAGGCGATCGAACGGGGCATCGTTCAACTCGTGTTGATTAGCGCAGACGTGCAACCTGAGGAAATCGTAGCGCATATACCACCACTTTGCGACGAGAAGGGCATATCGTACGTCTATGTAAAAAGACAGACCGATCTAGGCGCTGCGTCGGGGTTGGACGTCGGCTCAGCGGCTGCTGCAATCATAGACGCAGGAAAGAGTAAGGTTCTCGTTGATGAAGTCGTCGAGCAGCTCAAGACGATTCGCTCAGGTTGAAGGCGGTAGAGAATCAGGAGGACGTGGCAGTGGCAGAATACAACGACGCAACGCCTGCAGAAATAATCGAAATAGTAGGAAACACGGGGATGCACGGAGAGGCGAAACAGGTTAAGTGTCGTATCCTCGAAGGCTCGAACAAGGGCAGAATAATTACGCGGAACTGTGTTGGCCCTGTCCAAATCGGCGACATTCTCATGCTCCGCGAGACAGCGCACGAGGCTAAGAAACTCATGACACGGTGAGATCGTGGAAAAGCGAACGTGTACGTTCTGCGGAGGCGCCATCGAACTTGGAACAGGGAAGATGTTCGTCAAACGTGATGGGACGGTGTTGCATTTTTGCTCGTCCAAATGCGAAAAGAACTTCAAATTGGGGCGTCTTGCGCGACGCGTCGCTTGGACAGAACCTGGGCGATTGGCACGTAAAAGAGCGTGAGAGGGGTCTAGATGGCGTCCGAAGAGCATATCGAACGCACTTTTGTGATGATCAAACCAGACGGGGTTCAAAGAAGACTAGTGGGTCAGATCATCGCGCGACTCGAGCAGAAAGGTCTGGAACTTCGAGCGTTACAACTCAAGAACTTAGATATCGAGACGGCAAGAAAGCACTACGCAGAACACAAGAGCAAATCATTTTATGACCATTTGGTATATTATATCACCTCGGGACCAATCATTGTGATGGCGGTCGAGGGATTCAACGCTGTGCGAGCGGTACGTCAACTCGTCGGAGCGACGAACCCTATCGAAGCGGTGCCAGGCAGCTTGCGAGGCGATTTTTGCCTCGACCCCGTGAGGAACTTAGTTCATGCCGCCGACTCGCTAGAGGCTGCTTCACGCGAGTTGTCGTTGCACTTTAGCGCGGAAGATTACGTGAGCGAAGTGCGGGTCGGGGAGCTTAATGATTAGTTCTCCTACCACATTGCCTCAAAATGCCGCGGATTTTTATAGATTTGGAAAAGTGCGACGGCATAGGAAAATGTGCCCGCGTTTGTCCGAAAGGCGAGCGAATCTACGGTACGGCACTGGTTAGCGGCAAGCGAAAATGTTTCGTCAAGGATCCGCGTTACTGTCTCGGGTGCACGACTTGCATTGGAAGTTGCCCTAAGCGCGCCATCCGAATCGACTTCTCGGCGCCAAAATCGAAGCGTTAGAAATCGTCGCAGATTTTAAGAAAATTTAGTACAAGAGTATTGCCCGCCTCTGTGTGCGCTACTTCGGGATGCCACTGCACGCCGTAGATGGGTTTGGAAGGGTGCTTCATCGCTTCTATTTCGCATATCGCTGAACGGGCGAGTTTCACAAAATTGTGCGGCAAGCGGCTGACTTCGTCGGCATGTGACGCCCACGTAGTTATTGTTGGCCCTATACCTAACAGTATGTCGTCAGGCTCGATGATCTCAACCGTGACGTGAGCATATCCTCCTGACGCGCCTTTACTGACGGCACCGCCAAACGTTTCGGCTATCAGTTGATGGCCCAAGCAAATCCCTAGAATCGGCAGCTTTATCTCTCGTACATATTGCTTGCAGTTTCCAATGCGGTCTAGGGTTGGGCCGCCACTTAGGATTAAACCATCGGGGCCATGCTGGAGCAACTCGTCCGCGCTAAGAGTGTTCTTCACAAGCTCGCATTGGGTGCCTAGGTCCCGTACAGTGCGGTGAATCAAATGGGCAAATTGTCCGTGATTATTGATCACTAAAACCGAAGTCAAGAGCTTACCTCGGTCGGCTCAAAAAAGAAGGTTCAAGCTTTCTTTGCGGTGTACACGCGCCACGTGGTTCCGTGAGAATAGCTCCATTTCTCGATGACGATGTCGTCGGCGTTGTCGATGAGCATGCTAATATTCGTGCCGACTTCGTTGGGACTAAGGCCTAGTTCTCGCGCTATTGATTTGCTTTTGAAAAAGTGTTTGCCTCGCGTCACCCCTTTTTTCAAATAGCTTAGTATCTTTGTTTGGTTGTCGTTAGGGCTAGACATCTTGATCTCCCATGTAAGGTGACCGCTTTTGCTATATATACACTCTTACTTAGGGGTTTTTGAGCATTCGGCGGCTATCACAAGTTGAAACTGACGGCATTATGCGTAGTTAGACAAAAATTGTTGCCCCTTCTCAAGTGGCACAGCATCGATACCAAGTCGGGCGCGAACGAGGCGCGCGAACTTCTTTGCAAACCCGTGGCACGTGTAGACCACGTCTGGGTTGCATCGGTCAACGAAGCGTAAGAGGTCTTGAAAATCTGCGTGGTCTGATAATGCAAACGCGTAATCTACCCCTTGAAAGTACTTGAAACCTCGGCTCGCCGCCCAACCGGAGACTGCGAGCGTGCGCCGTTTCCTGCGGCGCATCCCATCTTGCCATTGGGGGATCCAGCGCCCCGATGTTATCAGCACAAACGGCTCGCGGGCTTGGGTGACTGTAGCTGCGTCGAATAATTGATCACGAAAATCGTAACCAAAACTTCTCAGCGCGTCATTAATCTCATAGATGCCGCTGTCGACAAAGGGAACTTGATCGCGAAGCAAGTGTGTAAGCTCTTGCGCCTTTCCGAAAGGATAAGCGAGAACGATCACCGATTCATCGTTCTCAATGCACGAAGCGACACATTGTCGAATCTGCGTGGCGACTTCCTTCGTTTTGGGAAAGACGTACTCCTCGCTTCCGAACGTGGATTCGATGATCAAAACGTCGGCATTAACTGGCTGCGCTCCGTTCGAAAAAAACTTTTGTTTGGTGCAGAAGTCGCCTGTGTAGAGGACACTTTGATCACCTTCAAGAAAAAACATGCGCGAGCCGACAACGTGCCCCGCGTCAAGTGGGCGCACACTTGCGTGGCACAATATGTCTGCCGTCGCCCGCTTCCTGAGCTTCAGCAGTCTCTGCGTGACATCAGACATGATGACACTTTTGCCGTGGCAGCGAGTAGGAAGGTGGTCAGAGTGTCCGTGTGAAACCAGGTTTATTTCTTCTGCAGAGTACGTCCTCGGGTCCAGTCTGAATTTTGTTCCGTCTGCTAAAATCACGCATATTCCGTTTTTCTGATAGATCATGAGGGTTGCTTGCTCGCGCTTCCGAGCGGATATGCGGCTACGGCAAATTGCCTTCGCCGCTCAATTCGTGCTGTATTTCAAGGTTCATTGCGATGAGAATTGCAAAAATCTCTTTCACTGAACCCGCGTCGATGTTTCGTTCGGTAGCCAGGTCGACGGCTCTATTGAGCACTAGTTCGCGCTGCTCCTCATCGTCAATCTGGGTGAAACCATCCGCCCTTTTCGCGCGTAAGACCAGCGACGCTAAGTCTGTCCGTCGTGCTATCAGTTCAACTATTTCTGCGTCGATTGCTGCTATTTGACCTCGCACTTTTTCTATCATCCGGCTTGATTATATGTGCCTTGTATTAGAAGAACGTTAGCTATTCGTCGTCTTAATGGTCAAAACGCTTCTATCTGCGCCCCGCTATTCGACGTCTCGGTCTCGATTATAAGCCCGTCAAGCCGTTCCCACGCTTGTTTCACGGCCGGCAAAGATGACCGATCCACAACAGCAATGTATGCTGGCCCCGTTCCGGAAAGGGTCGCAGCCTTCGCTCCGGCAGCCAGCGCGGATATTATAGGCTCCGGCCTAAACCCAAATGCGGCGCAATACAGCAAGCCATTTAACACCATAGCCTTTTCATATTCGCCGTCGAAAGCCAGATGGTACGCCATATCGACCCACGGCGCGAGCAGTCTTGCTCGCGAGACGTTCGCCTTCGCTGAATAGGCCTTCCGTTGCGGCACGTAGGCGACTATAGCGGCATTTGTTTCAGCACGCTTTAGGAGCACGTCGTGCTCGTTGTCCGTGAAGACGAGTCCTCCGAAAAATGAGGCACATGCGTCATCGAACGCTCCGGTAACGGTGACTCCGGCCCTTCTCGCTGCGAGCACGCCAAGTTTAACGATGTCGAGCGGCTCTAGTTCAACGCCAAGGGCTTCGACTAATGCGAGTACGGCCGCGTTCGCTGCTGCGCTACTGCTCTTTAGACCACTTGCGATCGGTATTTCACTTGTCGTCGCGATGTGGACGCCGGATCGAGGGGCATATCGTTCTACAATCAAGCGCCCACACTCTGCGATGAGCGAGGTATCGGCAGATGGATCATCGGCAATTTCGCACGTGACGCCGCTGTCGACGACCTCTACTTCAGCGTGAGTTTTCAGCTCGATGGCGAAAGCAGATCCTTTGAGCGTGGCGATCCCATTGATAACCGTGCCGGCCCCACGTGCTGATGCGCGCGTCATGTCACGCTCCCTGTAGCCGCGTGCCATAATGGCGCGTGGTCGTCTAAACGGTTGCGCGCTTCTCTCATAGCGCAGGGTGATGCAGGCGCGATCAACACTGCGTCAGATACACCCGATTTTCTGATGCAAACTCACCTCTCAATCTTGCTCTTATGCAAGACTCGTATGTCACGTAGTTTTGTGATGGGGTAGTTGCCAGTTGCGTCTTTCTCGATGCTCTTGACCATATCCCATATCGTTAAAAGCGCGACGCTCACGCCTGTGAGTGCTTCCATCTCAACTCCCGTCTTGCTCTCCGATTTTACCTCAACGGTCGCCGTGATTGACTTGTTGAGCACGGAATAATCCACTTTGATGTTTGTTAGTGGAATCGAGTGACAAAATGGGATGACGTTGGGCGTGTACTTGGTAGCAAGCACAGCGGCGACCGTCGCGGTATTCAGTACATTCCCCTTTTCAATCGAGCCCTGCTTTATTGCGTCGACAGTCTCGGATTTAAGCTCAATCGTCCCTTCAGCTAACGCACGCCTGTAAGCTTCTGGCTTACTAGAAATATCTACTTGCTGTGCCTTACCGTTCTGTATATGCGTAAAGTGCATTTGCGACTCACCAACGAGTTAACACCTCATGTAGTTAATACCGTCCAAATAAAAAAGACTGATGATCGGCCAAGATAATTTAACGCGTGCTTTCTGCACGATAGGCGCCGTGTGGTTGTTGCGCACCCCACCCCCTTTTGCAGGGCCTTCAAAGTTTTTTCTGTCAGTCGGAAGATACAAGACAGCTCGCTTCTCTTCTAACCGTTTTATCTCCGCGAGAGGGCCACTGTGTTCGAACGTACCTCTGCCAAGGAGGTTAGCAGAGCCTCAGGCGGACGGCCAAAGCGAAGAAAGGAGAAGGTATTTCTAAAGAAACTCGCAACGGTAGTTTATGGCCATTATTAAGAAATTAGACGGAAAAAAGGTGCTCGTTTTGCTGGCGTCAGAGTTCGAGGATGCGGAGTTCCGTGACGTCGCTGGACCGCTGGTGCTAGAAGGTGCGGTCGTCACCGCAGCTAGCATTTCGCACGACGTTATCAACGGAAAGCGCGGGGAAGTGGCTGTTATTCCCGATAGATTGGTGCGTGACGTCGACATTAGAGACTATACGGCGCTTTATATCCCAGGCGGGAGAGCTCCGTCTAAAATTCGCGATGATCTAGATGTTCAAAGAGTCGTTAGAGAAGCGTATGACGGAGGACTGCGGATCGGCGCCGTTTGTCACGGGCCACAGGTGCTTATATCGGCTGGCATTGTCAAGAACAAGACTTTGACGTCGCACCCAGCAGTGAGGGCCGAGCTGGAGCAGGCAGGGGCAAACTACACCGGCAGGCCGGTCGAGCGTGATGGAAGCATCACAACCGCAACCGATCCGCGTGCAATTGCGGAGTTCAACACTGCGTTCATCAGAGAGATCGCGTGCTGTGAGCTTTTTGGTCCCTGAACTCTGCGCACGAGTGTACAAATGTTGCCGAAAGGTCGGGGTACGACAGCGGGTGAACGTGCGCGTAAGAGGCGAGCGTCTTGTCGACTTGGATACCGTCGAATCCGTCTGTAATACCTGTTCCTTTTTGTAGCTTAAACGCAAACTCGGGTTTGCCGTTAAGCTCTGTCAGTTCTGAATAGTGAAATTCATGTCCTCGAAATCGGGTTCCCTTGCGCCCGATGATAGTATTGCGGACAGTGGTGCCCGCGACATAGCCGATCACCCGTTTGTGGATCATATTCGTTTTTGCGGGAATAATGCCGACCATTTTTGAGCTTCGTCCATCATACTCTAGCGATTCAGTGAGGTACATAAGCCCGCCGCATTCTGCAAAAATTGGCACGCCCTCTTGAGCGCTTGAAGCGAGGGAATCTCGCATTGAGCGGTTTCGTTCCAGCTCGTGTGCGAACAGTTCCGGATACCCGCCGCCGAGATAGACACCATGAACGTTGGGGATCGCACCAGCGTGCAAAGGACTAAAGAAAACAGTGTCGACGGCGTTTAAGAAAAACAAATCGAACAAGTCGTGATAATAAAAGTTAAAAGTCTCGTCGTACGCCACTCCGATACGCACCTTTGCTCGGCTCGTCCGCCCTTCGTCTGGTTGCACAAACACCGTAGGCGTAAATTGTGGCATCGGGCCAGCGCTCTGCGCAATTTGAATCACCTTGTCGACGTCAACGTGACTGCGAATAACATCTTCGATATTTTCCAGCTGTTTTTGAAAAGCAGGGTCTCGAACAAGCCCTTCGGAAGCGGGGACGAGTCCTAAGTGGCGCATCGCAAGGTGCATAGAATCGTCACGCGGTATTTGGCCGATCACGTCGACGCCCGTGTAATGTTCAATTGCCTCTCTTGCTTTCGCTGCGTGCGTCACGCTTCCTATGTTGTTGAGTATAACTCCTTTGATGTCAACTCGCCTATCGAACGATCGGTAGCCCTGGACTAAGGCTGCAGTACTTCTTGTGATGCTCCGCGCGTCAATGACCAAGATGACGGGTGAACGCAGAATCTTGGCGACTTGCGCCGTGCTACCGATGTCACTTAAGCTTTCGAGACCTTCGTAAAGGCCTCTAACACCCTCTACGATGCCTATGTCTGCACCACGACTTGCGTGCGAAAAAACCTCAACGATGGCTTGCCTGCTCATTAAATAGCCATCAAGGTTGCGGGAAAAACGTCCCGTGACCTGAGAATGGTAGCCCGGGTCGATATAGTCTGAGCCGACTTTGAATGGCTGAACGGCTTGCCCCTCTTTGGTAAGGATGGACATCAGCCCCACAGCGATCGTCGTTTTTCCCGCGGAACTCCTATCAGCCGCGATGAGCACCCGGGGCACGTCGAGAGTGCATTGAAGCATCATTTATGCGTTCTGGTCTGCATTCCTGTAAGTCTCTTGGAACACTGCGCGCAAAGTGTCGCCGAGTTCTGATGGCACCACGTGACAGACCCCAAGAGTCTTTGGATGTAGGTCGATCTCGACTGTGACGTGCGTATGACCCAGTTGTTTTAGGGGGAGCACTTGTCGAGGTCCGTTGGTGACCGAGAAGATAGTCTTGTGGGCGACACTCCTCATCGGCACGGCGTGCGGAACACCGAGCAGGACCGCGAAGTCATAGTCACTGTAGCTGCTTTCGATTATGCCTCCGGCATTGACGCCGGTGATCGGGTACTCGTCCAACCCGCCCGTAATGTGATCGATAGAGACCCCACTCTCTTTCACGTCTGTCAGGATGTTTTCGGCGTGCTTTCGGAGCCGCGGCAACCCAACGCCAGCATCGAGATTCGCAAAAGTCTTGAGGTAGTCGTTCCCGAGTTCACCGGCAACAGCTGAGAGGGCGATCAGTGTGTCTGCAAATTGGTAGGCGGTCTCTTTTTTGGCGTTTAACACGACGACGCCTTTCTTATTGTGCTCGAAGAGCTGCAGCAGTTTCTTTGCAATTACATATTTTAGGTCGCCTCGAGATGGTTGGATGTACTCCCGGCTTGCCACGCCTGCGATTTTTTCAAGATCGGTCGCCTTGATTAGAAGCTCCTTTTGCCGCAGGTATTCGGCCGGGTCTAATACTCCCGCATCGGCTGCAGCTTCGAGCGTCGCGATGGCTCCGTACGTGTTGTCTCGATATCCGGCGTGGATTTCTACCTCGATTGTCGGACACGGCGGGCTTGCGTCCAGTACGGCCTGATGGATGTTCTCACCAATTATCATGCTCGCGCAAGAGCCGATTATTCCCAGAAGGCTAGGATTGAAGAGCTCGAAGGCGCGTCGAATGACTCTCGTGAGAACTTGATCTCCCCCAAACACAAAATTCGTCTCATCCATCGCCGTCGTGATGACTCTGATTCCATCTTCCTCCAGCAGTCTGCTGTGTTTGAAGCAGCAGCCTGATGGTCCGTGTATTATCACCACGTCAGTTTCCAGGTCTCTTAGCGTATAGAGCGCAGCAACGATCGAGCTTGGTCGAGGATGGATTATTTGCTCGACGCCCGCATCAGTCACGCGCACATTGGATGACATACTACCTCCACATTTTCACACACGAAATAATGACGTCACGTTCTTTAGTCAGCGTAAGGGCCGCGCGAAGTGCGCTCTCCAAGTCATTTGATCGGACAACGTTCCGCCGAGACGGGTGTACTTGATCGCCCACGACAACGACGTCGTCGAGTGCCGCGTCTTCAGCGAGCGTCGCGAGCGCTTCCGGAGGGATCCCGTTGCACACATTTTTAGCCTCTGTTCCGATGATTAGTACAGCTTTGTGACCGGGCTTTTTCAACGTGAACCCGTAACATATTGCCCGTTTGGCAGATGCTGCTTCAAGGCCGGAATTTGAATTGTCGATGAGAACCCTTCTCTCGATTGTTGAAGCAACCATCCTCCCCGTTACTCCTTTGAAGTGAGCAAGTCTCTGCGTAACCACCTTGGGATCGAGCTTCGAACAGAGTGCTGCGCCCACAAAACAGAGCAGCGCGTCCTGATAACTCACAAGGTCATAGCATCCCGTCGGCGTGAAGCGGAGCTCCCCAGAGACTCGGTTGCCGTCAGTTGTTGCCAAATCATTGTACGCAACTGTCACTTCGTCGGTTTTTATGTTTTTGTCTTTATAGTGTACGGTTGCTCGTTCGTCGCCGAAGGTGTTGAGACAGCGACCCGCCTCTACCCTGGACGCCGTCTCTGTTGACGTCACGAGGCAAGAATTGACTTTCGCATTTGCTAGCATCTGCAGTTTGGCAAACGTGGACGTCTTCGTTTCCTGCGCAATGTCGTACTCAGGCGACAACGAAGTGAGGATATTCACGTCAGCAAGACCAGTTCCGCCAAGGGACACCTCGAAGATGCAAACGTCTGGATCAAAGTCTTGGTCTCTAGCTAGGTCCAACGCCGTCAGAATACTCGCGGGGGTGATGCTTAGTCGTTTCTTAGCCACGCACTTCCCGTTTTCACAGATTTCGAGGCCGCGGCTCGTGAGCGTGAGCAACTTGCGGTCACAAAAAGCAATCCCCAACAGGGATGCGAGCGTCGTTTTTCCCGTTACGCCCGTCACTTCAAAAACGAGGGCGTGTTGCAAGGCCTTAGTTTGCCGCGCGAGTTGCCCGACCACTTGATGGTGCGTTAACACGGGAATACCCAGCGCTTCGGCACGCGCGGTGAGCTGGGTGTGAGCGTGAACAGGGGCGATCACCACGTCAAACAAATCGATCGGGTGAGGGGCTGAGACGCCTTCGTAAATGTTGATCGCGACGGCGTCTGCCCCAAACTCTCGGAGCTTCTTGCAGATAGTGCGCCCGCCGTGAATGGTGTCCAGAACAGCCGCTTTTTTTCCGCGGAAATCCATGTGGGAGTTTAAGCCTCTGTAAGCCTTCTATGTGCCAAATCGGCGATGCACGGATCGATGCCTAGAGGCTCTGCGTACACGACGTCGATGTTTCGGGCTCCGACCGAATACGTAGTTCGGTGCTCGCCGTCGGGAAGTCCGAGGATCTCGGGAATATCTTTTAACGTGTGCGTCCCGTGAGCAAGAAACAGCGGAAGTACGTACAGCGTGGTAATGTCGGTTTCTGCAAAGCTCTTAAGCCCCTCTTCGACCGTCGGCCGATCCATGTTGAGGTACGCCGTTTTTATCGTAACGCCGGTCATGCGCTCAGCTAACATGCCAGCCACAGTTTCCACGGTGCGTTTGTTGTAAGTCAGCTTGCTCCCGTGACCGAGCACGAGTACCCCAAAATTCTCTTGCATAGTGGTCCTCCGTTTAGTGTGTGCGAATTGTTCTCCTGATATTTAATGATACAGCTCAACCTCCGACGAATGGGGCGTCCACGTCAATCAGGCAAGCTTTTGGAGTGCGTCAGTTAGCTTCGGAAGGAGTGTCATAGGGATACCGACAATCAGTTCGTCTTCACTCACCTTGGCGTATTTTCGCGAACCGGAGCATCCGAGAGTGAAGTTGATGCTATCCCTCATCAAGGGCGCAGCAACCGCATCGCCGCACAGCGATTGAATGCCGGAGAAATCGGCAGTATTTCGTGAATGTAGCTCGAACACATTCGCCTGCGCGATCATCATCGCTTGGCGAGGGTTCACGACGAGCACCACGACGTCAGGTTCAAAAGGAGTTTCAGCGAGAGGCGCGTAAGCCGTTGCGTACGTCTTGAAATCAACACTAGGAACCGCTTGCATGGTGTCACCCGCGTGCTCGACTGAAGAGAAGCGCCCGAGTTTGTAGTAGAATTCGCCCGATTTGATGTTTTCTGGTATCTCGATCACGCCGAGCATTCCTGCGCCGCCTTTACAGGCGTGCTGCTCGACGGTTGCGTAGAATTTCGAACCGCCGCGCGCCTTCTGCACCATTTCACAATGGCGCAGGACCTCGTTTGTGCGATTCAGCCCCTTTGGTAGGCTGGACTCTGTACGGATGAGTTTGATCGCGACGGGTGAGCCTTTCAGCGCTAAAATACTCGTAAGCCTGTCAGATAAGGCAGTATACTCTAGAGTCATATTATAATCATGCGCGCGCGCACAGTAATAGTTTTGTAGGCACGGTAGTCCGAACGTGATTGGCATCCGCGGGCAATCACGCCTGCTTCGCCATAGTCATCAGAGCCCTGACGCTTTCGGCTTGTATCGTTCCGGCCAAGCGGTCGCCGTGCGAACAAGCTGCGCCACGAATTCCAACGATGTCAGCGCCGACGTGCTTTAATATGGGGATTTCTGGCAGTTTGATGGACCCTGCGAGGGCAACGTCTAGATTTCGCGTGTGCCCCTCTTCAACGAACTGTTTGCAGGCGGCCTCATCCATAAAATCAAAAATGCCCCTCCCGTCCTTGAGAAAGGTGTCGACCATAACGACGTCGCACGCAGCGGTGCTTGCGACGTCGGGCAGCAGAAAAGGATCGAGCGTTGATGCCCGTCGAAAGTCTGCGTATCCTGCGAGAACCACCTTCGCCTGCGTGTCGAATTCCTTGACCGTTCTCGTCACATGCTCCATCAAAAAAGTTGCATCGTCTCGGGTTTTCGATCCTTTTAGCCCGACTTTGATATAGTTCGCGCCTGAAACAGCGGCGCCGAGTGCGGCCAGCGAGGCTGAACCGGGGAGATGTGGAAAATCACCGATCGTCGCGCTCACCTCTATCGAGTGCGGAACGAGGCTTCGAATGCGGCGGATAACCCACGGAAAGTTAGCCCCGAGTGAACCTTCGATCGGGTTCTTGACATCGATGATATCGGCGCCGCCATTCACTGCCTCTGTCGCTTCAAATTCGTCTTTTGGACTAATTAATACCTTCATACGCAAAAACGAGATAATATTGGTTACATATATAACTTTTGAGTGACGCAGATCGGCATGCTGACACAAAAACGCGGTTCTTCTAATATTTTATAATAATATAAAAATAAAATTTTTTTGCGATTCTTTTCTGCAAATCTCAACAAAAATAATTCTATTCATTCTCCGTGTTTTCTCAGCACAAGCTTAATAAACCATGAAAATTATGGTTAGGTAAACCCGGGGTACGCTCCATGCTAGGTGAAACGTACAGCTTATTATCGCTAGTCGATCGAGCTGTATTCAGCTATTTTCAGCCATAGTTTACAGCATGCAGAGTCGTTCGTATGGCAGTCGACCCCGCGGAGGGATAGAAATGCCAAAATTTGAAGACAAAGTCGATTTGCATAACGACAGAGGTCAAAAGGTTGGTTCGAACATACCGATCGAGGCGCTCAGCCCGACGATGAACCCGGCTATCAAGAAGATTATTAACGTCACTAAGCGGACGGTAGCCGTCAATCTCGAGGGCATCCAAGCCGCGCTGATGACCGGCAAAATCGGCGGCAAGGGTAGGCAGATACTCGGTCGTGAGCTGAACTTGGACCTAGTGGGCAACGCCGACGCTCTCGCACAGAAGGTTAAGGACCTTGTGATGGTGAGTGCGGGCGACGACACGAACGTGAAGCCCCTTGGCGGCGGGAAGCAGCTCATGGTTCAAGTGCCGAACGCACGCCTTGAAGCAGGAGCCACCTATGTCGCGGGAACTACCGCAACCAGCAGCGCATTAACGGAGGCGATTATCAACATGTTCAAAGTGGACATGTTCCAAGCGCCTATGGTAAAGGCGGCCATTTGGGGACAGTACCCACAAACGCTTGACAACGAGGGCGGCCTGGTGAAATCCATGCTCGAGACCCCACAGAAAGATGAAGGGTACGGTTACTCTCTGCGAAATGTGTCGGTTAATCACGTTGCAGCCGCAACCGGCAAGCGGACGATGAACGCGTCTGCGCTATCATCGATATTCGAACAGACAGGCGTCTGGGAGATGGGTGACGCTCTCGGCTGGAACGAGCGGTTCCAACTCTGCGGGCTTGCGATGCAGGGGCTAAACGCGAACAACCTAACCTACTCTCTCGTCAAAGAGAACGGGCAAGATGGTACTATCGGCTCTGTAGTTGCGTCGACCGTTGAAAAGGCACAAGCAGCTGGTGTCATCAAGCCAGATACGACCTGGCCATCCGGTTTCAAAGCGATGAAGACTGACGACGTCGCAGCTTGGAACGGCTATTGCGCTGCCGGCACGCTTGCCGCGACCATAGTGAACTGCGGGGCGGCACGAGGTGCGCAAGGGGTTTCGTCTACGCTGCTGTACGCCAACGATCTGCTCGAGCACGAAACGGGACTCCCCGGGTGTGACTTCGGTAAGGTGATGGGTACGGCGGTCGGGTTCTCGTTCTTCAGCCACTCGATATACGGCGGAGGCGGACCCGGTGTGTTCAATGGGAACCACATCGTGACGAGGCACTCCAAGGGCTTTGCGATTCCGTGCGTTGCGGCAGCCGTGTCGATAGACGCGGGCACACAGATGTTCTCAGTTGAGGCAACGTCAAAGCTCATCGGCATCGTGTACGGCGAGATACCAGAATTCAAAGACCCGATAACTGCTGTTGCCAAAGCAGCGGAGGCAATGTAGATACGCAAATTGCGCGGAGGTTTACGATACACAATGGATACGGACGTACCTGACACGAGCATTCCGGTTCAAATAGAGATATTCACCGAACGACTCCTCAGCCCGGAGACGGTTGAGCGGTTAGTCACAGAGTTTGCCACGATCGAAGGAATCATGCGCTTGATCTTGCACGGTCCTCGGATCGCTCCCGCTGTTCCAGAAGGGCCAGCTAAGGGAACGCCGAACGTGCACGCGGCGCGCAAACACATTCAAGTGGGACAACAGGACGTGGAGCTCGGGGTGCAGGTCGGTAGGGTTTGGCTTGAACTCGAGGATGAGGACGTGATCGAACAGGTCGAAGAAGCGTGCAGAAGGATTCTTCCGTGCGGCTTCCAAATTAACCGCGGCTTGTTTATACGAACGCGTCCGACGCAGACTGATTACGCTAAATGGGGCGTGATCAGGGACACGCGAGTACTTGGCATGACAGATCCTAAGTCGAAATCGCGGATCTGTGCGATCTATCCCCGTGAGAGGTGACGCATATCGTCAGCCGCGCCACACACATTGTCGATTGCCGCGAATCGATGGGCCTGGGTAAAGGCGGAGGCCTTGCCCAACGAGGCACCATTTCCGAGACAGGAATACCTGACATCGTCGCAATCGCAATGTCGCCGGGCAGACGGCACATAACGAAGCCCATCTGCGAGATCACGCACGGCCTCCGAAACGAGGGGTTTCAAGTAGGCGTGCTCGTGCTAAACGCCGGCAGCGGCGTTCCGGCCGACGCACCTGAAAGCGCACGTGGTCTCGGGCCAAAGTTTGGCCTTTCGGCAAAGGAGGTGGAACAAATTGCTCGCCACAAGCTTGCAGTTATTCACCTCGGCGGCGTGAAGACTCACATCATTTACAAAGCGCGGAATATCCTGCGCTTTGTCGCCATTCCGGCGATCGTAGTGAGTCAAACGCAGGTTGACTACGAAGATTTCGCCCGCATCGGGGTAAAGACACGCATCGTGATGCCACAGCCCGAAGACATTCAGACCGACGGCACCGTCGTCGGAATCGTAACCAATGTGACTCGAGGAGAGACTATCACGCGTGATAAGCTCAACGAGGTCATTAAGTGTATCAATCACTACAAACGCGCAGAACGAAGGAGTTGAAAAAAAGATGCCACAATTAGTTCCCGGTACTTCAAAGGTAGCGGCAAATAGAAGGAAGATGCTGGATCCATCGAAGACGCTGGACAAAGTTCGTGACGTTTCAGATGATGATGTGGTAGCAATACTAGGCCACCGCACACCTGGGGCAGCGTATCCATCGACTCACCCACCTCTATCAGAGATAGGAGAGCCCGAGGATCCCATGAGAGAGCTCGTGAAGCCCACGGACGGAGCGGCAGCAGGCGACCGCATTCGGTACATTCAGTTCACCGACTCAATGTACTTCGCCCCCATGGTTCCGTATGTAAGGTCGTGGATGGCTTCCACCCGATTCAGAGGCGTCGATCCTGGAACGCTTTCAGGCAGACAAATTATTGAATGCCGAGAGCGGGATCTCGACAAGATAGGCAAGATGCTGCTGGAGAGCGAGGCGTTTGACCCTGCTCGAAGTGGTGTCAGAGGCTGCACCGTGCACGGTCACTCACTCAGACTGGACCAAAACGGTATGATGTTCGACATGCTGGCGAGATCAGTAATGAATCCTGACGGTTCCGTCAGCATCGTGAAAGACCAGGTGGGAAGGCCCCTTGACAAGGCAGTGCCTGTAGGGAAGCCGATGTCGGACGCAGACCTCAAGAGCAGGACGACGATCTATCGGGTTGATGGAGAAGCAGCACGAGCAGACAAGGAGCTTATCACCTACATCCAGCGGATTCACACGCTGAGAACGATGTGGGGATTCAAGCCGATGGCATAAGAGAGGTGCAACAATATGGCTACTGAAAAAACGCAAAAGATGTTCCTCGACGCGATGAAAAAGAAGTTCGCGGAGGACCCTACCTCAAACAAGACGACTTACAAGCGCGAGGGGTGGACTCAGTCCAAGGACAAGCGTGAGTTCCAGGAGTGGGGTGCAAAGATCGCGAAGGATCGCGGCATACCGGCGTACAACGTCAACGTCCACCTCGGAGGTATGACGCTCGGTCAGCGGCAACTCATGCCGTACAACGTCTCCACGACTGACGTCATGTGCGAAGGCGACGACCTTCACTACGTCAACAACCCCGCCATGCAACAGATGTGGGATGAGATTAGGCGTACAGTCATCGTCGGTCTTGACACCGCACACGAGACGCTCACCCGGAGACTTGGTAAGGAAGTCACCCCTGAGACCATCAACGGCTATCTCGAGGCGCTGAACCACACGATGCCGGGTGCGGCCATTGTCCAAGAACACATGGTCGAGACTCACCCTGCGCTAGTCGAAGATTGCTTCGTAAAAGTGTTCACCGGCGACGATGACCTCGCCGCTGAGATCGACAAGCCGTTCCTCATTGACATCAACAAGCTGTTTCCCAAGGCGCAGGCCGAGCAACTAAAGAAGGCGATCGGCAAGACGCTGTGGCAAGGAGTGCACATCCCGACGATCGTCTCACGCACGTGCGACGGAGGAAACTCGAGCAGATGGTCTGCCATGCAGATCGGCATGTCGTTCATCGCCGCGTACAACATGTGCGCCGGTGAAGCAGCCGTCGCCGATCTCGCGTTTGCGGCCAAGCACGCGGCCCTCGTCGAGATGGCGAACATGCTTCCCGCACGCCGTGCCCGAGGGCCCAACGAACCCGGCGGTCTGTCGTTTGGCTTCATGGCTGACATGTGCCAAGCCGACCGGATCTACCCAGACGACCCTGTGAAGTCATCGCTTGAGGTCGTCGCTGCGGGCTGTATGCTTTACGACCAGATTTGGCTCGGGTCGTACATGTCAGGCGGTGTAGGTTTCACGCAGTACGCGACTGCCGCGTACACCGACAACATCCTCGACGACTACAGCTACTACGGCAACGACTACGCGCACACGAAGTACGGCAAGGATGGAGCGGCTCCCCAGACGATGGACGTCGTCAACGACATCGGTACCGAGGTTACACTCTACGGTATCGAGCAGTACGAGAAGTACCCGACGACGCTTGAGGACCACTTCGGCGGTTCGCAGAGGGCTACGGTGCTCGCAGCCGCAGCCGGTGTCACCGCCGCTATCGCGACCGGTAACTCGAACGCGGGATTGAGCGCCTGGTATCTCTCCATGCTTCTTCACAAGGACGCGTGGGGCAGACTCGGGTTCTACGGCTACGACCTACAAGACCAGTGCGGATCAACGAACGTGTTCTCCGTGAGGTCCGACGAGGGCTCGCCAGACGAACTCCGTGGTGCGAACTACCCGAACTACGCCATGAACGTGGGCCACCAAGGCGGCTACGCGGGCATAGCGAAGGCCGCGCACGTCGGTCGCCGCGACGCGTTTTGCGTCAGTCCGCTCGTTAAGGTGTGCTTCGCCGATCCAAACCTGTGGTTCGACTTCGCCAACGTCCGGAAGGAGTTTGCGCGCGGCGCTCTGCGAGAGTTCCAGCCTGCCGGTGAGAGAACAATTGTCTCACCCGGCCGAAAGTTCTAAGCTGCGAAGGAGTGACGGTGTCACTCCTCTTCATTTTTTTTAGCGATTTCTTGCTCTTCCAAGCACTATTCGGTTTGGCGGTTATGCTCAATATTTTTTAGATGATATCGCTAAAACGAGGACCGTAGAGTGTTAGCTAACGTTCGGCGACTGCCTTCGAAAGAATAGTACATGATTCTCGCAGACTTCTTGAGCAGTGAGCTTAATGTTGAGCAGACACATCAGCGCTTCGACATGGATCTGTTCAGTCTGTACTGGTCGTCGTCGTGACACTAGGTGTCCGCGTTTTAGGACAAGCGTCTCCGCTTGATTTCAAGAAAAAGCGTGACCACGTTTGCCTTTATGAGAACTGAACCGTATTAGAAGTGACCGGCGGGACCGGCTCAGTAGGAAAAGAGCTCGTGTAAGCTTTGCTACGTTGCAATCCACCGAGCTAATCTTAACCGACAATTGCGAACGTGTCGTCTCGAGCACGAGCAAGATCTTCGATTAAAACGGTTTTCGACTCTTATTACCTACATACGACATAAAGAAATGATGAGCCCTCTTGAGGGGTTGAGTTCTGTTTTTCGCCTTGCAGTACTTAAGAATCTTGCGTCACGTACTTATAATCCGTGCGAAACGGTCTACCAAACATTTCAACCAAAAACGTCGTTGACGCCTGCCTTTGTGGAACCCCTCGCGACCGGAGCAAAAGGTGTCGACTGCTAAGTATCCAGAACGCCCTTGAAAAGATTCAGCCGCGGTCTTCGCACCGTCTTCTGCTGGTACTGTCCTTTTATGTGTTCGGTAAAGTATCTCAGATCGGTCTTTTCGAGATTCAAGCCTATAGAATCCAGAAACCCTGCAAAGACTTCTTCAGGGACTCCTGAATATTGGTAGACACTTGAATCGCAGAACTCTATTTCGAGCGTCGATGTTTCGGGTTCATATCCGACTGCTCGCACGCTGACGGAAACGACGACTTCGCGATTCATAATCTTATTCCGATTTTTACATACTTAACTTTTCTTGACAAAGCGTCAGTTGTGTCGTAACTTAACGCAGTTTAAACTCCGAATTGATGAGATTTAGCTTGCTTTGTCATATTACTTTGTCTATTGCCGTTGGAGTCGGTTAGGGACTCCTTTTATAAAGTTGTTATTACAGCAGAAACGCTGGTTCAAGCTGTTACGATACAGCGCGATGCGGCAAAATTGGTAAGTGTTATGTTAAAGCTGATTACTCGACCATCGTAGACGTCCGCCATCGTAACGAGGATCTGTGACGACACCGTCTATAGCAAGAGCTAGTAAGAGCAAGCAAGAGCAGAAGAGATATAGAATAGGCGGTGTATGTATTGACCCCACACTGGAAGGAGAGTGAGGTAATGGCTAAGGTGCTTCTGAACGTTTTCGTAGACTATGAGACCTTGGGACGGACGGTTAACATCCTGTCCGAGCAGGGAGTGACGGGGTTTTATTGCCTCGAGTATTGGGGCGTTTCACCGCAGAACTGGAAAGGTTTTGTCATCA